>ERZ1292640.311-Hain-H43-02um-R1-311-length-39374-cov-18_pt2 | contig 19807 bp, 19 predicted proteins | sample MGYA00564404_ERZ1292640 | MGnify/ENA primary metagenome ERZ1292640 (study PRJEB36523, sample SAMEA6512636) | groundwater metagenome | collected 2019-01-08 | study: AquaDiva: Metagenomics assemblies of 32 groundwater samples
GGGACGGCGCGCATCACTTCGCGCCCTTCAGGAACGGCAGGATCGTCTCGTTCACATCGCGCTCGGTGATGGGACCGCGGAAGTGGCGGCGGACGATGCCCTGACCGTCGATCAGATAGGTCTCGGGCACGCCGGAGAGGCCCCAGTCGAGGCCGGCCCGTCCTTCGAGATCGGCGCCGGCGAACTTGTAGGGATCGCCCAGCCGCTTCAGCCAGGCGCGCGCCTCCTCGGGCTTGTTCTTCCAGGCGATGCCGATGATCACCGCGCCATCGCGTTCGGTCAGGCGCGCGAACAGCGGATGCTCGGCGAGGCAGGGCGTGCACCAGCTGGCGAAGAAATTCACGATCGCGGGCTTGCCGGTCTTGAGCAGCCCGTCGGTGAGCGGCGGCTCTCCGTCGCGCAGTGCCTTCACATCGAGCCGCGGCGCCGGCCGGCCGACCAGCACCGAGCCGATCGAGGCGGGATCGCGCCCCGCCAGCAGCGACCAGGCGAAGAAGCCCGCCATCAACGCCAGCGTCGCCAGCGGCAGGAAGAAGAGAAGGCGGCGGCTCATGTCACTCCGCAGGCTGCGCCACGGTGCGCGTGCGCCCCTTGCCGCGCTGGGGCGCACCGATCCTGAGACGGCGGTCGGAGAGCGAGACGAAACCGCCCAGCGCGCAGAGCGCGGCGCCGAGCCAAATCCAGGGCGCCAGCGGATTGTAGTAGAGGCGGATCACCCAGCCGTTCTGCGCTTCGCTCTCGCCCAGTGTCGCATAGATATCGCGCAAAAAGTTGGTGTGGATGGCGGTCTCGGCGACCTGGCGGCGCTGCACCGTGAACAGCCGGCGCTCGGGCATCAGCACGGTGTAGGGCCGGCCACCGACGCTCAAGGTGAGCGTCGCGCGCTCGGCGATGTAGTTGGGACCCTGAAGGTTTTCGACGCGGTCGAGCTTCACGTCAAAGCCGGCGAACGCCGCGGTGTCGCCCGGCCTCATGGTCTTGATCAGTTCGGTGTTCCAGGCCGCGGTGGCGACGGCGCCCAGCACGACGACGCCGAGGGCTGCGTGCGCGATGGTCATGCCGAGAGCCGAGCGCGGCGTGGCGCGCAGGCGGCGCAGCGTCTCGGCCAGGGGCGCGCGGCCGACGCGGAGACGGCCGGCGAATTCGAGCAGGCTGCCCGCGATCAGCCAGACGCCGAAACCGAAGGCGAGGGCGGCCAGCGTCGCGCGGCCGTCGATGGCGGTGGCCGCCACGATGGCGGCGATCACCGCGGCGATGAAGGCAATGCGCAGATGCATCAGGGCGGGCCAAAGCTCGGCGCGCTTCCAGCCGAGATAGGGGCCGACGCAGAGCGCGGCGAACAGGGGGGCTGTGATCGGCACAAAAGTGGCGTTGAAGAAGGGCGGGCCGACCGAGACCTTGTTGCCCGTGAGCAGATCGAGGAACAGCGGATAGAGCGTCCCCAGCAGCACGGTGGCCGCGAGCGTACAGAGCAGCAGGTTGTTCAGGATCAACGCGCCTTCGCGACTGACGGGCTGGAACAGGCCGCCGCCCTGCAGCCGCGGCGCGCGCCAGGCATAGAGTGCCAGGCCGCCGCCGGTGACGAACAGGAGAAACGCCAGGATGAACATGCCGCGTGCCGGGTCCTGAGCGAAGGCATGCACCGAGGTGAGCACGCCGGAACGCACCAGGAAGGTGCCGAGCAGCGACAGCGAGAAGGCGAGGATGGCGAGGAGAACCGTCCAGCTTTTCAGCGCGTCGCGCTTCTCGACCACGATGGCGGAGTGCAGCAACGCGGTGCCGGCGAGCCACGGCATCAGCGAGGCATTCTCGACCGGATCCCAGAACCAGAAGCCGCCCCAGCCGAGGATGTAGTAGGCCCACCACGAGCCGAGCGCGATGCCGAGGGTGAGAAAGCACCAGGCGGCGAGCGTCCACGGCCGCACCCAGCGCGCCCAGGCGGCATCGACGCGACCTTCCAGAAGGGCGGCGATGGCGAAGGCGTAGGTGACGGAGAAGCCGACATAGCCGAGGTAGAGCAGCGGCGGATGGAAAGCGAGGCCGGGGTCCTGCAGCAGCGGATTGAGGCCATTGCCGTCGAGCGGCGCCGGCGAGACACGCTCGAAGGGATTCGAGGTGAACAGCAGGAAGGCCAGGAAGCCGACACCGATCAGCGCCTGGATGGCGAGCACGCGGCTGCGGAGGGTGTCGGGCAGGCCGGCGCCAAAGATCGCGACCGCGGCGCCGAACAGCGCCAGGATCAATGCCCACAGCAGCATCGATCCCTCGTGGTTCCCCCAGACGCCGGAGATCTTGTAGATCAGCGGCTTGGCGGAATGCGAGTTGGCCACGACGTTGGCCACGGAGAAATCCGACGTGACGTAGGCTTGCGTGAGGGCGCCGAAGGCCACGATCACGAGGAAAGCCTGCGTAAGGGCGGCGGTGCGGCCGAGCGCCATCAGCCGATCGTCGCCGCGCGCCGCGCCCAGCAGCGGCAGCGTGCCCTGCACCAGCGCGACGGCCAGCGCGAGGATCAGGGCGAAGTGGCCCAGCTCCGCTACCAAGGCCAATGCTCCACAACCATTGTCATCCTGAGCGCAGCGAAGGATCCTTCGCTGCGCTCAGGATGACAATTTGCACGTTGTGTCACTTCTTCCCATCCTTCCACTGCCCGGCATCCTTGATCGCCTTCGCGACCTCGGGCGGCATGTAGTTTTCGTCGTGCTTGGCCAGCACTTCGCGCGCCACGAATACGCCGTCGCTCCCAAGGGAACCCTCGGCAACCACGCCCTGCCCCTCACGAAAAAGATCCGGCAGCAAACCGCGATAGACGACGTCGACGGTCTTGTGGGTGTCCGTCACCTTGAAACGCGTCACCTGGCCATCGGCGGATTTCGTCACGCTGCCCGCCTCGACCAGGCCGCCCATGCGGAAGCGCCGCTCGGGCGGGATCTTCTTCTCGGCGATCTGGGTCGGCGAATAGAAGAAGACGATGTTGTCGTTCAGCGCCGTCAGCACCAGCGTGGCGGCAAAGCCCAGCACGGCGAGCGAACCCACGACCAGCCAAAGGCGCTTGCGCTTTGGAGTCATTTCTTTCTCTCGAGGCCGCGCGCCGCCAATTCGCGGCGCACGCGCTGGCGGGCGGCGAGCGAGGAGATCAGCAAGCCGCCCAGGATGACCAGCGCCACGAGATAGGCCGACATCACGTAGACCGCGTGGTTACTCATGTGTGGTCACTCATGCGGGCTTGCTCACGTTTGCTGCTCCGCGTTCTCGAGACGGCGGCGGTCGATCTCGGTGTCGGTACGCAACAGCACTAGAAGGACGAACAGCAGGAACAGGGTCGCGGCCATCCACAGCAGCGGCACCAGGATGGAGGGATGGATCGAGGGACCGCCCAGCCGCGCGACCGACGCGGGCTGGTGCAGCGTGTTCCACCAATCGACCGAGAACTTGATGATCGGCAGGTTGATGACGCCGATCAGCGCCAGGATGGCGGCGGCGCGGTCGCCGCGCTCCGGCTCGTCGTAGGCGCGGTTCAAGGCGATGTGACCGAGGTAGAGGAAGAACAGCAGCAACATGGACGTGAGTCTTGCGTCCCAAACCCAGTAGGCGCCCCACATCGGCCGCCCCCACAGCGAGCCGGTGAGCAGGCAAACGGCGCAGAAGCCCGCGCCCACCGGCGCCACCGCCCGTGCCATCAGTGCCGCCAGCGGATGGCGCCACACCAGCAGCGCAGCGCCTAGCGCCGCCAGCAGACCGTAGCCCCCCATGGCGATCCAGGCCGACGGCACATGCACGAACATGATTCGCACCGTGTCGCCCTGTTGGTAGTCGGGTGGCGACTGGATCAATGCCAGATAGAGGCCGACCGCCAGCATCAGCGCCGTCGCGATCGACAGGCTGGGCACCACGCGCTGGCTGAATCGCCTGTACCGCGCGGGATTGGCGAGAAAGTGAAGGTCGGCCATATGCTTTGTCTATCCAGTCGCTCTATCTATCCATTCGCCCGCCTGAGTCTATTCGCCAGATTCACTCACCCGCCTGGCGCAATGCCGCGGCAATCGCCCACGGCGTGGTCGCGAGCGCCACCAGGGCAAGCGCCGCCAGCACCGCGAGATGGGCGCCGAAATCCCCGCCGGTCGCCAGTGCTTCGACCGCACCGGCGCCAAAAATCAGCGTGGGTACGCAGAGCGGCAAGGCCAGCAGGGCGAGCAAAGCGCCCGACTTGCGTGCCCCAAGCGTCAAGGCCGCGGCCAGGCCGCCGATCAGCGACAAGGTAGGCGTGCCCACCAGCAGCGTAACACTCAGCGCCAGCAGGACCGACGGATCCAGTCCAAAGGCCACTCCCAGGATGGGTGCCAAAGCTGCTAGCGGCACGCCGGTCACAATCCAGTGAGCACAGCACTTGGCGAGCGCGGCCAGCTCGAGCGGCCACGGCGCCAGCAGCAGCAGGTCGAGCGTGCCGTCCTCGAAGTCGGCGGCAAACAGGCGATCGAGTGAGAGCAGCGCCGCGAACAGCGCCGCGCACCACAGGACGCCCGCGGCGATGCGGGCCAGCACATTGGCTTCCGGTCCGATGCCCAAGGGAAAGAGCGTCGTGGCGACGACGAAGAAGGCGAGCACGACGGCAACATCGCCCGGCCGGCGCCAGACCAGGCGCAGGTCGCGTGCGACGAGAGCCGCGAAACCGCTCACGTCGGTATTCCAAGCTCAAGGGTGCGACCGCCGGCTAGACCGAGATCGGCATGGGTAGCGGCGATGGCGAGTCCGCCGGCGGCGAGATGGGTAGCAAGGGCTCGGCGAAAGGCCGCCTGCGCCGGCGCATCGAGCGCGTTCAGCGGCTCGTCGAGCAGCCACAGCGGGGCTTGCGCAAGAACCACACGGGCCAGGGCCGTCCGCCGCCTCTGCCCGGCCGAGAGGGTTCGCACGGCGCGCGCCGCGAGCGACGAGAGGTCGAAGGCGACCAAAGCGCTATCGAGCCGGTCCTCGGCCTGCGGGGCGCCCCGCAGGCGCTCCGCCGCCAGAAGGTTCTCGGCCACGGTGAGGTCGGCTTTGAGTCCCTCGAGATGCCCCAGCCAGGCGAGGCGACCGCGCCAGGCATCGGGCTCGGCCCGTACGTCGACACCCTGCCAGCTAATCGTGCCGGCCTCGGGGTGGACCAACAAGGCGAGCGCCCGCAACAGGGTGGTCTTGCCGCTGCCGTTGCGGCCGACCAGCGCCAGCAGTTCGCCACGGCCCAGGGCAAAGGACAGGCGCTCGAACACCCGCCTGCCGCCACGCCGGCAGGCGAGATCCGCCACTTCAAGAAGGGGGGTCGCCATTAGGCGTCGTCGTAACATGCTGTCGGAAGGAGGCCCCAAAAGAAAAAGGCCGTCCTCTCGGGGGAGAATGAGAGGACGGCCGAAGCGCCTCCGAAGAGGCTAGAACGTGGCCTTTGGGGGGAACCACGTCCGGGGGAGATACAACCTCTACATGGAAGTCCCCCGTGGCCGTCGCTAGACCCAAATGGGGCAAGAGTGTGATTTCTGCGCCACAGCCCCCGCGCCGAGGGCGCGGGGGCTGTGGCGCAGGGTGGGCGGCAGTAGCGCGCCCAGTGGGGCGCGCTGGCGGGCGGCAGCGCTTGTAATCAAGCGCGGGAGCCTGCGCGGTGCAGAATAGACAAGAATTCAGAGGGTTGAGGGACGCGGTTCTTATTCGTTCTGAAGCGAGCAGGCTCTCGCGCCTTCCTCGCTGCGCTCCTGAAGGTGCTGCCGCCCGCCGGCGCTCAAGCTTTGCCTAAGCGCCCTAGGCGTAAGGGTCTGCAGCGTCTCTCATCCCATCCCCCATGAACTGGTAGGCCAGGATGACCAGGATGACCGGCACGACCGGCAGCATCAGCCACCAGTTGACGGCGACGACGTTGATGTCGGTTGCCTCGTTCAGCAGCACACCCCAGGAGGTGATGGGCGGCCTGAGGCCGAGGCCCAGGAACGATAGCGCCGTCTCGGCCAGGATCATCGAGGGGATCGACAGCGTCGCCGAGGCGATCAGGTGGCTCATGAAGCCGGGCAGGAGGTGGCGGCCGATGATGCGGCCTGGCTTGGCACCCATCATCTGGGCGGCTGCCGCGTAGTCCTCCTCGCGCAACGACAGAAGCTTGGAGCGCACGGCGCGCCCCAACCCCGGCCAGTCGAGCAATGCCAGGATGATGGTGATGCCGAAATAGATCACCAGCGGCGACCAGGTGACGGGCAGCGCCGCCGACAGCGCCAGCCACAGCGGCAGATGCGGGAAGCTCTTGATGATCTCGGTGATACGTTGGACGACGTTGTCGACCCAACCGCCGTAGTAGCCCGCCAGGCCGCCCAGGATCAGCGCCAGCGCGAATGACAACGTGATGCCGATGATGCCGATGGTGAGCGAGATGCGCGCGGCGTAGACAATGCGACTGAACAGGTCACGCCCCAGTCGGTCAGTACCCAGCCAGAAGAACTGCCCGCCCTCGGCCGGGCAGACGAAATGGAACGTGGCGTCGATCATTCCCCAGAACTCGTAGGCCGCGCCGCTGCAGAAGAAGCGAAGCGGCATCGGCTTTGCCGGGTCCGGCGTGTAGACGCGCTGCAGGGTCTCCGGGTCGCGCTCTGTCTTCAGACCATAAACGAAAGGCCCGAGAAACTTGCCCTCATGGAACAGATGCACTTCCTGCGGCGGCGCGAAGATATAGGCCGAATGGCGGCTATGCAGGTCGTAGGGCGCGATCCATTCGCTGATGGCCGTGGAGAAATACATCAGCGCCAGGAAGATCATCGAGACGACAGCCGGCCGGTGGCGGCGGAAGCGCCACCACATCAGCTTCCACTGGCCGGCCATGTAGTACTTTTCCTGGTCGGCGGTCAGGCGCTCGGCGACATAGGGGTCCCACGGCTCGCGGTTGACGAAATGCGGCGTGCGCCCGGGTTGAGGGGCGGGCTTGCGGGGCCCCGACGGGGGTGCGGAGGTCTGGTCGGTCATGTCCGCCTCACTTCTCCGGGCTCATTTTTCCGAGGTCGCGCCGAAGCGGATGCGTGGATCGAGCGCGGCGAGCGCCAGATCCGAGATCAGCATGCCGATCACCGTCAGCACCGCCACGAACAGCAGGAAGGTGGCGGCAAGGTTGACGTCCTGGGTTTTCAACGCACCCAGCAGCATCGGCCCAGTGGTCGGCAGCGACAGCACCACCGAGACGATGACCGAGCCCGAGATGACGTCGGGCAGCAGGCCGCCGATGTCGGCGACGAACGGGTTGATGGCGTGGCGCAGCGGATACTTGATCAGCAGCCTGAGCGGCGGCAGGCCCTTGGCGCGGCCGGTGACGACATATTGCTTCTGCAGTTCGTCGAGCAGGTTGGCGCGCAACCGCCGAATCATGCCGGCGGTGCCTGACATGCCGATGACGATCACCGGGATGATGAGGTGCTCAGCCACCGAGACGAACTTGCCCCAGCTGAACGGCTTGTCGATGTATTCGGGATCCATCAGACCGCCGATCGACAGGCCGAAATAGACCTTGCCGACATAGAGCAGCACCAGCGCCAGCAGGAAGTTCGGCACCGACAGGCCGACAAAGCCGATGAACGAGGCGACGTAGTCGCCCATCCGGTACTGGTGCGTCGCGGCGTAAACGCCGATGACGAACGACACGATCCAGATGAACGCGATAGTGGTGGACTCCATGATCAGCGTGAGCGCCATGCGTTCGCCGATCAGGTCGGCGACCGGGACGGTGTCCTGGCAACTCAATCCGAAATCCCAGCGGAAGATGCCGCCGACCCAATCGAAATAGCGCTGCCACAGCGGCTGATTGAGGCCGTAGAGGTCGCGCAGCTCTTCGGCCCGCTGATGGGCATCGGCATCGCCGCGCGCCAGCAACTCGTCGATCTGCGAAGTGACGCAATCGCCGGGCGGCAGGTCGATGATGAAATAGACGAGTGCGCTGATGATGAACAGGGTCGGGATCATCAGCAGCACGCGGCGCACGATGAACTTAAGCATGCTCAGGCCCCTTCCCGCGCGACGCGAACGTAGTGCCCCGGTCCGGCCTCGGTCCAGAGCAGCGGCTGCTGTCCGGTATCGGCAAACGGCGCCGGCCACTGCGCCGGATCCGACGCCTTGCCCTCCATCAGTGCGCCGAGATCGAGCCGGCGGTCGGGATCGGGCATCGGCACGGCCGACAGCAGCGCCTTGGTATAGGGGTGAAGCGGGTTGCGGAACAGCTCGCCGGCCGGCGCCAGTTCGACCAGACGGCCTGCGCACATCACGGCGATGCGGTCGGCGATGTAGTCGACCACGGCGAGATTGTGCGAGATGAAGAGATAGGTGAGGCCGAGCTGTTTCTGCAGATCCTTGAGCAGATTCAGAACCTGCGCCTGGATCGAAACGTCGAGCGCCGAGACGGGTTCGTCGCAGATCACCATGTCGGGCCTGAGGGCGAGCGAGCGCGCGATGCCGATGCGCTGGCGCTGGCCGCCGGAGAAGGAATGCGGGTAGCGACTGAGATGGCGGCGGTCGAGACCGACCATCTCCATCAGCTCGCTCACCATCTCGCGACGATAGGCGTCGTCGCCGATGCCGTGGATCACCAGCGGCTCGACCAGGATATCATAGACGGTCATGCGCGGATTGAGCGAACCAAAGGGGTCCTGGAAGATGAACTGCAGCTTGGTGCGGAAGCGGTTCAGCTCCTTGCCCTCGAGGGTCATGACGTCGACCTTGCGCCCCCAATCGTCGAACACCACCCGGCCGGCGCCCTCGTTGGGATCGGCCGAGATGCCCCGCATCAGCATCTTGCTGAGCGTGGTCTTGCCGCAGCCCGACTCGCCCACCAGGCCGAGACATTCGCCGCGCTGGACGTCGAAGCTGACATCATTGACCGCGCGGATGGTGCGGGTGGTGCCACCGCCCATCAGCGACTCAATCAACGTGTCCGCCTTGCGGATGCGGAAGGTCTTGCTGAGATGCCGGACCTTGAGAACCGGCGAGCCGGGATTGAACGTCGGCGTCGGCGTCGTGGTGGCCTTCTCCTTGAGAAGATGGCCGGTCGCGGCGGTGATCTCGCGAATGGGCTGCAAGCGCTCACCCGGTGCCATGTCGAAGCGCGGCACGGCGTGCAGCAGTGCCTTGAGATAGGGGTGCTGGGGGTCGCGGAAGATATCGTGCAGCTCGCCTGCTTCGACCACCTTGCCGCGATACATCACAACCACGTCGTCGGCGACGTTGGCGACCACCCCGAGATCATGGGTGATCATCAGGAGCGCCATCCCGAGCTCCTTCTGCAGATCCTTGATGAGGCGCAGGATCTGGGCCTGGATGGTGACGTCGAGCGCCGTCGTCGGCTCGTCGGCGATCAGCAGCGCCGGCCGGCAGACCAGCGCCATGGCGATCATGGCGCGCTGGCGCAGGCCGCCGGAAAGTTCGAACGGATAGGTGCGCAGCGCCCGCTTGGGATCGGGGAAGCCGACCATGCGCAGCATGTCACGCGTCAGCTCGTCGATCTCGGCGCGGCCGAGGCGCCGGCCGGAACCCCGTGTCGCCTCACCGATCTGGTCGCCCAGCGAATGCAGCTCGCTGAACCGGCTGCCGCCGTGCAATTCGACAGCCTCGCCGATCTGATCGCCCACGGTGTGCAACGCCGACAGAGAGGTCATCGGCTCCTGGAAGATGATGGAGATCTGGCCGCCGCGGATGCGCCGGATCTCGGCGCCGGCCCGGTCGAGCTTGGCGATGTCGATCTGTCCGCCGCCGGTGCGCGGATCCTCGAACAGGATCGAGCCGGACGAGACGGTCGCGGTGCGTGGCAGCAGGCCCATGATGGCCTGGCTGCACACCGACTTGCCGGAGCCCGATTCGCCCACCAACGCCAGCGTGCCGCCGGCCGGGATCGTGAACGACACGTTGTCGACGGCCCGCAGGATTCCCTCGTGAACACCGAAATCGACCGTCAGATTCTCGACCCGCAGCAGATCCTTCATGCCAATTCTTCCTGACCCGCCACCGAGATGCTCATTGCCCGCAGATTGGCGCGCGTCGCCTCACTGAGGTCGACGCCGCCGGCCTCGGCAGCGCGCGCCGACCGTTCGACGATATCGTGAAAGCCGTCGAGCGAGGAATCGACCTTTACCAGGCGGCCGCCCGTCGAGCCGATGCTGAGCTGCATCCAGCCGTCCGAGCGGTCACGCTTGGTCGAGAAGTAGCTGAGCTTCAGGCGGTCGAGTCGCGCCCACTCCACCAGCGTGCCCGCCGGTCCGTCGGCGCAGAGCGTGTCTGGCCCCAGGACGTAGCGGGTCTGATGGCGCAGCGCGGTGCGTACCAGGAACAGGGCGAACAGCACGAAGCCGGCCGCCAGGAAACCGGCCAGCCAGAGATTGACCTCAAGCAGCAGCAGCGGAGCGCCGCACAGCACGACGCCTGCCGCGGCGCGCAAATAGTCGGCCCACAGCGTCTCGCGCGGATAGCGCAGATCGGCTGAACTCAAACGCGCGCCTCCCCTCCCTCGGAACTCTTGGCTGCGAACAGCTCGTGCGCCGAGCGTATGCGCAGGCCCGACATCGTTCTCGTTCTTTCCCAGAATGACCTTAGGAAATCCCACGCCCCGCCGTCCATCGCAAGATGATGACTGAGAATGCCCACGGGCTCGCCGCTCTCGATCCGCGACCGGGCGAGCGACGCCACCAGTACGGCAAGGCATGTCGCCTCGCCAAAGAAGGCGCGCTCCCCTTTCCAGTCGATCAGGTCGACGTGGGCATTGATCTGGCACAAGCCACGCACCGGCTGGGCACGAGGACGCGCGCCGAAGGTCGAGAGTCCGGTGAAGCCGATTTCCGGCAGAGTCGGCACCAGGGCCGGCGCGATACGGTTCCAAGGCGGCACCATGACACTTAGCGGGCGATTGCCAAACAGCCGTTCCAGCGCCAGCCAGCCCGTGCCGAGTTCGCCCAGCACGATCATGGCCGGGCGATGTGGGCCGAGTTCGATCTTCTTGCCTTCGCCCGGCGCTGCATGATTGACGTGGGCGTAGCCGTGCTGAAGCAGATCGACGCCAGGCTCGGTGGCGAGACGCGCCGCCAGGGCCACTGTCGCGTGCGCCGGCACGATCGCGAGCGCCAGCGGCACCGCGGTCTCACGATGCAGCGCGAGCAGACGATCGAGGTCCGGACCTGAATCGGCAGCATCGTCATCGCGCCACCACAGCTCGGCGGTGCGCCCAGCGGCACGCCACTGCTCAAGTTCCAGGTCGAGCGCCTGCCAGCTTCCCGTCTGCGCGTTAGTCATGACGCCACCATCTGCCGCAGCGCCGCGACCGTGGCCGGTCCTCCGCGCGCGTCGACCGGCGGAAAGCTGCGGATCGACGGGCCGGCCCATGCCGCGGTGACGGCGGCGGCCAAGGTGGCCGGCGACAGGCTATCCGGCGGCACGGCCGCGACCATGCCTCGCTCGGCCAGAAGGCGGGCGCGGTCGGCCTGCTCGGTTTCGCGCGCGGTGCCGAAAGGCACTAGCACGGCGCGATCGGCATGGATCAGCGTTTCGATGACCGTGTTGTAGCCGGCCTGGGAAATCGACAGCGCGGCGCCGCGCAGCAACATCGCAAAGTCGTCGCGCGCCGGCTCGACGACAATGCCGCCGGTGGCCGCCGCGGCCAGCGCCGCCTGCTCGGCGGCGGGCATGTTGGCGCCGACCAGCAGGCGCCAGCGCCGATCGGCCAGCGGCGTCAGCGGCCGTGCGGCGATGGCCGCGCGCAGCAAGGGCGCACCGACCGCGCCGCCCCCTGCCGACACGATCACCTCGCCCTTCCCGACAATACCGGGAAACACGGACACGGGATCGGAATCGGCCACGTACCCGGTGTAGAGCGCCCGCGCCTTCACATCATCCCATGCCGCAAAACTCTCCTCGAAGCGTACGAGGGCCGGATCGGCATGGATCAGCAGGGCATCGAACGCCGCAAAGGTCGCCACCGTCTCATCGACGCGGGCGGGTGAGACCGAGCGGCGCACGACATCGCGCACGGAGGACACGATCCACGGCGGCGACGGCAGATCCTGCGCCGCCTCGAGGAGCGGCATCAGCTCGAAGCGGAGCTGCGTGCGGCCAAATGGAAACTGCTCGGTCATCAACACGTCGGGCTGCTCGGCCTCGAACAGATCGACCAGCTGGCACGCCCGATCGGCGCGGAAGGCATCGTCGAGCGGCGTGCCGTCGAACCGAACCAGGTCTTTCAGCCCCGAGTCGGCGGCACGTAGCGACGGCAGCTGGTGGAAGCGTGCGCCGCCCAGCGCCAGCCCGTCGATTGGCGCGCCGCCCGAAACCAGCAGCACGTCGAAACCACCGGCCACCATGGTCCGCGCGAGCGTGGCGGCGCGGCGGAGATGGCCGATACCCAGAAGGTGCTGCACATAGAAGAAGACGCGCCCGGTCATGATGCGGGTTCGAGCGACACATTCAGGCGGTCGATTGCGACCCGACCGTCGTCGTGGGCGACGAAGAAATGGGCCGAGCGCCAGTCGAGCTTGTGCGGCGGCCGGCCCAGCATGTTCCAGCCGGTCGCCAACGCCAGCAAGGCGCGAATGGCTGCCTTGTGCGACACGGCAACCGCGGGCTCGCCGGCGCGCGCCAGATCCGCCGCCCAGCGGCCGATGCGCGTCATCGTCGTGCGCGGGGACTCCCCGCCCGGCGGCTGGAAGTTGAGACCGGCGTTCTCGGCCGCGGCGAATGTCTCGCCCCCCATCGCCCGCAACTCGGCCAGGGTGCGGCCCTCCCAGACACCGAAGCTCATTTCGCGCAGCTCCGAGCAGACGGTGACGGCAACAGTCGGCTGCAGCAGTTCGGCCGTGCGGCGCGCCCGTTGCAGGGGACTGGACACTCTCTTCCAGCCATCGGCTGGCGGCGGCAGGCGCCAGATCCGCGCTGCGGCTTCGCCGTCGCGGCTGAGGCCGGTGTCGGTGAGGCCCTGCAGCCGGCCCAAGGCGTTCCACTCGGTCGGCGCGTGCCGCAGGATGGCGAAGGGCACGGCGCTCATCGCAAGCCCCGCAGCGCGGCCGCCAGCGCCCGAGCGGCGGCGCTTTCGTCGTGATGCGCGGCGACGCGGGCGGCGGCGGCGGCGGCCAGCCGTGCGCGCTCATCGGGCGCGTCGAGCAGTCGCGCCACGGCCGAGGCAAAGGCCGCAGCGTCGCCGATCGGTGTCAGCAAGCCCGTGGTGCCATCGGCCACGACCGCGGGCACGCCGCCGGTCCGACCGGCGACCACGGCCAAGCCGGCCGCCTGGGCTTCGAGGAATGCCATGCCGTAGGCTTCGTTGATTGCGGGCCAAAGGTAAAGGTCCGACGCCGCATAAAGCGCCGGCAGATCGGCGTGTGCCACGGCGCCGGCGAAGCGCACGCGCGCCCCAAGGGGCCCCATCAGTGCCTCGATTTCACCGCGTGCCGGGCCATCGCCGACCAGCACCGCTCGCCACTTGCGGTCCTTCAGGAGCAGAAGGGCTTGGGCGAGAACGCGGTAGGACGCGAGCTTGTCCCGGGTGCGCATCATGCCGACGCTCAACAGCACGGGCACGTCGTTCGCCGCCCGCGGTGCTCCGGCGCGGAACGGCGCCACATCGATGAAGGGCGGCAACCTCGCCTGGCGGGCACCGGGGCGAAGCCGCGCCCGTACACCGGCGACGTCACGCGGATTGACCGTCAGCACCAGGTCGGCGGCGGCGAGCGCGCGTTCGACAGCGCGATGGCCGAGCCGCGTCAGGCCCTGGGCGCGGCGCGGCGCGTGGCTCGCTTCGGCGATCACATAGGGGATGCCGAGCGCGCGCGTCACGATCGGGCCCAGCCAGTCGGGCTTGCGGTAGTAGCAGTGATAGGTGAACCAGAGGTCGAAGCGCTCGGGATGGCCGGCCGGCAGAGACTTCCAACGGCCGATCAATCGCGCCGCGCGCCGACGGGCCTCGCGTTCGAGGCCGAGATGAGCGTCGGGCATCGGCACCCCGGGGGCCATGCGGCTTGCCGCTGGCATGATCACATCATGGCCAAGGCGACGCAGCAGGCGGGTGAGTCCGCGCGCCATCTCGCGATCGCCCGAGGGCGTGGGATTGTCCGGCGGCTTGAGTGGCGTGTGCAGCAGCACGCGCATGGGCCTACTCCGCGGCGCGCGCCGTTTGCGAGCGTTGCTGGCCCATTCCTTGTCCGCCGAGCGCGTCGGCAATCCAGTCGACGCCCGAGTCGAAGGAGAAGCGCGCGCGCAGGATCTCGGCGGCTCGCGCGGCCAGGCGAGCGCGAAGATCCGGATTTGCCACGAGGCGAGCGAGGGCGACCGCCAGTTCATCGGGCGCCGCTGGCGCGACCAAGAGACCACTCACGCCATCGTCGATAAACTCGCCGATGGCGGCCGCGTGCGTCGACACGAGCGGCAGGCCCTGGTGCGCAGCTTCCATCAGCACGTTCGGCAGGCCATCCTGGTCGCCATCGGCCGCCTTCTTGCTGGCCAGCACGAACAGGTCGGCGCGCGCCAGGGCGACAAACACCGCTTTTTGCGGCTGCGCGCCGTGCCAGATGCAGCGCTGGGCGATGCCGAGCGACGCCGCCTGAGCCTTCAGCGCGTCGGACAGGCCGCCCGCGCCGACATGCTCGAAGCGCCAGTGCAGATCGCGCGGCAGCCTGGCCAGAGCCTCCAGGAGGTCGTCGTAGCCCTTTTTCTCGACCTTGCGGCCGATCGACAGGATGACCACCGGATCGGCCGCATCGGTGCCGTCGCGGCCCGGTCGCGGCGGCGGTGGCGGCGGCAAATGGGCGAAGTCGAGACCGTGATAGACGAGGCGCAGATGCTCCGGATGGGACGTCAATTCCTTCAGGCGTCGCAGGCCGACCGCGGTGCAGGTGACCAGCCAGGCGCAGTCGTCGAGCTTTTCCGAAAGCTCCCATGCTTCGCTGGTCCAGATGTCCTTGGCATGCGCCGACACGCTCCACGGCAGCCCGCGAAGGGCTGCCGCATAACGCGTGACCGACGCCGGCGTATGCAGGAAGTGGGCGTACAGCCGGTCGATCGACTGAGGCAGCTCGGCCGCCAGCACCAGCGCCTGCCCCCAGCGCCTGATTCGGTTGGCGGTTGGATCGCGCCTGAGATCGGCAAGAAACTTGCGCCGCGCGGCAGCATAGCCCGGCAGGCGGCTCGCCCTGCGCCAGCCCTCGAACACGCGGCGCGGATCGTCCTTGAGGTACTCGGGCAGGTAGACGGTGCGCGCGGCCACGCGATCGTGGACCGGATGGTGGAACTTGTCAGTCGGCCGGCGCAGCGACCAGATCTCGAGCGCGACGCCGCGCGCCTCGAGACCGGCCAGCTCCTGGGCGATGAAGGTCTCAGAAAGGCGCGGCCAGCCTTTCAGCACGACCGCGACGCGCGCGCCCATTGCGACGGACATGAGCAGCCGGTGCTTAGGTCCTGGCGCGCGCGGGCGGGGCGACCGTCGCGTTGGGCGCCGGATCGGGCGCCGGCTCCGCGCTGCTTTCCATCGCGTCGAGCGACGCCGGGCCGCGGTGCGGGTGCATGAGCTGCTTGGCGACCAGACGCCAGACATTACCGAGACCGTCGAGCAGGCCGGGCACCACGACGTCGCTCGGCAGGCCCTGCTGCGGCAACTGGCGCAACGCCGTTGCCATGGCCTGCGGATCGCGGCCCTTGTCGGCATCCAGCATCTCGATCAGGCCGATGTTGCGCGCGGCGCGAGCCCGAATGAACTGCTCCAGCCGCGGCTTGGTGCGCGGCACGATGATCGCCTTCTTGTCGAACGACAGGATTTCGCAGAAGGTGTTGTAGCCGCCCATGGCGACCACGCCCGCCGCGCGCTGCATCAGCGCGCCGAGATTGTTGGTGAAGGTGAGGGTGCGGATATTCTTGAACTTCGCGGCACGATCCTTGAAAGATTCGCGCGCCGTCGCCGACATGAACGGACCGAAGACGATCACCGCGCCATAGGGAATGTGGGGATCGTGCTCGTAGGCCGCGAGCACCCAGTCGACCAGATCCTCGCCGTCACCGCCGCCGCCGGAAGTAACCAGGATGAACGGCCCGTCGATCTCCTCGATCTCATGCGGGACGTCGGCGTGCAGCGGCAGCTCGCGGTGCAGGTAGCCGGTGTAGACCGTCTTGTGCCGCACCGATGGCGGCACGTCGATGCCGGTGAGCGGCTTGTTGATCTGTGGCAGACCGTAGATCCAGATCTCGTCGTAGAGGTCGCGCAGCGCCGGCACGATCTTCTTGCGCTCCCACTCCTGGGCGAGCGCCGCCGGATCGTCCATGACGTCGCGCAGGCCGAGCACCAGCGGCGTGCCGCGGTCCTTGAGCAGCCGCAGCGCCGGGCCGACCTCGCCACGCAAGCCCAGCGGCTCCTTGTCGACGATGAAGAGGTCGGGCCGGAAGATGTCGGCGGTGTCGCGGATGATGCGCGTGCGCATCTCCATCGTGTGCTCGACGCCGACCCGGAGGTTGGCGGAGTCGTATTCGCCCGTATCGATCTGCTTGACCACGCCGGGCACGCGTACGAAGTCGATGCCGGAGCGGAATTCGTAGGATCCGATCATCGGCGAGCCCGACAGGATCAGGACCGACACCGACTGGTCGGCCTCGACGAGGGCATTGGCGATGGTGCGGCAGCGGCTCACGTGGCCGAGACCGAAGGAGTCGTGGCTGTAGATCAGCACACGCTTAGACCGGCTGCTGGCGGGCATGCGACGCGTCTCCCCCTGGACGAAGCGCCTCCTGCCCCGACCGGTGAATGTTGCCGGACTATGCCACAGCCGGGCTGCGGCGTGAAATCGAGCCTCTCAGACACGAAAAATCGAATGTAATCAAGGGGCTGATCGAATATACCGGACTCGGCTCCAGAACCGGGCCGGCGCCGCGCGGGATTCGATGCAACGCAATCTGTTCACTTACATCTGGCGACACAGCCGGCCCGAGCAGCTCGTGATCCTGGCGCTCGTGGTGCTGGCACAGCTTTTCTACTTCCTGTCGCTCACGGTGCCGAAGTCGGTCATCAACAACGGCATCCAGGGCAATGCCTTCAAGGACAGCAAGACCATCCCGTTCCTGGTCTGGGAACTCGACCTCTCGGCGATCCTGCCCGGCACGGTGATCCGCTTCTTCGACGGCTTCCAGGTCGACCAGCTCCAGTACCTGGTTGTCATGAGCTTCGTCTTCCTGGGCGCCGTGGTCGTGAACGGCCAGTTCAAGAAGACGATCAACACCCAGAAGGGCCGCATGGGCGAGCGCATGCTGCGCCGCCTGCGCTACGAACTCTACGACCGGATCCTGCGATTCCCGCCGGCCCATTTCCGCAAGGTCAAGCAGGCCGAGCTTGCCACCATGGTCAAGGACGAGGTCGAGCCGCTGGGCGGCTTCATCGGCGATGCCTTCGTGGCGCCGATGTTCCTGGGTGGCCAGGCGTTGACGGCCATCATCTTCATCATGATGCAGAACTGGCTGCTCGGCATCGTCGTCATCGTCCTGCTGGGCGTGCAGATGGCGATCATCCCGCGGCTGCGCAAGCCGGTGCTGGTGCTGGGCCGCGCACGACAGCTCTCGGCCCGGCTGCTCGCCGGCCGCATCGCCGAGACCGCCGACGGCGTCAACGAGATCCACATCCACGGCGCCGCCAACTACGAGCGCGCCGATATCTCCGAGCGGCTGGGCGCCATCTTCAAGATCCGCTTCGATCTTTATCAGAAGAAGTTCGTCGCCAAGTTCTGGAACAACTTTCTTTCCCAGGCGACGCCGTTCGCGATCTACCTGATCGGCGGCTACTTCGCCATCACCGGCCAGATGGACGTCGGCGCCGTGGTCGGCGTACTGCTCGCCTACAAGGACCTGCCGTCGCCGATCAAGGAGCTGATCGACTGGGACCAGCAGCGCCAGGACGTGCAGATCAAGTACGAGCAGGTGATCGATCAGTTCCAGCCTGAGGGCATGATGCCGCCGGAACTGCAGGCGATCCCCGACGGGCCGCCACCACCGCTCGGCAAGGAGCTGGTGCTGACCGGCGTCACCTTCTCCGAGGACGGCCGGGTGAAGCTGCTCGACAGCGTGACGCTTTCCGTGCCGACCTCGACCAAGCTGGCGGTGATCGGCGGTTCGGGCTCGGGCAAGGACGTGCTGGGCCAGGTGCTGGCCCGCTTGGTGCTGCCGACCGGCGGGTCGGTCCGGCTCGACGGTCAGGATTTCTTCCAGGTGCCGGAGTACGTGCTAGGCGCCCGCGCCGCCTACATCGGCCAGGATACTTACCTGTTTCCGCTCTCGGTCCGCGAAAACCTGCTGTTCGGCCTGAAATTCCGGCCGGTGGCGCCCGCCACCTACGACGATGCCACACGCGCGGTGCGCGAGGCGTTCTGGAAGGAATCGGTGCGCGCCGGTAACCCGCCGTTCGATCCCAACGCCGACTGGATCGACTACCAACTGGCCGGCGCCACCGGCCCGGCCGATCTGCTGCCGCGCATGGTCGACGCCCTGCGTCAAGTCGAGATCGACGAGGACATCTATTCGCTCGGCCTGCGCGGCACCATCGACGCGGCGCTCCGGCCCGACCTCGCCGAAAAAATCCTCACGGCGCGCCACACCCTGCACGGCCGGCTGCAGAACGGGACCTATGCCGGCCTCGTCGAGCCGTTCAACGTCGACCTCTACAACAAGAACCTGTCGGTCGCCGAGAACCTGCTGTTCGGCACGCCGCTCGGCAAGCAGTTCGACGGCGACAACATCGCCGCCGACCCCTACGTGCAGTCGGTGCTGCAGGCGACCGGACTCGAACTCGACCTGCAGCGCATGGGGCTTACCATCGCCGAGACCATGGTCGAGCTGTTCTCCGGACTGTCGCCCGACAATCCGCTGTTCGAGCAGTACAGTTTCATCTCGGCCGACGAACTGCCCAACGTCCGGCTGCTGCTGCAGCGGTTGGGCGGCAAGGGCATCGAGGCCGTGCCCGAGGCCGACCGGCCGCGCCTGATGACGCTGCCCTTCCGCTATATCGAGGCCCGCCACCGCCTCGGCCTGGTCGACGGCACGGTCGAGGAACGCCTGCTCGGCGCCCGCCATGCCTTCGCCTCGGGCCTGCCCGCCAGCCTGCGCGGTGCCGTCGAGTTCTACGATTTCAGGCGCTACAACAGCGCCGCCACCCTGCAAGACAACATCCTGTTCGGACGCCTGGTCTATGGCCAGGCCCAGGCCGACACGCGCATCGGCACGCTGATCACCGAAGTCCTGAACGAGCTCGGATTGCGCGATTCGGCAATCGGTGTAGGGCTGGAGTACAATGTCGGCGTCGCCGGCAAACGCCTGCCGGCGACCCAACGCCAGAAACTCGGCATCGCCCGCGCGCTGATCAAACGACCGCAGCTGCTGATCGTGAACGAGGCGGTGGCGGTCTTCGATGGCCGCACGCAGGACCGCATCCGCGACAACATCCTGGCTGCGGCCGACGGGCGTGGCGTGGTGTGGATCGCCAATCGTCCGGCGCAGGCCGAACCGTTCGAGCAGGTCGTGATCATGCAGGCTGGCAAGATCGTTGCCCAGGGCACGCCGTCCGAGCTGGCGGCGCGCGGCGGGCTCTATACCGACCTCATGGCTTCGGCATGAGGAACTTCAGGAGGACACGATGAACCTCAACGAGGAAGTCGAGCTTCTCAAGGGTGTGCCGATCTTCTCCAAGATCGAACCCGCCAAGTTGAAGCTTCTGGCCTTCACCAGCGAGCGGCTGAACTTCGCCGGCGGCCAGGAGGTCTGCCACCAGGGCGACCTGGGCGATGCCATGTACGTCATCCTGGGCGGCACGGCAGATGTG
>ERZ1292640.1156-Hain-H43-02um-R1-1156-length-21853-cov-10_pt1 | contig 19785 bp, 19 predicted proteins | sample MGYA00564404_ERZ1292640 | MGnify/ENA primary metagenome ERZ1292640 (study PRJEB36523, sample SAMEA6512636) | groundwater metagenome | collected 2019-01-08 | study: AquaDiva: Metagenomics assemblies of 32 groundwater samples
TTCAATAAATCTTGCAGTATTAAATATTATTCCATTTCCGGCCTTGGACGGAGGCAGAGCTTTGCTTATTATAATAGAGAAGCTTAAGGGCTCGCCCGTGAACAAAAAAGCGGAGCAGTTAGTAAATACTGTCGGCTTCATGTTTTTGATAGCATTAATGGTGTATGTGACCGCCAAAGACATAATCCGATTTTTCTAATTAACCATACAAAGGCGCCCTTTGTATGGTTAAAAAGTATGGTCTAATATTATGGAAAATCCTAAATTTCTCAAAGAAAAATACAATCTCCATGTTTCTCCTGAAGTTGAGAGGTCTGCTAAGCGTACTGAAAAAAGAACTGGTGAAAAAGTTTCGCAAAACCCCGAAGTCCGTATCCAAAATTATATTGACCGCCTGGAACGCCTTGCGCTTGACCCAAACAAAGAACAGAAAAGGAAAATATTCGGAGACGAACCTCGTCCGCGCGCCCTATCGTTCTTGAGGGAAATGATAATGAACAAGTATGTGCGCCCCAACAAAGAAAAAATGGCAGAGGGCGCGGCAAGGGTTGAAGAACGGGTCGCAAGAGAACTTGGCATTGATGCTCAATATGGAATCCAGGAGCTTGAACAAAGAGGAGAGATTGCCGTGGAGGACCTGGAAAATTCATTAGACAACTGGATTTCATATCTTTCTGATGCCAATGAGCCCTATCCGACATGGTTCAGGTACTATGTTTTTCGCAACATACTTGTCCTTGGCGACTACGACAAGGACAAAGAAGAGTTTACAAAACGTTCTCAAGGAAGTGTTAGACTTTTCCCTGAAATAGATAGGGGCGCCTTGGCCTATGTAGAGCAAATAATAGAAGCATCTAAAGATCCGGCCATGCTTGAACGATTGAGAAGCGCTCAACAAGCAACGGGTACACCCGAAGACCAATTTGTCACCAAAGAAAAAGCTGCAAATTTTGCCAAATTGTCTTTCGCCAAACAATATGCCGAGAGCATCAAGCAAGCCGGAAAGATTACGCAGGAGATGAGGGAAGAAACGGAAGGAAAGTGGGTCAAATACCAGAAAGGAACCGACCCTACCGCCCTTTGGGCATCTCTTCAAAACAAAGGCACTGCCTGGTGTACGAAAGGTTTTGCCACAGCAGGAACACAGCTTAAGGGCGGGGACTTTTATGTTTATTACACCATGGACAAACAGGGCAAACCTGCTATTCCTCGTATTGCCATCAGAATGCAGGAAGATAGTATCGGCGAGGTACGCGGAGTCGCAGATACTGACCAAAATCTTGAAGGCAACATGGCAAGCATTGCCGAAGAAAAAATGAGAGACCTTCCCGGAGCGGAAAGATACCGCAAGGCGTCTGCTGATATGAGACAACTCACCGCAATAGAAAAGAAAACAAAATCTGATAAAAATCTAACTAAAGATGACCTTATTTTTCTCTATGAAATAAACAAACCCATAGAGGGTTTTGGCTTCCAGAGAGACCCGCGTATTCACGAACTGCGAGAGAAAAGAAATCCAAAAGAAGATGCACCCATTGTCCTGGATTGCCAACCCGAAGAGATTGCCTGGAGTCAGAGCCAAATCGGTCTTGCCACTAAATCCTACATTGGCCCACTGTTTAACGGAATTTTTAAAACCGGAATCGAACAAATTTATACTACATTTCCTGAAGCAAGGATTCGTCGTAGCGCTTTGGGAATCGGTGGTAGAACAGCCAAAGAATTGGAACAAGAGCTTCGGGATAAAAAGATAAATATCGACTATGCTCAAGATATGTTGCGAAGCAAAAGTTTTACCACCCTTAAAAATCCTGAACAGATCGAACTCATTCGCCTGAAAGTGCGCGACTTGGGCTTTAAAAGCGGAGCGACTACCGATGAAATATATAGAAAAGCCGAAGAGCTTGGACTTGAACTATGTCCTGCCGAAGTCGGGCCTAATCTGCGACTTCAATATGTGGACCAGCCATTAGGAGAATGGTTTTATATCGCAATGATACATATTTCTGGCCGTGGCGACTATCCGGACGTGTTCGGGCTCGGATGCGACGGCGGTGGCCCGTGGCTCGGCGGCTCTTGGGCTGATCCGGCGAATAGGTGGGATCCCGATAATGAGTTCGTGTTTCGTCTTCGCAAGTGAGATACTTTGAAATTTAGATTTTAAAAATTATTTTGGTTTTAAATTCTTTGTTTCTTTGATTCTTGTTTCGGAAATTTTTTGATATATTAAAACCAGATTGGTTGCATCGGACGGTCATGGCTTTCCGAGACCTTTTCGGCATATGCATATTGAGAGTCCGTCTGGTTAAGGCTTGGCGGAGAGGGTTTGTATCGTGTCCTACAAAAAAGAAAACACTTGGTGTGGCTTGCTGGTGGAGTTTTGCTCCCAAATAAAATACAGCCCGATCTCCTATTAGATTAGACGGGCAGTGACCATAGATGGCATGCCATACATTTCTGACCGTGCGGCAACCCGCATAGCGGAGCAGTCGTCGTATGACGGCAATCCGAACGTGTTCAAGCTCGAATGCAACGACGATGGCCTGTGGCTCAACGACAATTGGCTTATTTACAAGTCGGACTTGTAAATAATAAGTAGGCGGTGGATATTAGTATTCAAAACTGTTGAGTTTTTCTAGACGGTGAAGCATAATTTCTTTTGCATAAGATTTAAATTCTTTGGATGATTCGAAGCAGAGGAAAAGAGCATTTTTTATACATATTATGTCGGTTGCGTGTATAAACTCCGCAAGGCCAGAGTAAGATTGCTCAAGATCCCACATAAACGCATTATCAAAATTATTCAACGCATATACAAATCCTTTGGGATGGCATTCAAACACATTTTTAACAAGAACATATACAAACAAGTTTTTAAGATAAACATCATCTCGCAAATCTGCAGTCCTGCCTCTATATCCTCCCTGAAAAAGACTCCCTTTTTCTCCGTGTTTTAAATTTGAATAAGTACTCATGCTACCACACAATTTTTGCATAAATTTTGAGATGCCACCTTCAGAAGACTCCCGGATAATCATGTGGAAATGATTTGGAAGCAGAGTCCACGCCAATATATCGCATAACGGCTCCTTTTTTGGCTAATTTTCTGGTCGGATACCCAGATTTATATCACGTGTCGCTTTATCCCAAAATTGATCGCGAAACATGTCATTTAAGTAGCATAATCCGCGAACAAATCTTGCTTGTTCGTTTTCATCTCTCACTATTAATAATCCGCGCGCTCCACGCTTAGTTATATGGACAACAGATCCTATTGAATGTGGTTCAACTCGTATATTTATTTAATCTTATATTTACAAGTCCGACTTGTAAATAGCATGTTAGCCTCGTTTAGAGGTTTACTCGGTTGCGGAAACACACATAAACTTATGAAAAAAGTGCATGACTGTTGCCAAACAACTGATTAACTACTAAAATTATAGTTAAAGATGCGTTTATCTAGATTATTTACTAAAACTTTGCGGGAGGCGCCGGCGGATGAGACAGCAAAGAATGCCCAGCTTTTAATTCGGGGTGGTTTTGTTTTTAAAAATTCTGCCGGAATATATTCTTTCTTACCGCTTGGCTGGAAAGTCGCCCAGAAAATAATGAATATTATTCGGGAAGAAATGAATACCATTGATGGCCAGGAAATGTTTATGCCGGCATTGGTAGAAAAAAAATATATGGAGCCGACCGGACGCTGGAGTTTAGACGTGGGATTTTTTGCAAAGGGATTGAATGAAAAGGAGGCAAATTATGTTTTGGGCTGGAGCCACGAGGAGGTGCTTACGGCCATTGCGGCTAAGTATATAAGCTCATACAAAGACTTGCCTTTTGCCGCATATCAGATACAAACCAAATTTAGAAATGAAGCCCGGGCTAAATCCGGATTATTGAGGGGCCGGGAATTTATGATGAAGGATTTATACAGTTTCCATGTTTCGGAAGACGACTTGGACGATTATTACGAAAAAGCTAAGAAATCCTACTTTAATGTTTTTAATCGATGTGGCCTGAAATCAATTTACACTTTGGCCGCGGGAGGAGTATTCACTGACCAGTTTACGCATGAGTTTCAGGTTTTGGCTGATGTGGGTGAAGACACAATTTTGTTGTGTTCCGAATGCGAGTATGCTGAAAACAAAGAAATATCCAAACTGAAAGAAGGCGATACTTGTCCCAAGTGTGGTAGTAAGGTAGTGGAAGAAAAATCAATTGAAGTCGGAAATATTTTTAAACAAGGTACCAAATACTCGGAGGCACTGGGGTTAAATTTCGTTGACGAGAAAGGTGATAAACATCCTGTTGTGATGGGCGCTTATGGCATTGGTGTAAGCAGATTGATGGCTACTATTGTAGAAATTCACAATGACGAAAAAGGAATTATCTGGCCGGAAAATATCGCACCATATAAAGTTCATTTAATTTCTTTGGAACAAAATGAAGCCGCTGACAAGATCTATGATGAGTTGCAGAATTCCGGCGTGGAAGTGTTATATGATGACAGAGAAGACAAAACCGCCGGTGAAAAATTTGCCGATGCCGATCTCATCGGCTGTCCAATCAGAATTGTGGTGAGCAAAAAAACACTGGAAAAAGATAGTGTTGAACTCAAACTCCGCAACGAAAAAGAGGCAAAATTAGTGTTTCTTGACAAATTGGCTAGTTCTATACTATAGTGGATGAGGCCTCTTGTGCATTCAGGCCCTAAGAATGCATCGGCCTTCCTTCGGGAGGACCGTTTTTTTGTTTAAAAAAAATTCAAGTATAGCTCGGCACTTTATTTCAGGAAAGCACGCTACGTAGCATGCATGGAGATTGTGTGAATTATCATGCTATAATTAAGTTAGTGGAGAAATATATTCCAAATCTCAATTTAGCGACTATTTCCGGATTTAATTTTAATTTCGGACCTTCAGGACTGTTTGCTATTTTGGGTCTGATATTTTTACTGCTTTACGGATTGAGCTTAGGAAGAACGCGGGCGTTGATGTCTCTTTTGGGGATTTATATCGCTTACGCAATCATGTCGGTATTCCCTTATCTTGATCGCTTGCACGATCTTATAAAAGTATCGCCGGAATTATACATAACGCGCGTGGGATTGTTCCTGTTTGTTTATGTGATAGTATTCGCCGTGCTTAATGGTTCACTTGTCAAAGGTCGGCTGACCATCAAAGATGCGTCATTTTTTTCGGTTTCAATCATTAGTATTCTGCAATTGGGACTTTTGATAACTATTATTACAAATATAGTTCCGGCCAGTGCTCTAAAAATATCCGGCAACTTGTCCTACCTGTCGGAATATTTCTCTACCAATGAGGCCTTGTTTTACTGGTTTATTATGCCAATCGTGATTGTTTCTTTTATGAAGGGAGGCAAAAAACACAGAAAATCAGAAGAGTAGGTTGCTTAGATAAGAAGTGAAGTTTGGGACAAAGAAGAACGTTCGCGGGCGGGTAGCCGGCTCGGAGAAGGTTCACGGTGCTTTAGCCCGGGAATCTCTGTAGAGAGAGCAAAAACAGTTGAGGAGCGAAGGCGACGAAATGCCAAAGACAGTAGTCGTGGTGCAGGGTTTTATGCGGTCTTCGTGGCCCAAGCTTCACTTCTTATTTCCCTTTTTCTACTCGGTCAACATATTCTCCGGTTTCAGTATTTACTCGGATTATATCATCCTGGCCTATGAATAATGGGACATTCAAGTATGCGCCGGTTTCTATCTTGACCTGTTTTACTCCGCCTTGAGCAGTATCGCCGCGGATTGCCGGAGGGGCTTCCATTACCCTAAACTCCATTTTGACAGGAAGCTCAATGTTTGTGATATTGCCGTTATATTCAATGGCGTTAAGAACCGTATTCGGCTTTAAGAATTTGACGGCTTCGCCGATCAATTCTTTTGTTAGTAAGAATCTCTTTGAAGGCTCATCCTCACAAGAAAACCAATATTGGTCTTTGTGGTTATAGAGAAACTTAACTTTAGCGCGTTCTATGTCGGCCTCTTCAAAAACATCCGATTGAGCGAAGTTTCTTTCCAAAATTTTGCCGTTTATCACATTGCGCATTTTAACCTGAACCGTAGGCCGGCGCTGTTGCATCTTAAGATGGTGCGTTTCAAGCACAACATAGGGCTGGCCCTCGTATATCAAAAACATTTTCGGTTTTAATTCGTTTACGCCTAAACTCATAGTGGAGTCAGATATTTAACCCATTTTATCAAAAAATAAACAAAAAACAAGGTTAGTGACCTTGTTTTAATCTATTTAAACTTTTTATCCGCATTTTATGATCGGGATCTTCACTGTCAATGAGGTAGAGTTTATTCAGAAGAGAGATTACGGCTGCCGGAGAAGTGTTTTCTGCGCTGAATCCGTCTGCTCTTATCTGGTATTTGGTCAAAATTTCATTACGCCGTTTACCAAGAGGATCAAATTTATATAGAATTTTGAACTGTAGTTTGTCTATAAGATTATATTCATAAACGATATGACCAAATTCGTGCGCGATTAATGCCTCCTTCTCGTTTTGGTTTAATGAATAGTAAAAATACATATCAATAAAAATATAGTAATTCGGAGGGGCTTTGACTAAAAATCCCTTACGGCCCATTAATAGAACATACGACCCCAAAAATATCTTTAGGGTTGCTTTTTGATGTAATTTTGTATTCCATATTAACTTATCGACGAAATCTGCGTGGGTAGTGGTTTCCGTCCCGAAGTTTGTAGCGACTAAAATTATACCTCTATCTGTCTCCTCGTCAGATAGAAAGGATAACCTTAATAAAATTGATGCTACTAATACAAACAAAACAAGAAAAGCGATTGCCAGACGCCTTACCATGAGCATAGCCGAGCCTTTTTAAGGTACTTTTTTAAATTGTAGAACTTATTTTTTGAAAAGCAACCCCGCACCAATCTTATCCACTGACCGCCATTCAGAAAGGGGGTGGGATTGGTGCGGGGCAAGAGTCACATCACCCTTTTATTTTTTAAATAAAAGGGTGATGAGGAATATAACTCCGCTGGCGAGGACTACAATCGGTCCGGGATGAAGATTGAAATAGGTTGCGAATAAAATACCTCCCAAAGCGGAAAGGCCCCCAAACAATGCTGCCAATCTGGTAAAACCGGCTAAGCTGATGGAAACATTTTTAGCGGCTGCCGCCGGAACTATGACTAAAGCGCCCATCAAAAATACTCCGGTTACCTTAAGTCCTAAAGCGACTACAATAGCCACCAAGAGAAGAAATAAGAGATTTATCTTGGAAACATTAATTCCCATGGATTGGGCGAGTTGTTTGGAAATCACGCTCAAGGTCAATCCGCGGTATATTCGGAACATGGTAAAAAGCATAACAGCGGTAAGGGCGATGGTTATAAGGGCATCCGCAGGGCTTATTTTGGTAATATCGCCGAATAACGCTTCCAGTAGTTCCGGTTCGGGTGTTATTAAAATACCTAGAGCTAGACTCAATGCAAAAAATACTCCTACTAAGGTCTCGGAGGGCAGTTCGGTTTTTTTTTCTAGAAACCATATGCCAATAATAGTTAAAAATAAAGCGGCAAAGGCGCCGAAGAAAGGATTAATTTTAAAAATAATGGCTAAGGCGATTCCGGGCAGAGCAACATGGGAAATTACATCCCCGACGAGGGACATTCTTTTTAAGATCATGAACGAACCAAGATAACCGGCCCCGAGGCCAATGAGTATACCGACGAGAAGTTGTAAGAATAATGGGTTCATTAATTATCAATTACCAATTTACAATTTCCAATTTCCAATGAATTATCAATGATACAATGATACATTGAAAACTTATTGAAAATTGATAAATGAAAAATGCTTTAATGTTCATGTTTATAGAAACTAGCTTCACCGCCATAAAGTTTGGCAAGAGAAGCCGGATCAAGAACTGTGCTTGGCTCTCCATAGCAAACCATCTCTTTGTTTATGCAGATAACATTGTTGGCGTATTTGTAAACGATATTTAGGTCATGGGAAATTAACAGGATAGTAAAACCCCTTTCATCTTTTAATTTTTTCAATAAATTATAAATGGTTTCTTCTCCGCCGACGTCAATTCCGGCAGTGGGCTCATCAAACAGAAGAACATCGGGGTTATCCAGGATGGACCAGGCAATTAAAACCCTCTGTAATTGGCCGCCGGACAGCCATCCCAAGCGTTGTTTTAAAACATGATGCTCAATGTGGTGCTCGTCGGTTATGCCGACCGCTTTCAAGGCGTTAATAATTTTTTCGGTTTTCTTTTCTTTAAATTTAAAAAATTCCTCAACGCTTAACGGGAGGTCTTTTTCAATATTAAATTTTTGCGGGACATAACTTATTTTCAACCCCGGAGCCCAATTGATTTTTCCCGAGTAGGAGACCAGCCCTAAAAGCGCTCTGAATAATACTGATTTGCCTGATCCGTTCGGACCGACAATCGCCAAAACATCTCCTTTTTGAACAGCAAAATTAAGCCCTTTTAAAACTTCATTGTTATCAAATTTTACCCCCAGATTTTCTACGGTTAAAATTGTTTCTTGATTGACCATACACAAAGTATATAATAGTTTTAATCAAGGAGCCAGTTCATTTTGTATGATACAAGATTAGGGGTTGACAGAAAGACCGTTTTCATATATAGTGTATGGATAACTAAATCTCTTCGGTTTTTATTTGTGCCGATGAGGCATAAATGGCAAAGTTATCAACACAACGCCATTCAATGGCGTTAGTCCACAGGTTAAACTTTTTCTAAAAACTCATGAGACAATATAGTCCGTATTTTAATTATGCCTACAAGAAATTTTAGTAACAGGGGATTCAAAACACGAGCCTCTGGCAGGCCGGCATTCAAAAGAGGCGGAAGCTCTTCTCGTTTTAGCGGCGGCCGCAGCAAGAACCAGGGCGAATATATCGACCCGGCTAGGTTTATCAATAAAGCCGTCATCACAGAGGAAATGGAACATTTTGTTCCTGAACATAATTTTCAGGATTTTAATGTTGATCAGATTATAAAAAAAGCGATTGCGTCCAAAGGTTACATTACGCCAACTCCGATTCAGGACAGAGTTATCGTCCATGTCTTGAACGGTTCCGATGTGGTTGGAGTCGCCAACACCGGCACCGGCAAAACTGCCGCATTCCTGATACCGTTAATAAACAAAGTCATTCTAAACCGTAAAGAGATGGTTTTGATTGTGGTTCCGACCCGTGAACTTGCATTGCAGATAGAAGATGAATTGCAGGGCTTCACAAGGGGCATGAGAATTTTTTCCGTTTGTTGCGTTGGCGGAGCCAGTATCGGCCGGCAAATTTCACACTTGAGGAGCAATTATAATTTTATCATAGGAACACCGGGACGCTTGAAAGACCTAATTGAACGCAGATTTATACGGCTTGCCGAATTTAAGACCATTGTTTTGGATGAAGCGGACAGGATGCTTGATATGGGATTCATCAACGACATGCGTTTTATAATGGCCGGAATGCCCAAGGAACGGCAGACGCTTTTCTTTTCGGCAACGATTTCACGCGACATAGATAATCTTATCTACGAATTTCTGCACCAGCCGGTAAGGATTTCTGTTAAAACAAGAGATACCGCAAGTAATGTAGAGCAGGATGTCGTCCATATTGACGGCCGGGACAAGGTGGAGGTTCTTCACAACCTGTTGATACATTCGGACTTCAGTAAGGTGCTTATTTTTGGAAGAACCAAGCATGGCGTGGAACGGCTTTCACAGACGCTTACCCGCCGGGGCTTCAAATCGGAATCAATTCACGGCAACAGGAACCAGTCCCAACGCCAGAAAGCGCTTAGCTTGTTCAAGAATAGCCATATTCAAATTTTGGTCGCGACCGATGTTGCCGCCCGAGGTCTTGATATCGCAGATGTTAGCCATGTCATCAACTATGACTTGCCCGCGACATATAACGACTATGTCCATCGCATCGGCCGAACCGGCCGTGCTGACAAGCAAGGCAAAGCCCTCACTTTTCTGGAGTAGTTATGTTAAAATATTCTTGTAATATTAAAAAATACTATGATACAATACTGTGGAAATCAGATGTCCACATTGATAAGTTATGCCAAAAATATTTATAACAAGAATGATTCCAAGGCCGGGCATTGATCTTTTAACCTCGCGCGGTTATGAGGTTGTTGTCAGTCCGGAAGACCGGATGCTTTCAAAAGAAGAACTGATTGGTTTCATCAAAGGCCAGAATTATGATGCCGTGCTTTGTCTTTTGACCGACAAGATTGACGCTGATGTTCTTGAGGCATCTCGGCCGTCAGTTAAGATTTTTGCCAATTATGCGGTTGGTTTTGACAATATTGATAAAGAAGCAGCCAAACGGCTGGGAATTATGATAACCAACACACCGGATGTTTTGACCGATACCGTTGCCGAGCACACATTTGCCTTGATGCTGGCCGTTGCCCATCGCGTGGTTGAGGCCGATAAATTTGTCCGGGCGGGTAAATATGCGGGCTGGGCTCCGATGCTTCTTTTGGGTGCTGACTTATCCCGAAAAACATTGGGTATAGTTGGACTGGGACGGATTGGCAGCCGCGTGGCGTTTCATGCGGTTAAGGGATTTGATATGAAAGTTATTTATTATGATATTAAAAGAAACGAAGAATTTGAAAAAACATACGGCGCCGTATTTTCAGAAAAACTGGACAATCTTTTACGGGAAGCCGATTTTGTCAGTATTCACGTTCCGCTTATTCCCCAGACTCACCACTTGATAGGCGAACCACAGCTCAAGTTTATGAAACCGACGGCCTATCTGGTTAATACTTCGCGCGGGCCGGTTATTGATGAGGCCGCTTTAACCGCGGCGCTGAACGCGAAAACAATTGCCGGAGCCGCCATTGATGTTTTTGAATTTGAGCCGAAAGTTACGCTGGGCTTATTAAATTTGGACAATATTGTCCTAACACCCCACATTGCTTCTGCTACCGAAGAAACAAGAGCTAAAATGTCAGAACTTGCCGCGACTAATATTATTGAGGCATTGGAAAATTCAAATTGACGTTATGTTTAACAAGTGTTATAAGAACATAGTCATTCTTTTATTTAATGAGGAAATTATATGACCAACACAAATACCGGAGCCGAAAAAGTCAGATGGGATCTTGGCTTAATGTACTCGGGCCTGGACGATCCCCAAATTGACGCGGATGTGGCCGCGCTTGTTGAAATGGTTAAGAAATTCAAAACCTCACACAAGGGCAAGCTTTCAACCACGCTTGGCAAGGCGATTTCCGGCTATTCGGAGATTGAAATGCTTGAGGGTAAGGTGAAGGTATATCTATATCTTCTTCAGAGTATAAATGTTGCCGAACCGGCTGTTAAGACAAAAATAGCTGATGTGGACAAAACTTTATGCAGAGAATTTGGTGAAAATCTTCCCTTCTTTCGGATTGAACTCGTTGCTTTGGATGACGCTACTCTTGCAAAATTATATGCCGACCCAATCGTGGCTAAGCATCGCCCCTGGATAGAGCATGCCCGCTTTTTTAAGCCCCATTTTCTTGCCGAGCCGGTGGAGTCGGCTCTTACCAAACGGGCGCCTTTTGGAGCTATCTCTTGGGGGGATTTCTTTGACGAACTGGAAGCGGATTTGGAGATTGAATTCCGAGGCGATAAGAAAACACTGACGGAAGTGCTTTATATGCTTACCAAATCAAAAGATGCCGACGAAAGAGCCGAACTGTCAAGAGTTATTGCAAGGGGTCTTAAGGGTCCGTTTTCAAAATATGCGGCCCAGACGCTTTATATGGTAGTAGGCGATAATTCGGTTGAAAACAGAGAGCGTACCTTTAAACATCCAATGGAGCCGCGTAATAAATCTAACCGAATACAGGACGAGGTAGTAGATGCATTACATAATGTTGTCCGTGACATGGGCGGACCTCTCATGAGACGTTTTTACCGTCTCAAGGCCGCTCATCTTGGTTTGAAAAAGCTCAAGTGGAGCGATCGGAACGCGCCGATGCCATTTGCCGACACTACGGTTGTGCCGTTTGAAAAGGCGATGACAACCGTTCTTGAGGCCTACGAAAGTTTCAGTCCGACACTTGCCGGACTTATCCGTAAATCCATAGAAGAAAAGCGAATTGATGCGCCGGCGGAAAAGGGCAGACGCGCAGGCGCCTACAATTACTCAATTGTCTTACCCGGAAATATTCCGGCGTCATTTACCTTTCTCAATTACTTTGGTTCCAATAGGGATGTCATGGTCTTGGCTCACGAGTTGGGCCATGGCGTGCATGGGTTGCTTGCCGGTGAAGCTCAAGGGCCTCTCATGTTTGGCGCCCCGACTGCTTATGCTGAAACAGCCTCGGTATTTGGCGAAATGACGACTTTTAATTTTTTGAAAAAACAACTCGTCGCAAAAGGCGATAAGAAATCACTTCTTGCGCTGGTCATGGCCACGATTGACGACACGGTTAATACGGTTGTCCGTCAGATAGGATTTTCTAATTTTGAGAGACGGCTTCACGGTATGGATGCGTCTTACATCAAATGGGGTGAACCGAAAAAGCATTCTGTCGAAGAGGTCAGTGCGATCTGGCTAGAAACTTTGAAGGATCTTTACGGCGAAGATGGAGACATTTTCACATATGAGGACGCTAATCTTCTCTGGTCGTATGTTTCGCATTTCCATAGGCCATTTTATGTTTACGGTTATTCGTTCGGCCAGCTTTTGACCCAAAGTTTATACGCGCAGCAATCGCGCATAGGTGAACGCTTTGAGCCGTTATATCTTGATATGTTGCGCTCTGGCAGTACCAAGAATGCCGTTGAGCTTCTGGAACCGTTTGGTCTTGACCCTCGTGACCCTAAATTTTGGAGCGATGGCATCAAGGTTGGCTTGGGCGCCCTTGTTCAGGAGGCCGAAGATCTGTCCCGCGAATTGGGCATCTCGCTCTAATTAAAGATCTAAATGGGTCTTTTTTATTGTCTGGAAAATATCTTCAAAAAAGATTAGAATTGAATTATGATAAAATTCATTAAGGGCAATGTGTTATATGTTGCTTGGCTTACAGCTCTGGCTTCAATGTTGGGAAGTTTATATTTTGGCGAGATTTTGGGTTTTGTACCTTGTGTTCTCTGCTGGTATCAAAGAATTGCCACGTATCCTCTGGTTTTGATTATAGGCATCGGAATCGTTAAAAAAGACAGGAATTTTTATGACTACGCCCTGCCGTTGAGCATAATAGGGGGTGCTATTGCTTTTTATCAAAATTTGTTGTATTATGGGGTTATATCAGAGAGATTTCTGCCTTGTATTTCGGGCGTATCCTGCACCACCAGATACATACAATTGCTCGGTTTTATCGATTTACCTCTTCTGTCATTTCTTTCATTTATTATCATCACGGCCGCATTATTAATTAACAAAAAATTGAACAAATAAAATCATATGTCTAAAGAAGCTAAAATTATTTCAGGTGTCGGCGTTATTTTCTTCGCTTTATTTGCGACTTTGATCTATCGGACAAATACCGGGACTCAAGTTATGGCCGACCCTAATTTATTGATTGGGCAATTAAGTTACATGACTGGCACTAAAGATGCCAAGGTTAATATTGTAGAATTCGGCGATTATCAATGTCCGGCTTGCGCGTATGCCAATACTATTGTTCAACAGCTTGTTGAGGCATACAAAAACAATCCAAATGTAAATTTTGTTTTCAGAAATTTTCCGCTTCCCCAGCATTCAAACGCGATGATTTCGGCCGAGGCGGCCGAGGCCGCGGGAGTTCAAGGAAAATTCTTAGAAATGAGCGAAATGCTTTATGAACGACAAAACGAGTGGGCGGGAAGCAAGCAAGCCCTGGAAATATTTGCCGGATATGCTCAAAACCTCGGGTTGGATGTTAAGGCGTTTACAGATTCTGTTAACCAGCAAAAGTTTAAAGACCTTATCATTAAAGACCGCTCCGACGGCCAAGCTCTCGGTGTTAATTCCACCCCGTCTTTCTTTATCAATGGAGAAAAAATAACAGGCATACTAAGTTTTGACGATTTCAAGAAAAAAATAGACAGCAAGCTTCAATGAATCATTTAACCGACGAAGAATTAGTACATAGACACAAAACACCTTCTTTTGCCATTGTATTTATGGTATAATGTAATTATGATACCTCAATTTGTACAACCCTTTTTGTGGTCTTATGATGTTGATGCGCTTGATTTATCACGCGATAAAAGACGAATCATAACTAACATACTCAATCTTGGTACTAGCCAAGCGACTAACTGGCTTTTTAAAATTTACACAAAGGAGGATATTAGAGATTGCCTGATTCATCCATTGCCAGGAGAATGGAATAATAAATCGATGACTTTTTGGTCGCTTATTTTTGATGTTCAGCCAGATAAAACAAATGTCAGATTTTTAAAATAACTATGTTTTATAACATTCTTGATCAAAAAAGACTCGATATTTTACCCCTCTTCAAATACTTTAAGAAAAATTTCTATCTTGCTGGTGGAACCTCGCTTGCTTTACAAATAGGTCATCGCGACAGTGTCGACTTTGATTTTTTCAGTGAGGAAGACATACACACTAAAGAATTGTTTGAGCGATTAAGAAAGATTTTTGAGGGACATAAACTATTAAAAATACAGGAAGAGCCCAACACACTGACGGTGCTCATTGATGAATCAATTAAGATAAGCTTCTTTACCGATAAATATAGGCTAGTGGACAAAACCATTAGTGATGAAAATTTAACCTTTGCGTCAATAAAAGATATCGGTTGTATGAAGCTGTCAGCTATCACTGGGAGGGCAAGTAATAAGGATTACATTGACCTGTATTTTATTTTGAAGCATTTTTCTCTTTCTGATCTTCTGGAAAAAGCTCATGATAAATACCCAGAGTTGGAAAGAAATTTAATTTTAAAAAGTCTTGTTTATTTTGACGATATAACTTCAGAAAAAATATTGTTCAAGAACAATAGTGATATCACCTTCGAGGAAGTAAAAGATAAATTGAGGAATGAGGTTAAGAAAATTAGTAATATTTAACTCTATGTTTACTATTATTAATTTAAGGGAGCGAAAGTTCATATTGTTTCGAATGGTAAAAAGGTAAAAACAGGTCCCAGGTATTTTACGTCAAGATTCTCGACAAAATTAAGAGACTTAATTTCCGAAAATTCTAGTATGGTTGACTTTAGAAATATAGATAATATCCGCTTTAAAATACAGAAGAAATAAAAGGAAAAGGCCGCGAAGCGCGACCTTTTCTAACGATAGGTTAATAGTAATCCTCTTCTGAATAAAAGTCAATAGGGGTGTTATCCACACAGTGTAATGTACTTTACATAGGTCCGCCCTATGTTTGGACAATCCTCAATTTTTTCTAAAAAAGTCCAAAAATGAGCTACTGATTCCATTAAGATTTTTTCACCTTTTATACCCATTAAAGCGGTTCTAACTTGTCCCAATGCCCGGAGGCGGCCTTTCTGGTGTGTTCAGACCTGCCTCCGTCCTCAACTCGACTCAAAATCCCTGATACTATCTGGGATTTTGATTTTCGCAGTTCTGCGTCAGAATCTACTTTTTGTCTAATTTTGGTCTACCGGCCACAGGTCTCGAACCGATTTTCTCTTAGTAATTTATTTGGTTACAGATAATTCCTTTCTCTGTCTGGGGCGGTCTTTATCCAGAGCCTCGACATATTGGTAAGCTAACGGAGACCATTGCGCTTTACATTATTAGCAGTTTATCAACACCTTAGTATTTTTTTACTTTAGTTTTAATGCTACTATTGCGGGGTATGTCTTTAATACCGTCAAAAACCAACTTATGCGTACGTCAGAAAAATGAAACAAGAAGGAACAGGATTGGGGCTATATGTGGTAAAAACAACTATTGAAGAAATTGGAGGCAAAGTTGGTTTTGAATCGGAAGAAGGCAAAGATACTATGTTTTGGTTTACAATACCGTTGAAGACGGGCGCTAGGCCTACTTAGGCGCTAGGCGTTAGGGAAGAAGGCGTTAGGTAGAGAATATATGGTAGAATATAATATATGAGTATTCATACATACAAAGATTTAATAGTTTGGCAGAAGTCGGTTGAGTTAGTTATGGAGATATATGGTTTAACTGATAAATTTCCAAAAGAAGAAATTTATGGATTAACTTCACAAATACGACGAGCCGCTGTATCTATTCCATCAAACATAGCGGAAGGTAAATTGCGTAATTCAAAAAAAGAATGCAGACAATTTTTCTTGATAGCTTTTGGTTCAGGAGGAGAGTTGGAAACACAAATAGAAATAGCCAAGCAATTACCCAAAACCAAAGAATTAGATTATAATAGAATTGACTCATTGCTAGTCGAAGTAATGAAAATGTTAAATAAAATGATTTCGAATCTAGGTGTTTAGGCTTCAGGCCTTAGGCACTAGGAAATTCCTAAAGCCTAAAGCCTAAAGCCTAGAGCCTAGTTTCCTAGAGCCTAATTAGGATGAAAAAAATATTAATTGCGGAGGATGAGGACATTTTATTAAATGTCTTGAAGGACAGGTTTGAGGCCGAGGGCTGGGAGGTGTCAGTTGCAAAGGATGGAGTGGAAGCGATGGTGGCCATAAACAAATCAAAGTTTGATTTGGTGTTGTTGGATTTATTGATGCCCAAGAAGAACGGTTTTGAAGTGCTGAAAGAAGTTATGGACAATCCAGAATTAAAAAATTTACCCATTATTGTTCTCTCAAACTTAGGCGGAGATGAAGATATTAAAAAGGCCTTGGCGTTGGGGGCGAAAGATTATTTTGTCAAAACCCAGCACCCGATGAGCGAAATAGTAGAGAAGGCAAAAAAATATGAATCCCGTTAGAGGTTTGCATAAATAAGCGCGCTTTCTTGTTATAATATAAGTATTGGAAAAGAGACCGCACATGAAGGCTAATGGGGGTGAGGGTTAATATGCTCCCAAGATAGGCTGGCGTGAGTGCATGTGTAAACAGCCGTAAGCCCTAGTCCCCATTAGCTTTTATAAAGTTTTATGATCTCAAAGTATGTAAAAGGAAGGGTTTATGTGTTTATTGATGCTGCGAATATTTTATATTCGCAGCAGACTTTACATTGGCGAGTAGATTATAAGAAATTAAAAGAATATTTTGAGAATGAGTGTGATTTATGCGCAATTCACTTTTACACAGGACGTGTTGGAGACAATCATAAACAGAATTTATTTCTTAAAAAGCTTGAGCATATAGGGTATGTTGTGAAAGCCAAAGAGGTTAAAAGAATTAAAGTTTCTAAGAGTACTTATGAATGGAAGGGTAATCTTGATGTAGAGCTCACCATTGATGTACTTGGAAATATTGATAGTTTCGATACTTTAATTTTAATGTCCGGAGATGGTGATTTTGCGCCACTACTTGATGCGGTGAAGGCTCGAAATAAGAGAGTATTGGTCATGTCAACAAAAGGCCACGTCGCGAAGGAACTGTTAGAACGAGCTAAATATATAAATCTTAAGAAGCTAAAAAATTTTATAACCTATTTCAGATAAAAAAGAATCCCCTCGCCGAGGCGAGGAGAGGTTTGACATTTTTAAGTATATCACTTCCATATATGGTGTCAATAGCGTGTTGTGGATAAGGCATAATATAATAGATGAAAAATAAGCTCTTACTTTTGGTTATAATCGTATTATTCTGTCTTTTTGGTACTCCCAAAAATGTTTTGGCGACCGCGACTGTTACTCCGGCCACGGGCGGTTCGGCGATTTCGGCTGATACAGTAGGAGGCACATATACTTCGCTAACTGGACCGATTATTTCTGAAGGAGCAACAGCTGATATAGGAAACAGGCACAATTATATTAAATGTTCCTTCAGGGTTTATTTTTGATACGGGTGGTACGGCGTCGACTGTTTTGGTTACGCGCATCGCAGGCGGTGGCGGCGACAATAAAAATATCAATGATTTAGCCAGTGGTACCAGCGCGGCAATAACCAGTATAACGACCACGCAAATTACTTTTACTGTTACCGCAGCAACTGTTGGCGGCGTAACAAATTCTTTAACTTGGCAAAATGTACGGGTGCGTCCCTCGGCCGGTACGCCGCTTGCTTCCGGCAATATAACAACAAGTGGAACTTCGGCGATTACTGGCGTGACGGTCGGCTCAACCAATCTTGGAACTTTAACCGAGGTTGTGGGCGCGAAAAGCCAGCTAGTTATAACAACTCAACCCTCAACCAGCGCTACGGCTGGTACGGATTTTACGACGAAGCCGGTTATTGCCGTGCGGGATCAGTTTGGCAATACTTTAACTTCGGATAGCTCAACTACTATTACTGAAGCCGTTGTATTGTCTACTCAAACCTGCGGAGGAATAGCCGGTTCCGGAACATTATCATCTACGCCATCTAGCGGCGCAGCTGTTACAAGCGGTGTGATGACCTATACAGCAATGCAATATTCTGCCGCTGAATCTATCAAAATATGCATTTCTTCATCTGGCATCACATCAGCGCTAAGTGATGCTGTTACTATAAGTGCGGCACCCACTCCGACACCCACTCCGAGTGGGACCCCAACTCCAACGCCCAGTGGAACACCGACGCCTACTCCGACTGGTACCCCCACCCCCACCCCCACTCTGACGCCTACACCAACTCCGACACCATCTCAAGAACCGGCAACGGTTGAATCGGTGGATGTTGGCTCTAGGGGCGGTAATTATCCCGCCGAGCTTGTATTTAGCGGTGAGATTTATCCTGGCGCCAAGATACAGATAAATTTATTAAGCGACTTTTATGGCAAAATTCTTAAAAAAGAAGATGAGTATATTGTTGGAGACACGGGAGTATTTACGATTAAAACAAAGGGTAACTCTATCGGCGAGCAAGTTTATGGGCTTTCAGTTAAGGATCGCAACGGGAGTCCGGCAATAGCAAAATTTTATAAATATGACCTCAAATTTAATACCATCGTAAAACAGGAGGACATTATCTTGGCGCCGATGGAGAGTGTAAGCAAAAAAACTTTAGCCAAATCGGAGTCATTCACGGTATCGGGATATGGTGCTCCCGGAAATACGGTGGAGGTACTCTCTGGCAGTAAAGTTATCGGTACCGGTACGGTGCTAAAAGATGGAAATTATGCGGTTAAAATTGACGGCGGGAAACTTTTTCTAGGGCCGCATAAAATCCAAGTCCGCCAAGTAGACGATGTTACCAAAAAGAAAGGCGATTTATCAGAATTTTATAATGTTACCGTTGGCCAATTTTCTTATACTTCAGTTGATATGAATAAGGATGATAAGATAAATATCGCGGATTGGAGCATCTTCTTATATAACTGGTCTTCTCCCAAAAAAGAAACCAAGGATAAAGACGACCTTAATGGCGACGGTGTTGTTGATGTTACTGATTTTAGTGTTTTCTTAACATCATTCCAGAGTCGGTTGTGAACAAAAGCGCTAAAAGTCGGTTTAAATTATGATATACTGAAAATATGAAGAAGATTATAACTTCTCTTACCGCACTATTGGCATTTGTTGTATCGGCTGGCGTATTATACGCGGCTGATTTTAAGGTTTCTCCGTCCACCGGCACTTTTGGCGCGGGAAAAACTTTTAGCGTTAATCTAACCATTAACACTTTCGGCGAGTCCGTTAATGCCGCTCAAGGCAAACTACAATTTGACGCCAGTATTTTAGAGGTGAAGAGCGTCTCAAAGGAGGGCTCCATTTTTAACTTTTGGCTTCAAGAGCCGACATTTTCCAATGATA
>ERZ1292640.1416-Hain-H43-02um-R1-1416-length-19780-cov-10_pt1 | contig 19780 bp, 20 predicted proteins | sample MGYA00564404_ERZ1292640 | MGnify/ENA primary metagenome ERZ1292640 (study PRJEB36523, sample SAMEA6512636) | groundwater metagenome | collected 2019-01-08 | study: AquaDiva: Metagenomics assemblies of 32 groundwater samples
GGTCATCCGCAACGGCTGGTTCAGCTACCGCTGGACCCAGATCTTCGACATGGGCAATATCCCGGCCGAATCCACCGTGCTAAAGGCGCGCCGCGTCGGCAGCGGATCGCAGGCGTCCTGGATTCCCTGCCCGGTCGAGGAAGTCGTCGCCACCATCAAGGCCCAGAAGCCTGACGTCGTGTTCGCGCCGCACGTGGAAACCGCCGCCGGCATGATCCTGCCCGACGACTACATCCGCAAGGTGACCGAGGCCGTGCATGAAGTCGGCGGCCTGTTCGTGCTGGACTGCATTGCCTCCGGCTGCATGTGGGTGGACATGCAGGCCACCGGGGTGGACATCCTGGTCAGCGCACCGCAAAAGGGCTGGAGCGGCTCGCCCGCCTGCGCCATGGTCATGCTCAGCGAGCGTGCCCGTGCCGCCATCGACGCCACCACCAGCACCAGCTTCGCCGCCGACCTCAAGAAGTGGCTGCAGGTCATGGAAGCCTATGAAAACGGTGGCCACACCTACCACACCACCATGCCGACCGACGCGCTGGCACGTCTGGACCAGGTGATGCGCGAAACCAAGGAATACGGTTTCGAGAAAGTGCGCCAGGAGCAGATCGGGCTCGGCGCCAAGGTGCGCGCCTTGCTGGAGGCCCGCGGTTTTGCCAGCGTGGCGGCCGAGGGCTTCAAGGCCCCGGGCGTGGTGGTCAGCTACACCACCGATCCGGAAGTCCAGAACAGCAAGAAGTTCCTGGGCCTGGGCCTGCAGACCGCCGCCGGCGTGCCGCTGCAGTGCGACGAACCGGCTGACTTCAGCACCTTCCGCATCGGCCTGTTCGGCCTGGACAAGTTGCACCAGCCGGATCGCAGCGTGAAGCAGCTGTCGGACGCGCTGGACAAGCTGGGCTTCAAGGAAAAAGTGCCGGCTGCCGCCTGATTCCCTCGCTGGCACAAAGAAAAATGCCCCGGGCCTTGCGGCTGCGGGGCATTTTTCTTGGGCGCGTGATTTATTTGAAGATCACGGTCTTGTGGCCGTTGAGGATGACGCGGTGCTCGCTGTGCCACTTGACGGCACGCGCCAGCACCTGGCTTTCGGTGTCGCGGCCAATCGCCGTCAGGTCTTCCACCGTCTTGCTGTGGTCGACGCGGGCCACGTCCTGCTCGATGATCGGGCCTTCGTCGAGGTCGGCGGTCACGTAGTGGGCGGTGGCGCCGATCAGCTTCACGCCGCGGTCATGCGCCTGGTAATAGGGCTTGGCACCCTTGAAACTGGGCAGGAAGCTGTGGTGGATGTTGATGGCCTTGCCCGAGAGCTTGCGGCACATGTCGTCACTGAGCACCTGCATGTAGCGCGCCAGCACCACCAGTTCGGCGCCTTCGGCCTGTACCACTTCGTACTGCTTGGCCTCGGCCTGTGGCTTGGTGGCGGCCGTCACCGGGATGTGGTGGAAGGGCACGTTGTAGCTGGCCGCCAGCTGGTAGAAGTCGCGGTGGTTCGAGACGATGGCACGGATGTCGATGGGCAGCAGACCGATCTTCCAGCGGAACAGCAGATCGTTCAGGCAGTGCCCTTCCTTACTGACAAAAAGGACGGTGCGCATCGACTGCGCGGCGGCCTTCAGGCTCCATTGCATCTGGAACGGATCGGCGAACAGCTTGAGCTGGGCCTGCAGGTCCTCGTAGCTGACCTGGCCGCAGGCGAACTGCACGCGCATGAAAAACAGGCCGGTAGCGGGGTCGTTGTACTGCGCCGCCTCGTCGATGTTGCCGCCGCGTTCCAGCAGGAAGCCGGAGACGGCGTGCACCAGGCCCAGGCGGTCCGGGCAGGAAAGGGTCAGGATGTAAACGTTGCTCATAGGGTCCATTGTCGCAGGATAGATGGACCGACGCAGATGGTCGGCTTTTAGCGGCGGTACCGCGGCATTGTTGCAATTATCCGGACGGAAGCTGCGCGTTGGCGCCGCCGTGCGGCGCGCGGTCACGGGGCCGGCTTGAGCCGCGGGGCCTGGAATGGTGCGCAATGGTCGATATCGGGGCCGGGCCGGGCCGGCCAAGTGGCATCGAAAGCGGGCCCCGGGTCAGGCGAGGCCGGCTGCGCGGCGGCACCGAGCTCGATGGCCTGGAGCTTGAACGTGGCCGGCAGGTGCCGCGGAATACCCAGTTGGCGGTCCACATGGCCGCGGCCGGCCAGCAGCAGCACGGTCCGGCCCGGCTGTGCCGCTGAGCGCAGGGTTTGCGCCATGGCGACATCGCGCCCGATCTGCACGCGCGTCATCGACGTGATCTGGCTCTCCGGCAGCATCCCGCAATGGCCCAGGCGGATGGCCTGCTGTTGCGCCTGGAGTGCCGGGCCGGGCAACAAGCGGTCGAGTTGCGGGTCGGCCATGCGTTCGCGCATCTGCGCGCGTGGCAGGTTGGCGCCGAGCACCGGGACGCCGGCGCGCACGGCCGTCATCACCGTCGGGCCGTACGCACCCCAGGGCCAGGCGTCGTCGTTCCATTGCAGGGCGGCGCGCACTTGCGTCTCGCTGGCATCGGCCGGCAGGCCGTGTGTGGCGTGTCCCTGTTCGGCCATTTCCAGAGCCAGTGCCGCCAGTTGACCGCGCGCCGCCAGCGTCTGCACCACCTCTCGCTGCACGCGCTGGTGGTCCGGGGCATCGTGTTGTTCGCCCAGCAGGATCGCGTCGGCGGGCAGCAATGCCGCCAGGCGCTTTTCCATGTCGGTCCCGGCGCTGCTGGCGCAACCGGTGGCCAGCACGGCAGCGCTCAGCAAGGTGAAGAGCCAAGACATGAAGGGGCGGATCATCGGGCGATACTACGGGCAATCCCGAAGATTTCCATGCGTTCGAATTTTTTCCTGAGGACGGTCCTCACCCTGTTGCTGGCCCTGCTGGCGGCCCTGCTGTGTGTCTGGCTGGACATCCCCCTTCCCTGGATGATCGGTCCCCTGCTGTCCACGGCCCTGGCGTCCATCCTGCGTGCACCGACCGTCAGCTGGACACCGTTGCGCAATGCCGGGCAGGCCACCATCGGCGTGGCACTCGGCCTGTACTTCACGCCGCAGGTCACGGCGCTGGTGCTCAGCCTGTGGTGGGTCATCGCTCTCGGTATCGTCTGGGCCCTGGGGCTGGGCGCGCTGTTTGGTGCCTGGCTGCAGCGGCTGCATGCGCATCGCCTGCCCGGCGTGAACCGGGCCACCACCTGGTTTGCCGGCGCCATCGGCGCGGCCTCGGAGATGACGTTGCTGGCCGAGCGCGCCGGCGGCCGGACCGACCTGGTGGCGGCGGCGCACAGCATGCGGCTGCTGATCGTGACGGTGCTGATTCCCTTCGGCATGCAGTTCAGCGGCCTGCACGGGCTGGACCTGCTGACCGCCGGCACGGCGCGCGAGGTGCATGGGGACGGTCTGCTGCTGCTCGGCTTGGCGGCGGCAGCCGGCGCCTGGGTGATGCAGCGGCTCGACCGCGCCAATCCCTGGTTCATGGGGGCGCTGCTGGTGGCCATGGCGCTGACCATGACCGGCATTGAACTGTCGGCGCTGCCCAAGGTCTTGTCGAATGCGGCGCAGCTGGTGATCGGCATCAGCCTGGGGGTGCGCTTCACGCCGGCATTCGTGCATACGGCGCCACGCTGGCTGGCTTCGGTGGTGTGGGGCACGCTGGTGATGGTGGCGCTGTGCGCCGGTTTTGCCTGGGTGCTGGCGCAGGCCACGGGCCTGCATCCGGCCACCCTGGTGCTGGCCACGTCGCCCGGCGGCATCGCCGAGATGTCGATCACGGCCAAGGTGCTGCAATTGGGGGCGCCGGTGGTGACGGCGTTCCAGGTCTGCCGCCTGGTGGCGGTCCTGTTGCTGCTGGAGCCGCTGTACCGTTGGCGTTACCGGCACAGGGCGTGAGGCGCCAGGGGATCGGCGCGGGCCGATCCCGGCGGTTCAGTGGAGGGTCAGCGGTGTCTGTGCCAGTTCGGCATATTGCGCCAGTGTGTCTTCCACCTCTTCTTCGGTGGGCGCGTTGATCTGCCAGGCGGCGATGCGCTGCTGGAACAGCTCGGCCCAGGAACCGTCGAGGTAGAGCTCCTTGCCGGAGCGCTTGTCCACGATCTCGAAGCCGTGGCGTAACAGCACAGGCTGCTCAATGGTCAGGCCGGCATCGCCCAATTGGGCCAGCGTCCCATCGGACTCGATGGCTGCCGTGTGCGTGACCGAAAAAGTTTCCGAGTCGTAAAGCGTGTGCATGGTGTACGGTTCCTCCCAACGTCCTGTACCGCAGATGGATGCCGAACTGGCGATTTCAAGAGTACAGGCAGCGTACCACCATTGGACGCCGATGGTTCCTCATCAGGGCGGGCCGCTGCTACGCCACTGCTGATCGATGAAGTCGCCGTTGTCCTGGGTCAGCTTGATGCGCACCGGCAGGTAGCCCAGCGCCGGGGCCAGCCAGAGCTCGACCATCAGGTCGTAGGGCTGCCGGCGCGGGCGGGTGACCTTCAGCGTGTCCTGTTCCCCGCCGGGCAGGTTCAGATGTTCGGGCCCATCGACGACGAAGCGCCAGGTGTCGGACTCGCGCGGGCCCACGGCCTGCATCTCGATGGCCGTGCCGCTCGGGTAGCGCTGGGGTTCGGCGGCGATCAGGCTGGCGATCTGGATGAAGATGCTGAGCTGGTCCTGCGCGCCGGGTTGCAAGGTGGCCTCGGGTGTGTTGGCGCTGAAGATGACCTTGCCCTTGTCGTACTCGAAGTGCGCCGCCACCTCGCTGCGCACCTTGTCGCCGAAGCGCTTCGGCGCCAGTCCGCCGGGCGTGAGCTGGCCGCGGCTGGTCTGCCGGCGTGAACCCAGGAACAAGGCGCTGATTTCCAGCTGCGCGTCGTAGGCCGTGCCGTCGTGCGCCCACAGCAGTTCGGCGTTCGCGGTGTAGGGCAGCATGCGCACTTCACCGAAGAGTTCGTACTTGATGCGCAGCGACCCGGGCACGACCGGGGCCGGCGCAGACGCTTGCGTGGCGGCGGCGGTCGCAGGAGGGGCCGCCGCCGGTGTGTTTTCGGTCGATGCCGGCGATGTTTCTTCTGCTATTGAATTGATAGCTGATGATGCAGATTCGGCAAGGGGGAGTGCCGGATTTGATTCGGGAGCCGGTGGCCGCGGCGCGGTCCGTGGCTTGGCAGCGGGTTTGGCGCGTGGCGCTATCGCCGGCAGCACGGGTGCCGGCACGGCGCTCACGGTGCGCGTGATCAGGGGGCGACTGAGGGGCTGTGCAGCCGGCAGGCTGTCGAGGTGCACGCCGCCGAGCAGCGCCAGATGAACCGCCAGCAGGATGCCGCTCAACAGCAACAGGGGCCGCCAGGGGGCCGCCGGTGCACTGACGGGAGCGTCGGAAACCAGGCTGCTCAAGGCCGGTGTCCCAGTTCGGCCGAGAGTTGCTGCGCCGCCGCTTTCAACGGCGTGACCACCGCACCGTTCCATGCGGTGTCGAAACTGGCCACCGAGCCCATGGCCACCATGCCGAGCACCAGATGGCCGTCGAAATCGAACACCGGTGCGCAAAAGCCGGCAACACCTGGCAGCAGCGAGTCGACCACGCGTGCCAGGCCGTGCTCGCGTACCTGGCGCAGCATGAGGTTCAGATCGGCCTGGCTGCGCGGCAGGTCGGTGCGGCCGAGCTGACGGGCGCGTGCCATTTCCTCGCGCAGCAGGGGGGCAATGGCGTCGCGCGACACGTAAGCAGCAAAGCAGCGCCCGGTGGCGGACGACAGCAGCGGCATGACGTCGCCCAGGCGCAGGTTGACCGTGACGGATTGCGGCGACTCTTCCCAGTGCACGATGGTCGGGCCGAAGTTGCCCCAGACCGCCAGCGCCAGGGTGTGGCCGATGCGTTCCATCAGCACCGGCATGCGTTCGCGTGCCAGCTTGATGGCGTCGAGCCGCGTGATGGCGGTCAGGCCAAGCTTGAGCGCGGCCGGACCGAGGTCGTAACGCGTGGTGCCGTCCTGGCTGACCAGTCCGAGGCGCTGGAAGCTCACCAGGTAGCGGTGTGCCTTGGCCGCGCTCATGCCGGCGGCGGCTGCCAGATCGCGCAGCATCAGCGGACCGGGCGCACGCGACAGCGCGTCGAGCAGGGTGAAACCGACCTCGACCGACTGGATGCCTGCGCGTGTCTTCTCCATGGTGTAATTAGTGGAACGAACGTCGTTTCGATGGGTTAAACGAGTTTAACAATACGTAATCAGAGATTTTTGCCCCATGAAGCTTGCCACCTACAAAGACGGCTCACGTGACGGACAGCTGGTGGTCGTTTCGCGCGACCTGAGCACCGCGCATTATGCGACCGGCATCGCCAACCACCTGCAGCAGGTGCTGGACGACTGGAACTTCCTCTCGCCGCAGTTGCAGGACCTGTACGACGCGTTGAACCAGGGCAAGGCGCGCCACGCCTTCCCCTTCGATCCGCAGATGTGCATGGCGCCGCTGCCGCGCGCCTACCAGTGGGCCGACGGTTCGGCCTACATCAACCATGTGGAGCTGGTGCGGCTGGCGCGCAACTCCGAGGTGCCGGCCAACTACTACACCGAGCCGCTGATGTACCAGGGCGGCAGCGACGACTTCCTCGGCCCCTGCGATGACGTGGTGTGCGTCAGCGAAGCGCACGGCATCGACTTCGAGGCCGAGGTGGCCGTCGTCACCGGCGACGTGCCGATGGGCAGCACGCCGGAGCAGGCACTGGACGGCATCCGCCTGGTGATGCTGGCCAACGACGTCAGCCTGCGCCATCTCATTCCCGACGAACTGGCCAAGGGCTTCGGCTTCTTCCAGAGCAAGCCGGCCACCGCCTTCAGCCCGGTGGCGGTCACGCTGGACGAGCTGGGCGACGCCTGGGACAAGGGGCGCCTGAGCCTCACGATCCAGAGCGCCTGGAACGGCCGGACCGTCGGCATGTGCGACGCTGGCGAGGAGATGACCTTCCATTTCGGCCAGCTCATCGCCCATATCTGCAAGACGCGCAACGTGCGTGCCGGCACCATCGTCGGTTCGGGTACGGTCAGCAACCGCGCCACCGAGGTCAACGGCAAGAAGGAGTGGAGCAAGGGCTACAGCTGCATTGCCGAAAAGCGCGCCATCGAAACCATTCAGGACGGCAGGCCGGCGACCGACTACATGAAGTTCGGCGACACCATCCGCATCGAAATGAAGGGGCGTGACGGCCAGTCGGTCTTCGGTGCCGTCGACCAGAAGATCGTGCCGCTCGGTTAGAGTCGCGCGCATGACAACATGCTTGATGCGGGAGCGTATGCCATGCGAATGAACTGGAAGAAATCCTTGCGCTGGGGCAGCATGGCCCTTGGCCTGCTGGCCGGCCTGGCTCAGGCGCAGCCGGCCGCGCAGGCGCCGGTCCGGGTTCTGATCAACCCGGGCGACAGCGGCGAGCAGTCGCGCATGGCGGCCTACGGCGGCTGGAAGGCGGCCGTGGAACAGGCGCTGCGCAAGGAGCGCATCGCCAATGTGGCGGTCTCTCTGTCCAACGATGCCACCGCCGACCTGGGCGCCACGCGCTCACGCATCCAGGACATCTTCGTGGCGCCGGCTCACGTCATCGGCAGCGCCATACGCTACGGCTACACGCCGGTGCTGGGGGTGGACCGGCCGGTGCAGGCCGTGCTGGTGGCGCCCAAGGACAGTCCGGTCGGCAACCTGGCCCAGGCCGCCGGCAAGCGGCTGGGCCTGCCGCTGCAGGACAGCGTGGTGACCTACCTGTTGCGCGGCGAAGTCAATGCCGCCAACACCACCATCAAGCGCCACTTCGGTGCCTTGTACGAGACGCGCTACCAGGATGCGCTGCTGCCTTGTCTGCAGTTGCGTCGCTGTGATGTGGTGGCGGTGGAACGCGCGGTGTTCGAACGCTGGGCGGCAGCGGGTGAGGCGCTCAAGGTGGTGATGGAATCGAAGCCGGTGCCTGGTCTGAGCGTGGCCATTCGCGAAGGGGTGCGGCCCGGGGCCGACGCCTTGAATGTCGCACTGACAGATGCGCTGGCGGCCGCGGGCGTGCTGCGGGCCGAGAATGCCAAGGTCGTGCCGCAGGCGGCGGCGGCCTTCGACTACGTCTCCACGCTCGGCTATTTCACGCCGCGCAGTCTGCCGGGTGCCAGTGTGGTGGATGCCAAGGCCGTTGCGCAGCTGATGCAGCGTGGTGTCAGCTACATCGATACCCGCACGGAAGCCGAATTCAAGGCCGGACGTGTGCCGGGTGCCAAGCTGGTGCCCTATGTGGAAAAGAGTGCCAAGGACGCGGATTTCGATGCCAGGCAGGACCAATTCGATCTGGCCCAGCTGCCGACCGACCGCAAGGCCGAACTGATCTTTGCCTGCAACGGCGCCGAGTGCTGGAAGAGCTTCAAGGCCAGTCACGCAGCCCTCAAGGCCGGCTATGCCAAGGTGTACTGGTTCCGCGGTGGCCTGCCCGAATGGCGCAGTGCCGGCATGAAAACCGAAGCCGGCAACTGAGCGGCTCAACTTGAAACAGAACTGGCCGGCAGCCCGTAAGGACTGCCGGCCAGTTTGGTGTGACAGGTGCCAGCTGCTTCAGGCCTGACCGTTCATCTTGTCGTGCTTGAGGAAGTACTTCTTGGCCATGGCCACCAGTTGGGCATCGCTCGGGTGGTCGCTGCTGATGACGTCGACGATGGCCTTGTCGATGTCCTTGTCGTGACGTGCGCAGTGCGCTTTGAATTCGTCCTTGGCCTGGGCCGGGCCGGTCACCAGGATCTCGTGCACCCCCTTGAGCGCCTCAGCCACGGCGTGGTAGTAGGTCTCGTCGCTGCTGTTGTGGCCGCCTTGCGCCGAATGGTGGCCGCTGGCGCTGTCGCCGCGACCGTGCATGCCGTGGTGTGAGCCGACATGGCCGCCGGTGGCCTTGTGCTGGCTGCGCGACTTGATGCGCTCGGACTCGACGTGCTCGCGGTCGAACATGATGACGTGGGCTTCGGAACGGTCGAGCCAGACGATGGCGTGGTAAGTGGACATGGGTGTCTCCTGATCAATCAATGGGGAATGGGGAAAAGGTGGCGCTTCAGGCGCCGGCGGCCCGGCCGTGCTGGTGCTCGAACTTGTCCTGGCAGTCGATGCAGCGCGGTGTTTCCGGCGCGGCATGCAGCCGGGCGGCCGGAATGTCGACGCCGCAGTCGGTGCACACGCCGTAGACGCCATCTTCAATGCGCTTGAGCGCGGCATCAATGGCGTCGAGTTCGGCGCTCTCGCGCGCATCGAGGGCGAACTCGAGGTCGCGCTCGGTCGAGGCCTGGGCTCGGGAATCCTCCGACTGGCCGCCGAAATGATCGGCCGAGGCCTCGGCGCGACCGACATTGCCGCCGCGCAGGCTGGCAATCTGGGCCAGCAGGCTGGTGCGCTGCTCCTGCAACTGCTTCTTGAAGGGGGCGGTCAGTTGTGTGCTCATGAGAATCTCCGTAACGAATGAGGCCATCATGCGCGTCCACTGTGCGGGCGTCTTTGACACAAGTCAAGACTGGTGCGAACGGGCCGGCGTGAAATGCCGGCAGAATCAGGCTCAGGCATTTATGCGCAACAAAAACAAAGGAGACCGTACTGTGGACTACAGCCGCTATCAGACCCTTCACATCACGCGCCGCGGCGACAACGGCGCCGTGCTCGACATCCAGATGAAGGCGCGCAACGGCAAATTGCCGACTGCCGATCACCACGGCCACCGCGAACTGACCGAAATCTGGCGCGACGTCAGTGCCGATGACTCGGTGCGCTGCGCCGTGTTGCGTGGCGAAGGGCAGGGCTTCTCCGGCGGCGGCGACCTCGGCCTGGTGCAGGACATGGCGCAGGATTTCGCCGTGCGCAGCCGCGTCTGGAAGGAAGCGCGCGACCTGGTCTACAACGTCATCAACTGCGATAAGCCGATCGTCAGCGCCATGCACGGCCCGGCGGTCGGCGCCGGCCTGGTGGCCGGCCTGCTGGCCGACATCTCGATCGCCAGCCGCGGTGCCAAGATCGTCGACGGCCACACCCGCCTGGGCGTGGCCGCCGGCGACCATGCGGCCATCATCTGGCCGCTGCTGTGCGGCATGGCCAAGGCCAAGTACTACCTGATGCTGTGCGAACCCGTCAGCGGCGAAGAGGCCGAGCGCATCGGTCTGGTGTCGCTGGCGGTGGAGGAGTCGGAGTTGCTGCCCAAGGCCTATGACGTGGCCGACCGGCTGGCCAGCGGCAGCCAGAGTGCGATCCGCTGGACCAAGTACGCGCTCAACAACTGGCTGCGCCAGGCCGGCCCGTCCTTCGATACCTCGCTCGCGCTGGAGTTCATGGGCTTTGGCGGCCCCGATGTGCGCGAGGGTGTGGCCTCGCTGCGCGACAAGCGCGCGGCGAGGTTCTGAACACCCCCAAGCTGCGCGCACTTCGTGTCGCTACGCTACCCCCCTTGCAGGGGGCAACGCCAGTGGACCGGCAAAGCCGGATCCACGGCGTTTCCCGATGAAGCCGTGGCATCCCCGTGGGCTGCCAAGCGGGCCGGCATAGCTGGGCTGTCATAATTCGGCGCATGCAGACCCTGCAGTTCATGCGTCAGGCCCACTTCCTTGCCCGCTTCGTGCTGGTGTGGTTCGCGTTGTCCATCGGGGTGGCGATCGCTTCGCCCATCGTCAAGCCGCAGGCCATGGAGCTGATCTGCTCCGGCTCGGGTGCCATGAAGCTGCTGGTGAAAACCGACGACGGCGCCCAGGAACTGTCCGGCCACACGCTGGACTGTCCGCTGTGCGCCACCCTCAACGCGCCACCGCCGGTAGCGCGTTGGCAGGTGGCGCCGCCGCAGCCGCTGGCCTACGCCCTGCGCCCCATCCCGGCGGCGAACATCGCCGGCCGCACTGCTGCGCCGCTGCCGGCGCGCGGGCCGCCTTCCTTCTCCTGAGCTATCAAAACTGTAGCGCCTGACGCCCATTTTTCAAGGGCTGACGGCTTGTTTTGCTTGTCCTCCGGAGAGCTTCCCCATGCGGAATCCCCGCTGGCCCATGGTTTGCGCCATGGCCTTGCCCTTGGCCTTGCAGGCCGGGGCACAAACCCCATCGCCGAACGGTAGCCCGACGGCGGCCGAGGCGCCCGTCAAGTCGCTGGGCATGGTCACCATCAACAGTGGCCAGCCCACCTCGTTGCCGACGCAGATCCCCACCACCATCGAGGGCGTGGCGCGCGAGCAGATCGAGGAGACCGTCAACGCGACCGACAGCGAAGATGCGATCAAGTACTTCCCCAGCCTGCTGGTGCGCAAGCGCTACATCGGCGACTACAACCATGCCGTGCTGTCCAGCCGGGCCTCGGGCACCGGCAACAGTGCGCGCTCGGCGGTCTATGCCGACGGCATCCTGCTGTCCAACTACCTCGGCAACGGCGCCACCTACGCGCCGCGCTGGGGGCTGGTGACACCGGAGGAGATCGAGCGCGTCGACGTGATGTACGGCCCCTTCTCGGCTGCCTACCCGGGCAACTCGGTCGGCGCCGTGGTGGATTACGTGACGCGCATGCCCACCCGGTTTGAAGGCCACGCCAAGGCCAGTGCCTTCACGCAGAACTTCAGCCTGTACAGCACCGACGAGACCTACAGCGGCAGCCAGGCCAGTGCCTCGCTGGGCAGCCGCCATGGCGACTGGTCGTGGTGGGTGAACCTCAATCACACCGACAGTGCCGGCCAGCCGCTGGTGTTCGCCACCAAGCTGGTGACGGCCACGGGCGGCGCGGGCACCACCCCTGTCACGGGCGCCGTGCTGACGCCCAACAACTACGGTGTCAACAACTACATCCTGGGCACCAACACCCAGTACCACACGGTCCAGGATCATGCCAAGATCAAGCTGGCCTACGACCTGTCGCCGACGCTGCGCGTCAGCTACACGCTGGGTTACTGGGCCAACACCTCGGACGGCAATCCCAAAACCTATCTGCGCGATGCCGCCGGCAACCCGGTCTACTACGGGAACGTCAAGATCAACGGCCAGAACTACAACATCAGCGGTGCCTTCAATGCCTCGCGCGAGAGCCTGGCGCATGTGATGCACGGCCTGTCCGTCAAGAGCCATACCCAGGGCGAGTGGGACTGGGAGCTGGCGGCCAGCCTGTACGACTACGGCCGTGACCAGTTGCGGGCGACCACCCTGTCCGCCACCAGCAGCCTGAGCGGTGGTGCCGGCACCATCACCGACCAGAACGGCACCGGCTGGAGCACTGTCGCGGCCAAGGGCACCTGGCGTCCCCAGGGCATGCAGGGGGCGCACATCGTGGACTTCGGGTTCCAACAGGAGAACTACCAGCTGCGCATCCTCAAGTCCAACATCGCGGGCAACTGGCTGACCGACGGCGCCGGCACGCTCAACAGCGATGTCGGCGGCAAGACGCAGCTGCAGAGCGTGTACGGTCAGGACACCTGGCGTCTGGCGCCCCGCTGGAAAACCGTGCTCGGCGTCCGCGTGGAGAACTGGCGCGCCAGCGGTGGCTATACCCGCCTCAGCGGCTCGACCCCGGTGGATTACGACAGCCGCAACGAGACCTTTGTGTCGCCCAAGGCGGCGCTGGCCTACCAGTGGTCAGGCCACACCGTGCTCAAGGGTTCGGTGGGGCGGGCGGTGCGCATGCCGACGGTGCAGGAGCTGTATGGCGCCACCTCCAACGCCAACCTGTCCTTCGTGAACGACCCCAATCTGCGGCCCGAGCAATCCGTGACGACGGAACTGTCCCTGGAACGCGACCTGGGCCACGGCTTGCTGCGCCTGACGGTGTTCAACGAGGACGTGACGGATTCGCTGTATTCCCAGCTCATTCCCGGCTCCACCACCACCTCGCGGGTGCAGAACGTGGAGGCCATCAACACCAAGGGTGTGGAAGTGGCCTACCAGGGCAATGACGTGCTCGTGAAGGGGCTGGATTTCTCCGGCAGCATCACCTACGCCGACTCGCGCATCGTGAGCAACCCGGCCTTGCCATCCAGCATTGGCAAATACCAGCCGCGCGTGCCGGTGTGGCGTGCCACGGCGCTGACCATCTACCGCGTTGACGAGCAACTGAGTGCCTCGCTGGGCATCCGCTACAGCGGCGACCAGTATTCACAACTCGACAACTCGGACGTCAACGGCTTTGCCTACATGGGCGCCAGCCGCTACCTGATCGTCGATCTGCGCACGCGTTATCGCCTCAGCCGCAAAGCGGTGGCCGCGTTCGGCATCGACAACCTGACGAACGAGGCGTACTGGAACTTCCACCCTTACCCGAAACGCACCTATGTCGCCGAACTCAAGTACGACTTCTGATTTCTGACCGATACCCAAGAAAGGACCATCATGACATTTGCTTCCAAATTGATAGTGGCTGGCGCCCTGTTGGCGGCAGCACAGGCCGGTTTTGCCCATGTGGCGCTGGAGGATCAGGCGGCCCTGGCCGGCAGCAGCTACAAGGCGGTGCTGCGCGTCGGCCACGGCTGTGCCGGCGCGCCCACCAGTACCATCCGCGTGCTGCTGCCGGCCGGCTTCCAGGGCGCCAAGCCCATGCCCAAGGCGGGCTGGGCCCTGAGCACCCGCAGCGAACAACTGCCCCAGCCCTACACCAGCCACGGCAAGACCGTGAGCGAAGACGTGGTCGAGATCACCTGGACTGCCGCCAGCCAGGACAGCTGGCTGCCCGATGCCTGGTACGACGAGTTCGTGCTGCGCGGGACCTTGCCGGCCCGCGCCGGCCCGCTGTGGTTCAAGGTGCTGCAACGCTGCGAGCCGGGCCGCCTTGACTGGGTCGATGTGCCGGCACAAGGCATCTCGACGAAAGGTCTGAAGGCACCGGCCGCCTTGCTGGAAGTCATTCCTTCCGGTCCCGCCGCCCATGCGCATTGAGGCGCTATCGATTCCCGTAACTGCTACAGTTTTTCAACCAAGGAGAAAACCATGAAAGTCAAAGCGCTCATCGCAATCCTCGCCCTGACGGGCGCAACCCTCCATGCCCAGACGGTGGAGGTCAAGGACGCCTGGATCCGCGCCACCGTGCAGGGCCAGAAAGCCACGGGTGCCTTCATGAAGCTCACGGCCAAAGACGGCGCCAAGCTGGTCGGCGTCGCCTCGCCGGTGGCCGGCGTGGTCGAAGTGCACGAGATGAAGATGGAAGGCGACGTCATGAAGATGCGCGCCATGACGGCGCTGGACCTGCCGGCCGGCAAGACGGTGGAGCTCAAGTCCGGCGGCTACCACGTGATGCTGCTTGACCTGAAGACGGCGCTGAAGAAAGACAGCACCGTGCCGCTGACCCTGGTGTTCAAGGATGGCAAGGGCGTGGAAAGCAAGGTCGAGCTGCAATTGCCGGTGAGCACCAGCGCGCCCGGTGGCCATGGCGCCGGCATGGCCGAGCATGGCCAGGGCATGAAACATTGAGGAGGTAACCCCCTGAGGCGCTGCCGCGCCTTCCCCCAGGGGGACAACGCCAGTGGTCCGGCAAAGCCGGTATCACGGCGTTCCGCGGTTTTGAGATCTGCTCTGGGTGGCGCTTTGGCGTTCGCGTTACAAGCCCAGCAGATTGCGTCGCACGTGCAGCAGATGCTCGCGCGTGTGCGCCAGCGCCGTGGTCAGGTCGCGTTCGCGCAGCGCGGCCACCAGCGCGCGGTGTTCCTGCTGGTAGGCGGCGCGCCGTTCGGGCGTGACGCTCTTGCGCTTGAGCATGCCCCACTCGCCTTGCGCGCGTGCCTGGCTCATCAGGCGGAACACATTGCTGATGAAGCTGTTGTGCGCCGCTTCGGCGATCACCTCATGCAGCAGCCCATCCCAGTGCTCGAACTCGTCGAGCGAGTTGGCCCGTTCCGCCTGCTCGCAACACTGCTCCATGTGGGCGAAGTCGGCCGGGGTGGCATTGCGCACCACCATCTCCACGATGGCCGGCTCCAGCGCCATGCGCGCTTCCATCAATTCGGCCGGGCTGGTGGTCGCCAACGGTGCGCCGCCGCCCAGGGCCGGCAGCAGGCTGGGGGCCTGCTCTGTGACGTAGGTGCCGCTGCCGACCGTCTGCAAGATCAGGCCCGCGTCCTTGAGTTGTGCCAGCACGCGGCGCACCGCCGAGCGCCCCATGCCGAACTGCTCGCACAGGGCGCGTTCGGTCGGAATGCGGTGGCCGGCGCGCCAGGTGCCGGACCTCAGGTTGTCAACGATCGTTTCCCGCAACAGGGCAGTCGAGTCCATGGTGGGCTGGTCAGTGGCTTGAAAGTCCGATGGTAGCAAATCGTCAAACCAAATCAGACCAATTTTGGCGATGAGCTACGTATTTTCCACGGCATCAGAGTGAAATGGACGTGTCTATAATTTTCACCAATGCAAACCAATCGCAACCAATTTGGGTTGCGTTCAATTTTCAGGAGTACGCATGAAGATCGCACGTGTGGAGAAGGCCGGTAAAGTGCAGCTGGCTTTGGTGGATGAGGCCAAGCAGGAAGTGGCGCTGGTCGGCGGCGCGCTGGCCAGTCACCCCAACCCGGTGCTGGCCGTGATCGAGCAGGGCGTGAGCGCCCCGCAGCTGCAGGCCAGCGTCACCGAGCGCGTGCCGATGGCGCAGGTCAAGTTCCTGGCGCCGCTGGCTGCCTTCCTGCGCAACCCGTTTGCCGTCGGCAAGAACTACCATGAGCACGCGCTCGAATTCGACAAGAGCGGCTTCAACGCCACCAGCGGCGCGGCCTCGGCCATTCCGCAGTTCCCGCAGATCTTCACCAAGGCCACCACCACCCTGAGCGGCCCGACCGACCCGATCCGCTTCAACCCCCAGCACACCAGCTCGGTGGACTACGAAGGCGAGATCGGCGTGGTCATCGGCACGACCTGCCGCAACGTCAGCAAGGCCGATGCCATGAAGCACGTCTGGGGCTTCGTTGCCCTGAACGACGTCACCGCGCGCGACCTGCAGAAGAACCACGCCCAGTGGTTCCTCGGCAAGTCGCTCGACGGTTTCTGCCCGCTCGGCCCCTGGATGACCAGCCGTGACGAAGCGCCCACCGACATGCGCATGCAGACCTGGGTCAACGGCGAACAGCGCCAGAACGCGCACATCTCGCAGCTGATCTTCGACGTGCCGACGCTGATCGAAACCATGTCGGCCGCCATGACGCTGCTGCCGGGCGACATCATCGCCACCGGCACCTCGGTGGGTGTCGGCGTCGGCTTCAACCCGCCGAAGTTCCTGCGCCACGGCGACGTGGTGCGCGTGGCCATCTCCGGCCTGGGCGAACTCAACAACCCTGTCGAAGAAGTGTGAACACCCCCAGGCTGCGCGCACTGCGTGTCGCTACGCCACCCCCCTTGCAGGGGGCAACGCCAGTGGCTAAGGCTTTGCCGGTTCCACGGCGTTCCCCGAATGCGTGCATAGAGCAATCAACGAGGAGACAACCATGACCCAACGCCGTGAATTCCTGCAACTGAGCGCGGCTGCGCTGGCGGCCGTCGGCCTGCCCGTGCTGGCGCAGGACGACTACCCGAACAAGCCTGTCAGCATGCTGGTGCCGTTCCCGCCCGGCGGCGTGGCCGACACCGTGGGCCGCCCGGTGGCCGAAGCCATGGGCCGTGCGCTCAAGCAGTCGATGATCGTGGAGAACAAGGGCGGCGCCGGCGGCGGCATCGGCATGGCCCAGGTGGCCAAGTCCCGTGCCGATGGCTACAGCGTGCTGCTCGCGCTGTCATCCATCGTGGTGCTGCCGGAGGCCGACAAGGTGCTCAAGCGTGCCCCCATGTTCACGCTCGACCAGCTCAAGCCGGTGGCGCGCTTCACTGCCGACCCGACCGCGCTGGTGGTGCGCGCCGACAGCCCGTGGAAGACCTACCAGGACTTCATGGCCGCGGTGAAGGCCAAGCCCGGTGCCATCACCTTCGGCTCTTCCGGCAACTACGGCACCATGCACGTGCCGATGGAGCAGCTCAAGGTCGCGACCGGAACCTTCATGCTGCATGTGCCCTACACCGGCGCCGGGCCTGCCGTGCTGGCCCTGCTGGCCGGCCAGGTCGATGCACTGGCCACCGGCCCGTCGAGCGTGATGCAGCATGTGCGCGCCGGCAAGCTGCGCGTGCTGGCGCACTGGGGCGAGGGCCGGCTGGCCGCGCTGCCGGAGGTGCCGAGCTTCAGGGAGCTGGGGGTGCCGATCAGCTACTCGCAGTGGGCCGGCCTGTTCGTGCCGGCTGGCACGCCCGAGGCCGTGGTGGCCCGGCTGCGCCAGGCGGCCAAGGCCGCATCGGAAGATGCGCGCGCCAGGCAGGCGCTGGCCGCTGCCGGCACGTCCTTCCAGTACCAGGATGCGCCCGAGTTCGAGCGCTTCGTGCAGGCCGATGCACGCAGCATGGCCGCGCTGGTGCAGCGCATCGGCCGGGTCGAATAAGCAAGCGCCTCGCGCGGCGTGAACTTCGTGCACGCCGCGCGGTGATGGGGTAAGCTGCGAGCCATCACAGACGACATCTGCTGGAGCGGCCATGAGTACGACAGACCCCACCGGTTTCGGCAAATTCGTGCCGGGCTTCGAGTTTCTGCAAAACCTGGGCAAGGGGTCGACGGCCATGCCGGCCATGAACCAGTGGAATCAGTGGGTGGCGCCCACGCTCGACCCGAAGGCGCTGGACAAGCGCATCGAGGAGCTCAAGGCGGTGCAGTTCTGGCTCGACCAGAATGCCACCGCACTCAAGGCCACCATCCAGGCGCTGGAGGTGCAGAAGCTCACCCTGGCCACGCTCAAGGGCATGAACTTCAATCCGCCGGACCTGGCCCAGGCTTTCAAGCCAGCCGCCGCTGCCGAGCCCGCGGCCGCCAAAGCCGCGGCACCGCGCAAGCCGCGCGCCACGCCGGGTGCGAAAGCGGCGTCCGCGGCGGCCGCGCCGGACCCGATGCAGTTCTGGGGCGCGCTGACCCAGCAGTTCCAGCAGATTGCCAGCCACGCCATGCAGGAGGTCGCCAGCAAGACCGCAGCAGCATCGAAAAATGCTATCAAAAAAGAAGCGTCTGGCCCAGCAAACACAAGGGCCAGTGCCACAAAAGCCGCCAGGAAAACTGGTGCACGCAAGCGCTGACACCGGCACCTGAAAGCCCGGCCATGAAGCTCTTCCCCTACGGACACGCCACCCACCCGCAGTGGCCCATGGCCGCCGGCCTGGTGCTGGCGCAGTTGCGCGCGCAGATGACCTTGCCGGGCTATGCACACAACCCGACGCTGGCGCTGCTCTACATCACCGACCACTATGCCGCGGCGGCCGAGGAGATCCTGGCGCATCTGAGTGCCGAACTGCCCGAGGTCACCGACTGGGCCGGCACCGTGGGCGTGGGCATTGCCGCCAACAACGTCGAGTACTTCGACGAGCCAGCATTGGCCGTCATGCTGTGCGAGTTGCCGACCGACCAGTACCGCGTGTTCTCCGGCGTGGCACCGCTGGGGCTGGGTTTCGAGGCCCACACCGCGCTGGTGCATGCCGACGGCGAAACACCCGACCTGACCGAACTGATCAACGAGATGGCGGCACGCACCGACTCGGGCTACCTGTTCGGTGGCCTGGCGTCCAGCCGCAGCGAGACGGTGCAGTTCGCCCTCGGTGGCGACGGCTTCATCCGCGGCCAGGGCCGCTCCACCGGCGTCTTTCACGGCGGCCTGAGCGGCGTGGCCTTCGGCGAAGGGGTGCGGCTGGTGTCGCGCGTCACGCAGGGTTGCCTGCCGGTGGCCAAGAGCCATGTGGTGACCGAGGCCGAACGCAACGTGGTCTTCAAGCTCGACGGCGAGCCAGCGCTGGACGTGCTGCTGCGCGATCTCAACGTGTCGCTGGATCGGCCGCAGCAGGCGCTCGATGCCGTGCGCGCCACGCTGGCCGGCTTGCAGCAGCCGGATGGCCACGCCGGCGACGGCCACGCCGTCAGTCGCACCGGCAACTTCGGCGACGACGTGTTGGTGCGCCACATCATTGGTCTTGATCCCGCGCGTCAGGGCGTGGCGCTGGCCGACCTGGCCGAGCCCGGTATGGCACTGGCGTTCTGCCAGCGCAACGTGCAGGCCGCGCGCGCCGACCTCACGCGCATCTGCGCCGAAATCCGCGAGGAACTGGAGCCGGAGGAGATGGCGCTCGACACCGCGCACGCATTGGGCGCTTCCGAGCTGGAAGCCGCGCCGCACCCGGCACGGCGCATTGCCGGCGCGGTGTACGTGAGTTGCTCCGGCCGTGGCGGGCCGCACTTCGGTGGCCCCAGCGGCGAGCTGCAGATCGTGCGCCGCGCGCTGGGCGACGTGCCGTTGGTGGGCTTTTTTGCCGGCGGCGAGATCGCCCGCCATCACCTCTACGGCTACACCGGCGTGCTGACCGTCTTCACGGCCTAAGAGCCTGTTTACGATCTCCCAGGGGTCGCGCAAGCACTTGGCCGGGATGGGATGCAAGGCGCAAAACGAAGCCGGGCTAATGCCCGGCGAGGCTTTGCAACGCTGCAGACCGCCCGGCCAGGTGCTTGCCCTTCGGGTTGGGCCGAAATCGGGTGATTTGTCCACCAAATCCCTTGCATGGGCATCAGCCCATGCGGCGGCATGTTGGCGGCCAACTCATCCCGATTGCGTCCCAACGCGACCCCTGGGAGATCGTAAACAGGCTCTAAGCCCGGTTCAACCCTTGTGACACAGCGGCCCGTCGACCGGGTTCTCCAGGCTGTGAGCGATGGCGCTCACCAGTGCATGCGCCTCCTCGGCCGTGAAGCGTTCCATCAGGCTGCGGGCCACCGCTGCCGGTAGCCGCACCGTGCCGGCGCTGCCGTCGGCGCGCGTGAAGCGCA
>ERZ1292640.1417-Hain-H43-02um-R1-1417-length-19780-cov-7_pt1 | contig 19780 bp, 21 predicted proteins | sample MGYA00564404_ERZ1292640 | MGnify/ENA primary metagenome ERZ1292640 (study PRJEB36523, sample SAMEA6512636) | groundwater metagenome | collected 2019-01-08 | study: AquaDiva: Metagenomics assemblies of 32 groundwater samples
CGGCGGTCTTGAGTTCGGCGGACGAACTGGCCTTTTTCGTTTTCATCGGGCAAACCGTAGCACGAACGCTGGGCGGTGCGCCATTTGAATTTCTCGCCGCTGCTTTGCGCGTCAATGCAGAGCACAGCGCCAAACCAGCGAACACCAATGCCAGTCAACGGGATCGTGCTTTGTTTCTGCCTTTGCGCCGAAGGGGTGTCTCGCCCCGTGGGATACGCGCCACCGGAACCCAGCCGGATGCTGGAGGTTTTATCCCACGGGGCGAGCCGGTGGCTTGGGGGTTGTGAGTGACGCCGGCAGGACCGATCAGCCGCGGAGGTTTTACCAGGTCGTGGTGCCGTAGGGGATATGGGCCATGCCATGGCTTGAACACGCCGGGCTTGAACACCCCGCTTGCCTCCGCCATCCGCAAACCGTGTGGGGGATCAGAAGCGCCGGTCACGCCGCTGCTTGAGCCGCTTGCCGGCGTACGAGCGGCGGGCATTCTTGGTTGCGAATAACGGCGAAAACCGCGTTTGATTTGACGGCCTGCGCGGTGGCTGGTACAACGCTCCACAGTGTCGGTCAAGTCTTTGCCAGTCATGAAAACAAGCGTCCCAAGTATCGTCGGGTTCTGCTCGAGCTCAGCGGTGAAGCCCTTGGCGGAGCGGATTTTGTCGGCGAAGCAGCGTGACGCCGGGGCGGACGTGAGCGCGGTGGAGCGGGAGCTGGACGAGTGGGTGTCTGCGCTCTACGGCCTGACGCCGGAAGAAATCAAACTCGTGGAGGGCGCACGATGAAAACACTGTCGCAAATCCAGCAAGAGTTGGCCGCCGGACAATTCGAGTTCAGCCGGCACGCTTTTCGTCGGGTGGTGGAGCGGAACATCAGCGAGCAGGAAATCCGCGAGGCGGGCGCAAAGGCGGAGGTCATCGAGAGTTATCCGCAGGACAAGTATTCGCCGAGCGGATTGTTGCTGGGCATCACGCGCGCTGGACGGGCGTTGCATTTTCAAGTATCGTTTGCCGAGTCGGACGCGACCAAGATCATCACGATTTATGAACCTGACCCGAATGAATGGATCGAAAACCGGAAACGGAGGTAGCCATGTTTAATTGCCATGTCTGCGGCCACAACGCCGCGAAATTGGAATCGGTCAGCGAGGTCTTCAACCTCGAAGGACGACGTGTGCTGGTCGAAAAGATTCCCGCGCTCGTGTGCGAACATTGCGGGGAAGCCACTTTTTCACGAGAGACGACGGAGCGAATCCGTCGGATGGTTCATGGCGCAGGCCGCCCTGTCAAAACCGTGCCGATGGATGTGTTTGCAATGGCGTGACGTGAGCGCATTGGAGCGGGAGATAGACCAACAGGTTTACACCCTCTACGGCCTGACCCCCGCCGAACGCGCTCTGGTGAAGGAAAGTGCCAAGAAATAAAGGCGGCCTCCGTTTCCGCAGGCCGCTGTGAACGGGTCACTGATAGCGTGCTTGGTTACCCCGAAAGTAGTAGCAAGTCGTTGTGTACCAATACCTGTTAGTTTCATGCGAAGTGGTGGCCTGAAGGGCTGGGGGATTCATGGGGAAAGCCCGCTCCGAGGGTGCGTGGCGTCAACCACCCATCGGGCAGGGTTGGCGGCCATTTTCCAGCAATTCGCTTGGCTGCAGCCCTTCTCGAATTGATTGTCTTTGGCGGCGGCTGGCCTATCATCTTCTGTCAAATCAACCATGCGTATTTTGGTCGTAGAAGATGACAGGAAGATCGCCTCTTTTGTGGTCCAGGGCCTCAAGCAAAGCGGCTTCGCCGTCGATCATTGCGCCGACGGCGAGGAAGCATTGATCATGGCTCGCACCATAGCCTATGATGCCGCCATCCTCGATCTGATGCTGCCCAAGCTCGACGGCTTGAGCTTGCTGCAGACGTTGCGCAAGGAAAAGATTCGCATTCCGGTCATCATTCTCAGCGCCAAAGCCTCGGTGGATGATCGCATCAAAGGACTCCAAGCCGGCGGGGATGATTACCTGACCAAGCCGTTTGCCTTTTCTGAATTGTTGGCCCGGGTCCAGGCGCTGATCCGGCGCGCCACCCATGCCGCCGAGCCGACCCGCCTGACCGTGGGCGATCTTTCGCTGGACCTGCTCACCCGCGAGGTCACGCGAGCCGGACAGAAGATCGAATTGCCAGCGCGGGAATTTGCGCTGCTCGAATACCTCATGCGCCACGCCGGTCGGGTGGTGACCAAAACCATGATTTTGGAGCACGTGTGGGATTACAGTTTCGATCCGCAAACCAATGTGGTGGACGTCCTGGTCTGCCGTTTGCGCAACAAGGTGGACAAGGATTTTCCCAGGAAAATGATTCAAACGCTCCGGGGAGTTGGCTATGCCCTTAAAGCTGCTTGACCGAGTCGGGCGCACCATCAGCTTTCGGCTGAACCTCTGGTATGCCTCGATTTTCACGGCCAGCGCCGCTGCGCTGTTCTTGCTGCTCTACGTCTTGTTGTCGGTCGCCATCGTGCGCAAGGACCGGGAAGTCATTGAAGCGCGGCTCAAAGAGTACGCCGCCATTTATCAGACCAGCGGCGTGCCGGGCCTGAAGAATTGGCTTTACAGCAGCCAGGAGGGTCAGAAGCAAAAATCGTTTTTCGTGCGCGTGGTCAACGTCCGCAACAGCGTTCTCCTGCTGACCGTGCCCGAAGATTGGATCGAATTCAATCCGGGCGATCTGGAAATCGGCGGCCATGAACCGAGCGTGGCCTGGATTCGCATCCCCAAAGACGAGGAAAAGGATTTCACCATCGCTTCCAGTTATCTGTTCGACGGTTCCATTCTTCAGGTCGGCCGGAGCACGAACAACCGGGAAAGATTGCTCCAGCCGTTTCGACGCATCTTCATTGCGGTCATGACCCCGATCCTGCTTCTGGGTTTCATCGGCGGCGCGCTCTTTGCCCATCGCGCCATGCATCCGGTCCGGCAAATCGTGGCCACCGCCCGCTCCATCATCGATACCGGGAACCTGGACGCGCGGGTGCCGGTGCGCGCATCGGAGGACGAACTGGATGAACTGGCGAGCCTCTTCAACCGCATGTTGGACAAGAACCAGGCCCTGATCAAAGGTCTGCGAGAGTCCCTGGACAACGTCGCCCATGATTTGCGCACACCCTTGACCCGCTTGCGCGGCATCGCCGAAATGGCCTTGCGCGGCAAGCCGGACCCGCAAGCGTCGCAGGAAGCCCTGGCCGATTGCGTGGAGGAGTCCGACCGCGTGCTCACCATCCTGAAAACGCTCATGGATGTCGCCGAAGCCGAGGCGGGTGTCATGAAGCTGGCACGGGATTGGGTGGACGTTCCTTCCTTGTTGAGCGATGTCATTGACCTCTATCAGTATGTGGCTGAAGAAAAGAAAATTCGAGTCACTCTGGTCCCCGGCGATCAATGCCAGGCCCACGTGGATGCCAATCGCATGAAGCAGGTCTTTGCCAATTTGCTGGATAATGCGCTCAAATACACGCCGGAGGGAGGCCAGATCGCCATCCGCGCCTTTCGCAACCAGTCCGGCCTGGTCATTCGCTTTCGCGACAACGGCATCGGCATCCCCGGCGAAGAACAGGGGAAAATATGGGACCGATTGTACCGCGGCGACAAAAGCCGGTCGCAAAGAGGCTTGGGCCTTGGCCTAAGCCTGGTGAAAGCGATTGTCGAAGCGCATCAAGGCCGCGTGGCGGTGTCCAGCAAACCCGATCATGGCTCTGAATTCACGGTCTATTTGCCTGTGGAGAATGGAAAGCACGCGCCGGTTGAACGGAAAGAACCGGCCCAAAAGATTTGAAATCATGAGTTCCGTCATGAGCGCCCAGGTCCTGTCTATCGACACACCGGCCGCATTCAAGGCCGCCCTGACGCAATGCGTCGAACTGCTGCGCGCGGGTGAGTTGGTCGGTCTGCCCACGGAGACGGTTTATGGACTGGCTGCCAACGCGCTCCACCCGGAAGCGGTCGCGCGCATTTTTGCGGTGAAAGGACGGCCGGCACACAATCCGGTCATTGTCCACGTCGCCGGGGTCGAGATGGCCCGGCGCTGCGTGGCAGAGTGGACCCCGCCGGCCGAGAAGCTGGCGGCTGCTTTTTGGCCTGGGCCGCTGACTCTGATCTTGCCTCGGTCCGGGATCATTCCGGACCTCATCACGGCGGGTGGCCAGACCGTTGGGGTGCGCTGGCCCAGCCATCCCTTTATTCAGGCCGTGATTCGCCGGTGCGATTTTCCCCTGGCGGCTCCCAGCGCCAATCTTTCCAGCCAAATCTCGCCCACCACGGCCGAGCACGTCCGCAAGAGTCTCGGTGACAAAATCCGGCTGATCATAGACGGCGGCCCGTCACACGTTGGGATTGAATCGACAGTCCTCGACCTGACGTGCAAGCCGGCGCGCGTTTTACGGCCGGGCATGATCCATGACGAATCGCTGGTCGCAGTCCTGGGAGAATTGCAGCCTGCCGAGCGTGGACGTCGGCCTGACGCCGGGGAGGGCGCAACCCCTGAAATCGTGCGCAGCCCCGGCCTGCTTTTGAAGCATTACTCACCCCAGGCCAGGCTTGTCATTTGGCAGTGGCAAGACGAAGAGGACCTCAAATCTCAAATCTCAAATCTCAAATCTCAAATCCACGACGCGCATATCCTTGCGCACACGCGCATCCCCTTTCACCGGGAATTTGGGCGTGTCAGTGTGATGCCGCACGATCCGCAGGCCTTCGCCCGGGCCATTTACGCCGAATTGCATCGCAGCGACGAAGCCGGCGCCAAACTCATCGTGGTCGAAGCCTTGCCGGATGCCGGCGAATGGCAGGCCATTACCGATCGTCTCCGCCGCGCCGCCGCTTGACGCCCGCCAGAAACCGGGTGACGATCTCCTCAAGCTCGCCGAAGACATCCGTCGCCTGCTGCTGGCCTTCGGCATCGGTCCAGTGTTCACGGACCTCGGCCAGCAGCACCTTCCGTTTGGCTCGTGGTGGCACGCCCCGCACCAGATACACAACTGCCATGCGGGCGTTGTTGTTCTTGAAGACGCGCGGCCGCAAGATCACCGCACGCAGTTCGCAACTCCTTCAGCAGCGCCTCCCGCAGCGCCGCCATCCCGCGGTTGCCGCGCGCCAACAGCCCCTCGGGCACGAGCAGGCAGACCGGGCCGCCGTCGGGCCGGGCCAGTTCCACGGCACGGCGGAGGAAGCAGTGGGGGTCCATCAGGCCACCCTCGGCGTGGCCAAAGCGCGCGGCCCACTGGCGAGCGATCTCCTCGCGGTTGCTTCCCGAATACTCGTCGTTGCCCAGCGGTTTACCGATGACCAAATCGTACGCACCGGAGCGGAGGTGGATCCCAACGCCGAAGCGATGCTGGGCTTGCGCGTGGCTCGCGCCAACCATCTCTGGGACCCCTACTGGACTCAGCCGGCTTCCTCTCAAAACTGACCGCCACTTCCGATCACACCCAGCGGTACTGCGGCGCTGCGAGAAACCCGTGCTAGGTTTCATCCGCCGCCTCTTCACCACCAGCAGGCATGACCACAGCCATGCCTCTCTTCCTCCAAAGGAAATATACCGGGACGCCGGCCAGCACGATCAAGAGGCCGGGCCAGGTGTTGGGCCGTGTTTTTGCCGAGATCAGCAAATCCAGCGCGATGGAAGAGGCAGCCACGATATAGACCGCCGGGATCACCGGATATCCGAAGGCTTTGTAGGGTCGCTCGGCTTCGGGGCGCTTCCGCCTCAGCACGAACAGCCCCACCATCGTCAGCACATAAAAAATGAGCACGGCAAAAATAACGTAGTCGAGCAAGTCGCTGTAGGTGCCGGAGATGGTCAGCAAGCATCCCCAGAGGCACTGCAAAATCAAGCCGTTCCGGGGAACGCCGCGGCGGTTCAATTCCCCAATGCGGCGGAAGAAAAGCCCATCCCGCGCCATCGCGTAATAGACGCGCGCGCCCGCCAGCACCAGGCCGTTGATGCACCCGAAGGTGGAGATCATGATGAGCAGCGCCATGATGACCGTTGCCCCCTGGCCGAAGATGACTTCGGTGGCGGCCGTGGCCACGCGATCATGGCGGGCAAATTGCATGCCGCGTTCCAGGGCCGTCAGGCCTTCAGGAGACCCTTGCAGCGGCAGCGTGACCAGGTAGGCCACATTGGCCAGGAAATAAAGGATTGAGACCAGGCCGACTCCGAGCAACAAGCTGAGCGGAATGATGCGTTTGGGATGCTTCACTTCGCCGGCCGTGAAGGTGATGTTATTCCAGGCGTCGGACGAGAAAAGCGATCCCACCATGGCCGTGCCGAGGGCCAGCAAAAGGGTGAAGCCGCTGAGGGGAGTGGTCAGGTAGGCTTGGCCGGCGCGGGCCACCGGCTGGGTGAATGTGGCCGCCCAAAAATCCTTCAAGTTAGCATGGATAGCCATGGCATTGGCCCCGGCGATAAGGCCGAGCAGAATCAATCCGAGCAAGGCGGCGATTTTCGTGATGGTGAAAATGTTCTGCACCATTTTGCCGGCCTTCAACCCGGTTGAATTGGACCAGGTGAGCAGCACCACCACGGCAATGGCAACCAGTCTGGCCGGGGACAGGCCGAATCGTCCGTATTGGAAAAAAGTCTGGGCGTCGGAGAGTTGGGGCACCAGAACGCCCAGGAATCGCGCAAATGCCACTGCCACGGCGGCGATGGTTCCCGTTTGGATGACCAGAAAGAGGGTCCAGCCATAGAGGAATCCCCACAGCGGGCTGTAGGCTTCGCGCAAATAGACGTATTGTCCGCCGGCGCGGGGCATCATCGCGGCCAGTTCGCCGTAGCTTAGCGCCGCGATGAGGGTCAGCACTCCCGTGATCACCCAGACGGCCAACAGCCAGCCGGCTGAACCCACCTGCCGGGCCATGTCGGCGGAGACAATGAAAATGCCGGAGCCGATCATGGACCCGGCCACGATCATGGTTGAATCCAGCAGCCCCAATCCCCGGACGAATTTGGCGTCTGAACTCATGGGGCGCCTTTTTACCGTTCTTGCTCGCCCGCTGCCAACTTAAATCCGTCTATTCCCGACATTCGGCTTTACTGCTTGATTTTTCGGATGGCTCGGAGGGGATGCTCATCACGGATGTTGTTGTAAATGCCGGTGATTTTTTCCGGATCGAAAAAGTTAAATCCGACGTAAACGTAAAGCGGCACAATGGGCAGCTCGTCCCGAACCAGGAGAGCTTCCGCTTCTTGCAGCAGCTTCGCGCGCGCTGGCAGGTCGGTCAGCGAATTGGCCTGCCGCACCAATTGGTCGTATCGTTCGTTCCTCCAGCCGGTGCGGTTATTGGGATTGTGGCTCATGAAAATGTCGAGGAACGTGTTCGGATCATTGTAATCGCCGATCCAACTGCTCCGGCTCAGATCATAATCCAGTTCGCCTTGGGCCTGCAGATAGGCCTTCCATTCCAGCGAGCGCAGTTCGACGTGAATGCCCAGCTCCCGGGCCCACATTTCCTGCAGTTCCACCCCGATCTTCTCGTGGTCTCGGGAACTGTTGAACAGGTAATCGAACCGTGGAAAACCTTTGCCTCCCCGGAAACCTGCTTCCGCCAAAAGCCGGCGCGCCCTTTCCGGATCATAGCCGAGGCCGGGCGGGGAGACATAATTTCCCGTGCCGGGCGGCACCAGGTGCGCGGCAGGCCTTTCGCCGCCCTTGGTGATCTTTTCCACAATCCGCTTTTTGTCGATCACCAGGGCCAGGGCCTGGCGGACGCGCACATCATCAAACGGTTTTCGCGTCACGTTGTAGCGAAAAAAATAGGCGCCCAAATAATCGAAAACATGAAAATCACGCCGCTGCCGCAGGATATCCAGCAGTTCCGTCGGCACGATGTCTTTGTCCCAAACGATATCGACCTGCTCGGTCTCGTACAAATTCAAGACTGTGGCCTGAGCGCTGGCCGGCAACAGGTCCACGACTTCGCTTTGTGTGTTGGCGCTGTCCCAATAATAAGGGTTTTTCCGCAGCCGGATCTTGTCATTCAGCCGCCAGGAAACCAGTTGATACGCGCCGCTGACCGGCAAGGGCCGGGCCATCAACCAGCGGTCGCCATGCCGTTCAATCGTCTGGCGCGGCACGACCGCCAGCGTTGGGTACGCGCAGAGATCGAGAAAAAACGGCGTCGGCGCCACCAACTCCACGCGCACCGTCCGGGCATCGAGCGCGTGGATCCCGACCCGCGAACGATCACTGATCCTTCCCGTGTTAAAACCCTCGGCGTTTTTCACATAAAACAGGATGCCCACGTAATCGGCGGCCGTCGCCGGGTCCAGGATGCGCAGCCAGGAATAGACAAGGTCGTGAGCGGTGATGGGGTCGCCGGTGGACCAGGCCGCGGTGGTCCGCAAGGAAAAGGTGTAAATCCGGCCATCGGACGAAATCTCCCAGCGTTCAGCCAGGCCGGGAATCGGATTCGCCGTCTTGGGATCATATCGGGTCAGGCCTTCGAACAATGAGTTCACCACGCGCCCGTCCGCCTGGCCCACAATGATGGCGGGGTCCAGCGATTCCGGCTCTTTCCCGTTGGCAATGACCAGGTCCGCCGCCGGCTCCCGAGGCGCGCAGCCGGTCAGGACGAGGCAAAGCAGAGCGGCCGCAGCCTGGAAAAAGCGGGAACTCCAACCAGCAGTCTTGCTCTTCCCCAAATGACGAAGCGCTCCCGGACGACTTCCAGGGGCGCTTGCCTGTGGCTTCATGGCCCGATTATTTTGTCGGCGCAGCCGGAGGATTCGTCACAGCCGCCGCGGGGGGTGCAGTGGCGGGCGCAGCGGCCGGCGGTGCGCTCAGCAGATTTGTGGTTGGCGCGGCCGGCGGCGTTTTAATCGCAGGCACCGGCGGCGTTGCTTCCAGCAACGGCTGGTTCAGCAATTGATTGGTGGCCGGTGCCGGAGGCACGACGGTGGCCGCCGTGGCACTTTGTTTTTTCAGCAATTCCTGCTCGACACCCCGGGCCAAACGCTCGGCCCGCCGCGAGTTCAAGACGGACAAAAGCAGCGCCAACCCGATGAAGAGAGTGGCGGAATACTTGGTCATTTTGGTCAGCGCATTGCCCGATCCCGCGCCAAACAAGGCATCCGTGGCCGCGCCGCCAAAGGCAATGCCGGCGCCAGCTTCCTTTTTCGGAAGCTGAATCAAGACCAGGAACATCAAAAACAAGGAGTTCACCACCAGGATGAACGTCAAGAAACCAATCAATAAATTCATAATTCTTTCGCTAACGTTGGGTTAAATGGAGTTTTTTATGATGTCGGAAAAACTCCGCAGTTCCAGGGAAGCCCCGCCCACCAAGGCCCCATCGACATCCGGCTGGCTCATCAATTCTCGGGCATTGGCCGGCTTGACGCTGCCGCCATATTGAACGCGGACGCGTTTGGCCACCGCCTCGTCAAACAACTCCGCCAGGCGGCGGCGGATGAAGGCATGGACGTCTTGCGCCTGCTGGGGCGTCGCGTTGCGGCCCGTGCCGATGGCCCAGACCGGTTCATAGGCCAGGACCGTTTCTTCCATTTGTTCTTTGCTCAGCCCGGCCAGACTGCCCTGCAGTTGTCTGGCGACGACACTTTCGGTCTGGCCGGCTTCGCGTTCGGTGAGCGTTTCGCCTACACAAACGATTGGCTTTAGCCCGGCGGCATGCGCGGCCAACGCTTTTCGGGAAATCAATTCATCGGGTTCTTTCTGATATTGCCGCCGCTCGGAGTGGCCCAGAATGACAAAGCGCACCGAGAATTCTTTGAGCATGCCGCCCGCGATTTCGCCGGTATAAGCCCCGAAGTTGTGCTCGCTCATGTTCTGCGCGCCCAGGCGGATGTTCGAGTCGAAGATCACCTGGGACAGCGCCGCCAAAGCCGTGAAAGGAGGGCACACGACAATATCCACCTCTTTCACGTTGGCCAGTTCGCGCTTCAGTCCGTTGACCAAATCGACCGCGTCGGCGGCGGTCTTGTTCATCTTCCAATTGCCGGCTATGATCAATTTGCGTTCTTTTTGCATGGGTGAATCAGTCCGGGTTGCCCGGTTTTGCTGTGCTGTGTTTCAAGGGGATTTACCGTCGCATGGCGTTTCATTTTTCGGAAAGCGCCGCGACACCCGGCAATTCCTTTCCCTCCAGGAATTCCAGACTCGCCCCGCCGCCCGTGCTCATAAAGGTCACTTGTCGGCCCAACCCGGCCTGGTTGACCGCCTTGACGCTGTCGCCGCCGCCAATAATGCTTTTGGCGCCGTTTTGCTGCGTGGCGTCCACCACCGCGCGGGCGATGGCAAAGGTGCCTTCGGCAAAACGCGCGTCTTCAAAGATGCCCATCGGACCGTTCCACAAGACCGTTTTGGCGCGGCAGACCGCCTCGCTGTAGGCCTTGACCGTGGCGGGTCCGATATCAACACCGCCCGCGTCGTCCGGCAGATTGGCCTCGCGGTTGACACGCGGATTCTGCATTTCAATGACCGGTTTTCCCTTCTTGTTCAGCTTGCCGGTATCGACCGGTGTGGCCACCACATCGTCCGCCGGCAGCAAGAATTCCACTTCCCGGGTTTTGGCTTTGGCCAGGGCGGCCTTGGCCACCTCCACCTTGTCGGCCTCAACCAGGGATTTCCCGACCTTGAATCCTTGCGCGAGCTTGAACGTGTAAGCCATGGCGCCGCCGATCAGAATCGCGTCGGCCTTTTCCAAAAGGCGGTCGATGACGTTGATCTTGTCGGAGACTTTGGCGCCACCCAGGATGACTACAAAAGGCCGGTCTGGATTCTCCAATTCGTCGCCGAGGAATTTGAGTTCACGTTCCATCAGCAAGCCGGCGGCACATTGACCGCCTCGGGCCGCGACGACCCTGGCCACGCCTTCCGTGGAAGCGTGGGCGCGATGGGCGGCTCCGAAGGCGTCATTGACATAGACGTCGGCAACCTTGGCCAGTTTTTCAGCAAAAGCGCGGTCATTGGCCTCTTCCTCGTTGTAATAGCGCACGTTTTCCAGAAGGAGAATGTCCCCCGGCTTCAGTAGATCGGCCGTCTTTTCCACCTTCTCGCCGATGCAATCATCCACAAACGCCACGGGACGGCAGAGCAGGTCCGCCAGTTTCGCCGCGGCCGGGCGCAACGACATGGACGGCTCCCGCTTGCCCTTGGGCCGGCCCAGGTGCGCCGCGAGAATGATTTTGGCGCCGTTCTCGATCAACAATTCGAGCGTTGGCAACGTCTCGCGAATGCGGGTGTCGTCATTGATGACCATTTGCCCGTCTTTTTCTTCCATGGGCACGTTGTAATCGACCCGTGTGAAGACACGTGTTCCGCGCACAGTCAAATCTCGTACGGTCAGCTTAGCCATAACAAATCAAAATTGGGCGGAAAGGATAGCGCAGTTCAAGGCTGAGTCAAAAGAATTGCGGAGCAAGTTTAAGGGCGGAGATTGCACCGAGCCGGAGCGAGTTGACACCCCGGGCGAACCCGATACACTCACCAGACTTTTGAAATGGCAAATGTATTAACAATCGGCGTCCCGAAAGGAAGCCTTCAAGAAGCCACGTTGGCCTTGTTTAACGCGGCTGGGCTTTCATTCTACGGCTCAGAACGGTCGCTCTGGCTCGGGTCAAACGACCCGGAGGTCAAGCCCGTGCTGCTCCGTCCACAAGAAATCCCGCGCTACGTGTCCAAGGGCGACTTGGATTGTGGATTATCCGGTCTCGATTGGATTACAGAGACCCAGTGCGAGGAATCGTTACGCATCCTCGCTGATTTGCACTACTCCAAGCGTTCCTTCCGGCCTGTGCGATGGGTTCTGGCAGTGCCACAGGATTCTCCTTGGCAGAGCGTCCAAGACTTGAAGGAGGTTGACCAGACGTTGCGGGTTTCGACTGAATTAAAACGCATTACGGAAGAATGGCTGGCGGAGCGCGGCATCGTTGCCGAAGTGGACTTTTCTTGGGGAGCGACGGAGGCGAAAGCCCCGGTGTTCGCCGATGCAATCGTCGAATGCACTGAGACCGGTTCTTCCCTGCAAGCAAACAGGCTGCGCATCTTGGATACAGTTTTCCAATCAACGACCCAGTTCTTTGCCAACAAGGACGTTTATCACAAGGCGGGTTGGAAGCGGACCAAACTTGACAGCATCGCGTTGCTTTTGAAAAGCTGTCTGGCTGCCGATGCCAAGGTCAGCGTGCGGGTGTATGCACCGTTGGCAGAAGCCGAAGTGCTCGAAGCGTTGATTCCAAGCGCCGTCGGTTACTCGATTTGGAACGGAAAGAAAGACGAAGTGTTGTTTGAATTGATTGTGGACAAGGCAGCCGCTCGCGAACTTGTGCCGGTGTTCGCCAGAAATGGAGCGGCCAAGATTACGGTCGCGGGGCTGGATATGCTTTGCGAATGACTTTTGTGCCGGGATAGCTCAATTGGTGGAGCATCAGATTGTGGATCTGAGGGTTGCGGGTTCGAACCCCGTTCCCGGTACCAACTTTGGAAAATGATGAAATGAGCGCGCCAGATGACACAAAGAAAGGGCTGGTTGAGCCGAAGACCCTCAAGGGTTTCCGGGATCTGATGCCTGCGGACATGATCGCCCGCAACGCAGTCGTTGAAAGAATTCGTGTCGTTTACGAGAAGTATGGGTTTGTTCCTGCCGACACTCCGGTCCTTGAATACCTGACGACTTTGATTGGCACTGGTGGCGAGGATGCGAACAAGCAACTCTTTCGTTTGGAGAGTCCAGAGCGTGAGTCGATCGCGATGCGGTATGACCATACGGTTTCGTTCGCGAGGTTTGTGGCGCAGTACCCCGAGGAACTAAAGTTGCCTTTTCGCCGCTACACTATTGGCCCCGTCTTTCGCGCGGATAAGCCGAAACGGGGCCGCTATCGCCAGTTCGTCCAGTTCGACATCGACGCTGCAGGTTCTGAATGCGTGGCTGTGGATGCTGAAATCGTAGCGGCAATGGCGGACGTGATGCGAACTGCAGGACTCGGACGGGGAGAGTTCCAAATCCGTATCAACAACCGCAAGCTGGTTGACGCGTGCGTAATCGGCTGTGGCCTAACAGATGAAAAAGTCCAGAAGCGTGTTCTAAGCGTGATTGACAAGCTCCAAGAGGATGGTGTCCAGCAAGTCCGAGAAAAACTGGGCGCTGGTTGTATTGATGAATCGGGTGCCCCAATTGAGGGTGTAGGGTTGTCCGCTTCAGCAATCGACAAAATCATGGAGTTCATCTCCACAACTGGCGTCTCTCGAGCCGACACGCTGAACTCATTGGCCCGCTTGCTCCCGAAAACGCAAGTCAGCGATGCAGCGGTTCAAGAGATGTCTGATCTCAACCAAGCCGTGGGAAGTCTCCGCTTGGATGAGACTGAAGCTATTTTCGACCCTAGCCTAGTGCGAGGGTTACTGTATTATTCCGGCCCAGTCTTCGAAGCGCATTTGCCAGCGGCTCCACAATTTGGTTCCGTTATGGGCGGCGGTCGTTACGACAGACTCCTAGGGAGGTTTAGACTGCCAAGCATTCCTGCCACCGGTGCATCCATCGGAGTTGACCGTTTCATGGATGCTCTGGTACTGATCGGGAAAATCAAGACGACCCCAACCACGACTAAAGTTCTCGTTCTTTCACTGCGAGGCGTTCCAACGAGCGAATTGCTTTCCATTGCCAATGACTTGCGTGCTGAGGGAATTCCCACTGAAGTTTTCTTTGGAGATTCAAAAGTCGGATTCCGAGACCAATTGTCCGCAGCCAACGCGAAGCAAGTGCCCGTGGCTGTTATTCTGGGCGAGGATGAATTGAAGGCTGGCAACGTCTCAATTAAAGACCTCCGTGCGGGGAGGCAGGCCCGCTCTGGCATCCAGGATCGTGAAGAATACAAGAAATCTGGCAAAGCTGGACAAGTGACCATCCCGCGTGCCGACTTGGTCAAAACAGTTAAGCAAATGCTTTGGCCAGATCGATCGCCGCTCGCATGAAGGAACTGAAACTCGTCATTGACGCGAACATTCTCGTATCGGCCTACTCCGCGACGGGACGCATAAACGATCTATGGAAGTCGGGTTTAACTCCTCACCAACTGATGATTTCGCCAGAGATTTTTGCTGAAGTCGAACGAACGCTGCGTCAAGCCGAGTTCCACCTTGCCCCAAACGAAATTAAGGAACGCCTCAAGGACATTTTGGAGCGGTGCGTTCTCGTTCGACCAAAAGCCCGATTTAATGGCGAGATCGCGGATGAAAAGGACAGGCACTTGGCGAATCTGGCTCTTGAAGTCGGCGCGGACAGAATCCTGACGGGGGAAACGGCATTGAAGAAGAGCGTGACCATCGCGGGTACATCCGTGATGTCGTTCGCCGAATTCGCCAGCCAAAAATCTCGCGCCTCAAGAACACCTTGAACGGTGTCTTCAACCGTGCGGTGTTGTGGCAACGACTTCAAACGATTCTGTTGCGATCACCTTGCTGACGCCAAGTTCCAGAATGCTTTTCATCAAATGTTCTGATTCCTCGCATGACACGGTACAGCGAATAACGCTCTCGCCAGAGAACGCGTCTTCCGTTCGAGAGGCATCGGAAACACCGGTCGCGCGCAGAATTTCAATCAACTCTCTCGTCCTGGAAGCCTGGGCGGCGACGGTCAACGCGATGACACGCCTCTGAATCAGGGGCTTTTGAACGCCGGCTTCTTGCAGCGTCTTTAGAACTGCGGCCAAGGTTAGAAGAGACGCATCCCAAGCGCCCTCAACGTTCCCAGCATCGTCAGACTTAAGATTCAACCCGATTTCGCGTGCCTTGGACAGAAGCCCGGATTGTTCGACAACACGAGCGGGTATCTCCGCCCGAATTTTGCAAATTGTTTTGAGCTTGGCCATGTGTTTGGTTCACAGACTTTGTAGCAGAGGCAACTTCGTTTGCATAGAAACGAGGTTGCAGATGCAGCAAGCGGCCTCCGCTTCCGCAGGCCGCTCGCGTCTGGTGAATTCAATTTGACCTGAGAGATTCCCTCGATGCCTCGATCACGGTGGCACAGTCCTTTCACCGTTCGGCTAAGCAGGATGCACCTCGGCTACGAGGCACTCTCGCGCTTGGCTTTCAGCAACGACCAAAGGCGGGCGGGACTGCCCAACCAGTGTCCCCCGTTGCAGCCTTGCATCATTCGAGGAGGAGTTCCGCGACTTGCTTGCTGCATTTGCCGCCGCGGTTGCGGCTTATTTGTTCTCCGATTGCGCGTTGCCGCTCTTGCGTGCGGGCTTTTTGCGCTCAATGGCACGGGTGCCCCCGGCCTGTTCATATTGGCTGGAGTTGGGTCCGAAGTAACCCTTCATGCCGCTGCGGGCACGGGTGCAACATTCGTTCAACTTCAAGGCCAGGTCGTCGCGGTCGTTTTTGAGGGTGCTTAGGTCGGTTTCTTTGGCGGCGATGTCTTTCAGCAAGTTTTCCAGCCGTTTGTTGTCCGCCTCAAAGCTTTCCACCGTGACTTCCTTCATTTTGAAGTCGGTGTTGGCTTTCCAAACGCCGAGGATGTTGTCAGAGTCTGTCTTGACCTTGTCAGGGTTTACATTGGTGGCCATAACTTGTCTTCCTTTCTATTCAGAATTGTTTCTGATCTATTCAGATCGTGTTCTGATGTTTTCCGGATTCGTTCTGATCTTCTCCGCCTGCATCCTGATCTATTCAGGACGCTTGCGGAGCCTTTGCGAACGCCTTCAGGACGCTCACCAGCCTCTCTGGCACGCTGCGAACCGTTCCAGAATCTTCTCCCAAGCATTAGTTGGAGCATGGTCAAGCCACCGCAATCCTGTCAATTCATTTCACAAATGATTTGTAATGGGTCAGTCAAGGCGGGCGGAGCGCTGGCTTCCAGCCGGCTTGTCAATTCTCACCGCCCCAGAGCCGGTTGGAAACCGGCGCTCCTATCCGAGGCGAGTTCATTCACCCGCCGTCACTGATGGATTACAGCGATTTTCAGAGCGAAGACGGCGACGGAAAAGGAATCCTCCCTTAACTAAGCCATTGGCCTATCATCACTTGCGCCGCTTCCAGTGGAGTCGCAGGGAAGGAGCGGGCGAACACGTTAAAAGCGAACAGTCCGATCATGGTCACGCAGCAAGCCAGTTTGCCAATGGCCCCCACCAGCAAACCAAGCATCGCCCCGACGCCGGCGCGCGCTGCGGCGTTGAATTCCCGGCCGCCGGCCAATTCAAAAAGCAAAGCGCCCAGAAACGTCCCCAGAATGAGGCCGGGCAAGGCGAAAAACAGACCAATCAAGGCCCCCACCACAGCCCCCAGAAGCCCCTTCCAGGTGGCCCCCAGCTTCTTGGCTCCCAGCACGCTGGCGAGATAATCCACGGCCAGCGAGAACAGAGTGATGAGCACGAGCAGCGTCAGCACTAGGTTGCTCACGCTGGTGTCCCCGAAGTAAAGACGATGGCCAACGGCCACCAGCAGCACGAGCGGCGTGCCAGGCAGACCGGGCAAAAGGCTGCCCAGCAGCCCCAAGCTCATCGCCAACAGCGCCAGCACCAACCCAATGATTTGTTCCGTTGTCACGGGCCTATCTTACTGCAATTCGCGCTGGGCGCAAAGCCGTTGATTCGTATGATCTCGATGAACCTACCAACAAAGACGTCAAGCAATGGGGTCAAAAAGATTATTTTTTTGACCGAATCTCCATGAACATCGGTTCCCTTTTCCGGCTGAAGCGTTGGTCTGCAGCGCTGCCTGCTGCGGCAGCAGCGGCAGGCAGCCTTGATGGCACTGACTCATCCGTCGGCCTGCCGGAGCGGAGCAAATCTCTTCTTTATTCCTCTTCGGTGATGGCATCGTAAAACTTCACGATGTCACCCTTTTTCTCGGTGGCCTTGAATTTGATGGCAGCGCGCGGATGCTGGTTGAGGAGACCCGTCATCATGTAAGGCAGATCAAAGCCCCACAGCAGTTTTTCGCGGAGCGGCTCGATGTGTTCCTGGACGCATTGCAGGACCGGCCTGAGGTTGTACTTGGGGTTGTGCAGGAAGCCGACCAGCAATTCCATGGCGCAATTGCCGGCGCCGCGGCCGAGGCCGGCCATGGTGGCGTCGAGCATGTTGGCGCCCATGATGATCGCCTCGATGGTGTTGGCGTAGGCCAGTTGCTGGTTGTTATGGGCGTGCATGCCGACTTCTTTGCCGGTGGCTTTTGCGTAAGAGAGGTACTTGCGGACCAGGTAATGCACCTGTTCGCTATAAAGAGCGCCAAAGCTGTCCACCACATAAATGGCGCCCGTCTCCGATCCCGCCAGCAGTTCCAGTCCTTCGTTCAGTTCGCGCTCCGGCACCGTGGAAACGGCCATCAGATTGACGGTCGTTTCGTAGCCCTTATCGTGCGCGTCCTTGATCATGTCGAGCGCGGACGGGATTTGGCTGATGTAAGTCGCGACGCGGACCATGTCGATCACGCTCTGGTCTTTGGGGAGGATGTCCTCGTGATAATCGGTCCGCTCGGCATCGGCCATGACGGTCAGCTTCAGGGCGGTTTTATTATCGCCGACGATGCGCCGGATATCGTCTTCCAGGCAATACTTCCATTGGCCGTGTTCGCCCGGGATAATGATCTTGCGGGAGGCCTTGTAACCGATCTCCATGTAATCGATGCCGGCTTCGACGCAGGCTGTATAGACTGCTTTCACGACTTGATCATCGAAATGGTGGTTGTTCATCAATCCCCCGTCGCGGATCGTGCAATCCAGGACTTTGATTTCCGGGCGGTACGAAACCCATTTCCCGGCCGGGCTTTCCTTTGGCTTGGTCGTTTTCATTTTTGTGTCTCAGTCCATTCAAGAGAAAGTCTTGCCGCAGAAAATGTAAAGACAGAAAGGGAAGCGGTTTCAAGGATCGAACCAACCTCGGCGGCGTCTATCCCAACTGCAGCGCCGCCAAGGTGGCTCTAAAATCCGCCGGCCACGGTGCTTCCAAAGCCATCGGCTCGTTCGAGCGCGGATGCACAAAGGCCAGCCTTTGAGCGTGCAGCATCTGGCGGGGCGCCACGTACCCCGTCAATTCCTGCAACCGATTATTCTGCTGCTTCCCGTAGGTGGCATCTCCGATCAAAGGAAAGCCCAGGAACTGAAAATGCACCCGGATTTGATGCGTGCGGCCCGTGTGCAATGAGACCTCGGCCAGCGTCGCCCCTTGCAGCCGTTCCAAAACACGGTAGCTGGTCCACGCTTCGCGCCCGATTCCATCGAGCACTGCCATGCGTTTGCGGTGCGTCGGGTGCCGGCCAATCGCGGCGCGAATCTCGCCGGCCTGACGTAGCATTTCGCCGCACACCAGCGCGTGATAAATCTTCTGCACGTCCCTCGAGGCAAATTGCTGGGCCAAAGCCAGATGGGTCGGATCGTTCTTGGCTACGACCAGGCATCCGCTGGTGTCCATGTCCAGGCGATGGACAATGCCGGGGCGCGCCACCCCGCCGATGCCGCTCAACTGGCCGGCGCAATGGTGGAGCAAGGCATTGACCAATGTATGTTCATCATGCCCGGCGCCGGGATGGACCACGAATCCCGGCGGCTTGTTCAGCACCAACAGGTCCTCATCCTCGAACAGAATGTCCAGCGGTATGTCCTCCGGCCTGGCCGTGGCAGCCTTCGGCTCCGGCCAATGAACATCAATGCGATCCCCGGCGTGGGGCGCCAGCGTCGGTTTGACCATTTGCCCGTTGACCCGAATGTCGCCTTGCGCGATCAACCGTTGAATCGTCCCCCGTGACACCGCCGGAAACTGGCCGCGCAAGAAAGTATCCAGCCGTTCTTGCGGGCGGGATTGCTGAACCAGGATCGTATCGTTCCGGGAAGCCATGGCAGGACGCTCATTTCGTCTTTGGTTTGGCCGCGGGCAATTTCCACAAAAGAATGAACCCGGCCGCCAGCGTGGCGAGGCTCACCAATTGCGCCGACGTGAGGACGCCACCCCAGTAAAAAGCCCGGTAGTCGCCCCGGAACGCCTCCACCAACGCCCGGAGCAGCGCATAGCCGACCAGATAAAAAGCAAACACCTGGCCGTCAAATTTCTTGCGCGGATAAAGCCAGGCCAGAGCCGCGCACAGTCCGAGATTCAGGAACGATTCGTAGAATTGAGTCGGATGCACGCCGGCCGGGTAGGTTTCATGAGACGAGGGAAAATGAATCGCCCACGGCAGGCTGGTGACCCGTCCGTAGCAACAGCAGTTCATGAGACAGCCAATCCGCCCAAAGGCATGGCCCAAAGCAATGCTCGGCGCCAAAACGTCAGCCACTTTCCAGAGAGCCAGCCGCTTCCGGCGCACAAAGAGAATCGTGGCGACCGCCGCTCCCACTAATCCTCCGTAATAAACCAGCCCGCCGTGGCGCAGCATGAGAATTTCCCAGAGAGGCTTATCGGCAAAGAACTCCTTCCAGTAGGAGAGGAGATAGAGCGCGCGCGCGCCCATCACCGCCCCCACGATCAGCCAAGGTCCAAGGTCCATCAGGACTGCCGGAGCCAGTCCCTCGCGCAATCCCCGTTTGCCGGCAGTCCAGAGGGCCACCAGGAAGCCGGCGGCGGACAGGATGCCGTACCAATAGATCGTGAAGCTGCCTATTTGAAATGCGACGATATCCACGCAAAAGCAAATTAGAGATGCTCCCAAGGCGTGACAAGGCGAATGCGCGGAGGTTCCCAGCACGGCCAAGCCGCAGCCAAGTCCGGTAGGGCAAGACTCGGCGAGCCGTGACTTTTGTCGCCCGCCCGCGCCCCCGCCCGTCCTGCCGCCGGTGCAGGAGTCGCTGCCGGCGCTG
>ERZ1292640.1420-Hain-H43-02um-R1-1420-length-19773-cov-11_pt1 | contig 19773 bp, 17 predicted proteins | sample MGYA00564404_ERZ1292640 | MGnify/ENA primary metagenome ERZ1292640 (study PRJEB36523, sample SAMEA6512636) | groundwater metagenome | collected 2019-01-08 | study: AquaDiva: Metagenomics assemblies of 32 groundwater samples
TACAGCAGACTTTTCAGCCCGGGCGGAGAGAAATTCTCCGACAGGCTCCTAGGGGATGAGGAGCCGGGAAGGACCATGAATCAGCCTGCGAGCATCCTGATCATTGACGACGACCGGGGAACGTGCGAGACCGTGGGTGATGTCCTCCGGGCCAAGGGGTACGCGGTCGAGACGGCCACGCGCGGGCGGGAGGGGCTGGACAAACTCTCGGCGCGCCCCTTCGACGCCGGGATCGTGGACATCAAGCTCCCGGACATCTCCGGCCTGGACCTCCTCCAGGCCCTGAAAAGGGCGTCGCCGGAGACCGAGGTCGTTTTCATCACCGGCTTCGCTTCGCTCGCCACGGCGATCCAGGCCATCAATGGTGCCGCCTACGCCTACATCACCAAGCCGTTCGAGATGGACCACCTCCTGGCGATCCTCGATAAGGCCCTGGAGAAGCAGCGGCTGGCCCGAGCGGTCCGAGACTCGGAGGAGCGCTACCGGCTCATCCACGAGAATATCAACGACGCGATCTTCCTGGCGGACCTGGAGGGCCGGCTGACCTTCTCGAATAGACGGGGCGAGGAGCTCGCTGGCTACCGCCAGGAGGAGTTCGTGGGCCGGCCGCTCCTCTCCCTTCTAACCCCAGAGGGCGCGCGCTTGGCTCAGCTCCGTCTGGGGGGCGGCGCCGGCCGGCCGGTCCTGCCGTTTTTCGAGTGCGAGATTCTTCGGAAGGAAGGGAGCCGCATCTGGGTGGAGGCAAACGTCACCAACGTCGTCAAGGACGGTCAGGTGGTCGGCCGCCTCGGAGTGATGCGTGACATCACCGAGCGCAGGCAGGCGGAGCAGGAACTCCACCTCCAGAGCACGGCGCTCGAATCCGCGGCGAACGCCATCCTCATTACCGACCGGGAGGGAACTATTATCTGGATCAACTCGGCCTTCACGAGCCTGACCGGGTACGTCGCCGAGGAGGCTATCGGCCAGACCCCCCGCATTCTCAAGTCCGGTCGACAGGACCCGTTGTTCTACCAGGATCTCTGGCGGACGATCCTCTCCGGTCAGGTGTGGCACGGGGAGATCGTCAACCGACGCAAGGACGGCAGCCTGTACACCGCAGAGCAGATCATCACGCCGGTGCGTGACGAGCGCGGGGAGATCAGTCACTTTGTGGGGATCAAGCAGGACATCACCGAGCGCAAGCGGCTCCAGGAGCAGCTCATCCAGTCCGAAAAGCTGGGGACGCTGGGCCAGCTCATCGCCGGGATCGCCCACGAGCTGAACAACCCCCTGGCCGCGATGGTGGGCCACGCCCAGATGCTGCGGCTGGCCCAGCAGGATCCCAAGGTGGCGGCGCGAGCAGAGAAGATCGTCGACGCCGCCCTGCGGGCCACGCGCATCGTCCGGAACTTCCTGACCGTCGCCCGGCAGCACCGCCCGGAGCGGATCGCCGTCTCCGTCAACGACACTGTGACCAAGGCGCTGGAACTGCTGGCCTATCAGCTCCGGGTCAGCAACATCGAGGTCGAGAGCGCCCTGGCGCCGGATCTCCCCCAGATCGCGGGCGACCCCCACCAGCTCCAGCAGGTGATCCTGAACCTCGTCAGCAACGCCATCCAGGCGATGGCCGCCGCCCGCGGCCAGGGGAAGCTCAAAGTCGCAAGCGATCTCAGCCCGGATCGCTCAACGATCCGGCTCGCGGTGACGGACAACGGCCCGGGGATTCCGCCGGAGCATCTCCCTCGCGTCCTCGAGCCGTTCTTCACGACGAAGCCGCAGGGGGAGGGGACGGGGCTGGGCCTCGCCATCGCCCAGGGGATTGTGACCGACCATGGCGGCATCATCGCGGTCGAGAGCACTCCCGGGCAGGGCGCCACCTTCAGCGTGACGCTCCCCGTGACGGCGCCGCCGGTCGCCAAGCCCGCTGCGCCCCCCGCGAAGGCCTTCCCGAAGGACCTCCGGGTGCTGGTGGTGGACGACGAGGCCGGGCTGCGGGAGATGATGGCCGAGGCGCTGGCGGGCCAGGGGGCGCGAGTGGAGACCGCCCCCGGGGGGCGGGAGGCGCTGGAAATCCTCGCCCGCGTCCCGGTGGACGTCCTGGTCCTCGACGTTCGCATGCCCGAGGTCTCGGGGACCGACCTCTGGAGCCAGGTCAGCCAGGCGAACCCCGCCCTGGCGCGGCGGACCGTGTTCTGCACTGGCGACGTCGTCGGGGCGGAGACCCACGACCTCATCGCGGGGACGGGGTGCCCGTCGGTGAGCAAGCCGTTCGAGTGGGCCAGATTCTTCGAGGCCGTCGCCGAGGCCGCCTTCCGCTAGGGAGAAATTCCGACATGCCGCCTCGTCTTCTTGGCACGAACCGATATGGCAAACGATATCTCGCTTGATTTTCCGATAAGTTCCGCCTGGTCAGGGGCTGGCACCTTTATTGCGTAGTTCAGCTGCCATGAAGAGCCATCGGGGCTTGAGCATCCGCAATCGCCTCCTCCTGGCGTTCCTTGGGGTGCTCCTTCCCTATCTGGCTCTGATCGCCATCGGCGTGGGCGGGTTCCGGGCACTCTCCCAACGACTCCACTCCATCGAGCAGGAAGTGACGCAGGACATCGAGGGGGTGACGGACCTTCAGCTTGCCATCCTTCAGCTGCTCATGCCGGCCAACGACTACCTCATCACGGGAGATTCCGAGGAGCGGGAGGAGTTCGAGCGGCGGCTGGCGCAGACGCGAGGGGCTCTTGCCCGGATGGAGAGCTTTTCCCTTCAAGACACGAAAGCGCGGCAGTTGTTGGAGGCATTCGGGGCTCAGGTATCGCAGATCGACACCCTTAGTCGGGAGATCCTGGCCGTCCCCGATCCCCGGGCGGATCACTCCGCCCAGGCGACTGCCCACGCGAAGATGAAGGCGCTGGATCGACTGGGCGACGAGGCCGCCTTAGTCCTGAGCCAGCTCCGCGAGATCGAGCACCGGGAGATCAGAAAGGAAGTCGAGCGCGGCTCGGGCCTCGTCCGCCGGGCCACCGCCGCCGCCCTCGCCGCCCTCGTCCTGAGCTTGGGCGGGGGCGTGGTCCTCGCTCTCCTGTTCTCGAGGTGGATCGGCTACCCGCTTCAGACCATTGCCCGCGCAAGCCACGCGATGGCTCAAGGCGACCTCTCCCAGCGCGTGGACACCAGCTCCGGCGGCGAGCTGGCGGAGACCGTCCGCGCCTTCAACACGATGGCCGAGCGGCTCGAGGCCTCTCACGCCGCCCTGCGCCGGACGAACGAAGAGAGCGAAGCCCTGGCCGCCATCGGCCGGGAGCTCGCTCAATCGCTCGACCTTGCGATGGTCGGGCAGCGGATCACGGATGGCATCCGGGAACTCCTGCACGCCGACTCCTCCGCCTTCTTCCGGCAGGCGTCGCAGCCGGGGTGCTTCGTGCTCGTGGCCATGTCGGGAGAAGCGGGGCCCGCGTTCGAGGCGGGTCAGATCATTCCGGAGGAGGCGGGACCGCTCGCGTTTGCGGCGCGGGAAGGTCGCCTGACGGCATCCCCGGATATTCTGAATGATCCTCGTTTCCGACTCGCACCCGAGGTGAGAGACGGGATCGAGCAGTCACCCTTTCGCGCGGTGCTGATGATCCCATTGCTCGTCGCGGGGAGGGCGATTGGGGCACTCGCTATCAGCGACCGGGTGGGACGGACGTTCAGGGAGGAAGAAATCCGGCTGGCGCAGGCGTTCGCCGACCAGTCGACCCTGGCGCTGGAGAACGCGCGCTTGTACGCAGAGAGCGAGGCGCGGCGCCGGCAGGCCGAGGCGCTGGCGGCGGTCGGGGGCGACCTCGTTCAGTCGCTGGACCTTGCTGTGGTCGGAGAGCGGATCGTCGAGAGCGTCCGCACACTGCTCCGCGTCAGGTTTTCCGCCCTCCTTCGACTGGAGCCGGAGTCGGGAGACCTGGTTGCGGTGGCCGTCTCCGAGAATATGGCCTCGATCATCGGCCCTGGTCTGGTCTTTCCGAAGGGGTCCGGCGCGGTCGGGCTGGCTGTGAAGGAGCGCCGCCTGGTGGTTTCCGAGGACGTCCTCGCCGATCCCCGGGTGACCTTCACGCCCGAAGTGCGTGCCCGCGTCGAGCAGGCTTCGTTTCGCGCCATAATCGCCCTCCCATTGCTGGGCAAGGAAGGGGTGATCGGCGTCCTCGGCATCGGCGACGAAGTGGGGCGGGTGTTCGATGCCGAGGAGATCCGGCTGGCGCAGGCCTTCGCCGACCAGGCCGCCCTCTCGCTGGAGAATGCCCGGCTCTTCGACGAGGCTCAGCGCGCGCTCGCGGATCTCAAGACGGCCCAGGAGCAGCTGATCAAAGGGGCCACCATGCGGGCGCTCGGCGAGCTGGCCTCGGGGGCGGCCCACCACCTCAACAACCTTATGGCCATCGTGCTGGGGCGGGTCCGCCTGCTGCTGTCGAGCCGGGAAGCGGCCCCCGTCCGGCGCCCGCTGGAGATCATCGAGCGGGCCGCCCTGGACGCGGCGGAGGTGGTACGGCGCGTCTCGCGGTTCGCCCGGATGGAGCCGATGGAGGAGTGGCAGCCGCTGGATCTGAAGCGACTCGCGAGCGAGGTCCTGGAGCTCACCCGGGCGCGGTGGGAGGACGCGTGCCAGGCCCAGGGGATCAGGATCGAGGCGGGTGTGGAGGGCCCGGACCTCCCGCCAATCATGGGAAATGCGGTGGCGCTGCGCGAGGTTCTCATGAACCTCATGCTGAACGCCGTCGAGGCGCTTCCGAATGGCGGGGAGATCACGCTGCAGACGTTTTCCGAGGACGGATGGGTCGGCCTGGCCGTGAGCGACACCGGGGTCGGGATGTCCCCGGAGGTGCGAGAGCGGGTTCTCGAGCCGTTCTTCACCACGAAGGGGCCGAGGAGCACGGGGCTCGGGCTGAGCGCCAGCTATGGGATCCTCCAGCGGCACGGAGGCAAGCTCACGATCGAGAGCGCGGAGAGCCGGGGGACCACGGTCACGGTCCGCCTGCCGGTTCACGCTTCGCCGAAGGAAATACCTCCGGGCGCGGGGGCTGAGCCCGCTCTACCGAGGGCGTCGGGACTCCGGATCCTGGTCATTGACGACGATGGCGAGGTGCGAGAGGTGATGGCGGAGATGCTCGCCGCCCTGGGGCATAAGGTCCTGCAAGCAGCTGGCGGCCGGGAGGGATTGGCTCTCCTGGAAGCCGGCGAGAAGGTTGACCTGGTGCTGACCGACCTGGGGATGCCCGAGATGACTGGGTGGGACGTGGCGCAGGCCATCAAGGGCGGCTGGCCCGGGCTTCCGGTCGGAATGCTGACGGGGTGGGGAGACCAGTTGGAGCTGTCGGCAGCGGACCGCCAACTGGTGGCGGGGATACTCTCCAAGCCCCCCACCCCTGAGAGCCTTCTGGAGCTCATAGCCACCTGCCGCGGCACCCCGAGGGGGACCTAATGGAACGACCGATGCCGACGATCCTGTGCGTGGACGATGACCCGGAGGTTCTCGAGCTCCTGAAGGAATACCTCACAGGCCAGGGGTTCCGCGTCGTCACCGCGACGAATGGCGTGGAAGCGATGTTCCAGGTCCAGCGCTCTCTGCCCCCGGCGATCATCCTGGACCTGTTCATGCCGCGCCTGGGCGGGCTCGGGGCCCTCCACCACATCCAGCGGATGGTGCCCGAGATCGTGGTGCTTCTGATCAGCGGCCACTCGCGGGCGCTGGAGATGGTCACCGAGGCGGGGGTCAGCGTTGCAGGGGCCTTCGAGAAGCCCCTGGACCTGGTCGGGATCCTGGGGGCGCTGGCTCAGGCCGGCGTGCTTCCCCAGAAGAAGACGCCAACGGCGGCGGCCGGGGCGCCCGTCGCCACGGCCGGTCCGTCGGGTCGGCGGCGGGTCCTGGTGGTGGACGACGAACCGGAGCTCCGGGCTCTGCTGGCCGAGTACCTCCAGGGCAAGGGGTTCGAGGTGGTCCAGGCGGGGGGCGGGGAGGAGGCGCTTCGGCGGCTCCCGGAGTTCCGCCCGCAGGTCGTCCTGCTGGACATCATGATGCCCGGGCTCTCGGGCGTGGAGACCCTCCGGCGGATCAAGACCCTGCTGCCCGAGACCGCCGTCATCATGGTCTCCGCCATCGAGGACCAGGAGATTGCCCGCCAAACGCTGGTGCTGGGGGCGGCCGACTACGTTGCGAAGCCGGTGGACTTCCAGTACCTCGACTCGGTGCTGCAGGTCCACCTGTTCATGACCCAGATCTAAGACCCTTCGGCGCTCTTCCAACCCTCGTCGGTGCTCGTTGCGGCTGGAACGTGATCGCCACGTCATGGTCGAGCGCCCGCGCGAGCTTGACCAAGGTCCCGAGCGTGAGATTCTGGCCCGGGCTGGCTTCAATCCGTGAGATGTTCGGGCCGCTCATGCCGGCCTTGGCGGCGAGCTGGGTCTGACTGAGTCTCTTTCGTTGCCGCAACTTGGCGAGCTGGACGCCGATACGGAAAGCCTTGAGCTCTTCTTTGACCATGCTCCTTACGCCGGGATCCGCCATCTGCTCCTTGAAATACCGATCCCAGTTGGTTCGTTTCTTCATCGTCATTTCCCTCGTTCCTCGCCGCTCTCGTAGAATTCAATCGTCCATGGCGGTGTGACTATCATGTGTAGCATACCATATATTGTAAGAGGCGCAAGGGGGGTTGACTTCGCTCCGGCCTCCGGGTATATCGAAGGCGCCATGGCCTTCCCCCGGATGGTCAGGGTCCGCCAGTCCTTCCCCCGCCCCCGCGTGGAGGACATCCCCGCGGCGGTCCGCCAGACCCTGTCCGCCAGCTCCTTGCCGATCAAGCCCGGCGACCGGGTCGCCGTCGGGGCGGGGAGCCGCGGCATCGCCAACATTGCCACCGTCGTCCGGGCCACGGTGGACCACCTGAATGCCCTGGGCGCCAAGCCCTTCGTCTTTCCCGCCATGGGAAGCCACGGCGGCGCCACCCCCGAGGGGCAGCTCTCCGTCCTCGCCCACTACGGGATCACCGAGGCCACCATGAGCTGCCCGCTCCGCGCCACTATGGAGGTCGTCCAGGTCGGCGAGGCCCTCGGCCTGCCGGTCTGGCTCGATCAGATGGCCGCGGAGGCGGACTGGATCGGCGTCGTCAACCGGGTCAAGCCCCACACCGACTTCAAGGGGACGATCGAGTCCGGCCTCTTCAAGATGTTGACGATCGGCGTGGGCAAGCAGAAGGGGGCGGCCCAGTACCACCGCGCGAACGTCCAGCACGGCTACGAGACGGTCATCACCGCGGTCGGGCGGGAGATGCTGGCCAAGGCCCAGATCGCCTTCGGCCTCGGCGTCGTCGAGAACGCCTACGACGAGACGGCGAAGGTCCAGGCCTTCGCCGCGGCCGACCTGGAGGCCGGCGAGCGGGCCCTCCTCAAGGACGCCCGCGCGTGGATGATGCACCTGCCCTTCTCGCCCATGGACGTGCTGATCGTGGAGGAAATGGGGAAGAATATCTCCGGCGCGGGCATGGACTCGAACGTCATCGGCCGCCCCACGAACCCCCACGAGCCGTTCCCGGCCGACCTGAAGATCCTCTGGATCGTCGTCCTCGACCTGACCAAGGAGAGCTACGGCAACGCCACCGGCATCGGCAACGCCGACTTCACGACGCGGCGGCTGGTGGACAAGATCGACATGAAGGCCACGCTCATCAACTGCCTGACCGCCTGCGCCCCCAACGGCGCCAAGGTCCCGGCGACGTTCGACAGCGACCGCGAGGCCGTCGAGGCTGCGCTGGACACGATCGGCCTGACGCCTCCGGAGCGGGCGCGCGTGATCCGGATCAAGAACACGCTGACCCTTGGGGAGATCGAGTGCGCCGAGGTGTTCCTCCCCGAAATCGAGAAGCGCGAAGACCTGACCGCGGTCGGCGAGCCCCGGCCGCTACGCTTTGACGTCGCGGGAACGCTGCATCCCCTCGGCGCCTAACCGATCCGACTCCCCCCTCACCTTTTTCCTCTCCCCCCGTGGGGAGAGGGCAGGGTGAGGGGGCAATTCAAAAGGAGGTTTCCACCTATGCGGACGACTCGCTGGCTCGTGTTCGTCCTGGTCCTGGCCCTGCTCCTGCCCTTCCCCGCCGACGCCCAGAAGGTCAGCCTCGTCTTTTCGGCCGGTCCCACCGGCGGCACCTGGACGCCGATGGCCGCCGCCACGGCGGAGGTGATCAAGAAGCGCTTCCCCGAGCTGGACGTCCAGGTGGAGCCCGGGGCCGCGCTGGTCAATATGGAGAAGATGCGCAATGACAAGGCGGACCTTGGCTGGTCCATGACGACGGTGCTCGCCGATGCCCGCGCCGGGGCCAACACCTGGAAGGGCAAGCAGACAGACAAGCCATTCTTCGTGGCCAACTATTATCCCAACGTCTGGCAGCTCGTGGTCCCCCAGGATTCCGACGTGCGGAAGTTCGCCGACCTGAAGGGAAAGCCCGTGGCGCTCCCGCCCCGAGGGAACACGAGCCTCGCCGAGGGCTGGGACTGGCTGCTGCGCGCCCACGGCATGAAGCTGGACGATCTCGGGACGAAGAGCTACGGCTCCATCGCCGAGAACAGCGAGCTGATCAAGAATCGCCAGGCCCTGGCCATGGGCTGGTATACCGTGGTGCCCGCCTCGTACATTCTGGATTTGGGTTCCGCCCGCAAGCTGCGGATGATCTCGCTCTCCGACGACGTGATCCAGAAGCTGCGTCAGATCAATGCCGGCTTCGTCCGCCACGTCGTTCCCAAGGGGACCTACTCGGCCTACGGCATCGACGAGGAAGTGGTGACGATCCAGTCCCCGACGATCCTCATCGCGTCGTCGAAGGCGCCGGCGGAGGCGATCTACAAGGTGACCAAGGCGATCATCGAGGGGCGGGACGCCTTCGGCAACGTGGCGGCGTCGATGAAGGGAATCGCGGCCAAGGAGATGGCCCAGAGTTTCGGGATGCCTTACCACCCGGGGGCGGAGAAGTACTACAAGGAAGCGGGCCTGCTGAAGTAGGAACACCCCCTCACCCTGTCCCCCCTCACCTTGATCCTCTCCCCCAGTGGGGGAGAGGGGAGGGTGAGGGGGAGAGTCCTGGCAAGGGGCTCTTGCACTGTGCGTAAGCTCAGCGGTTATCCGGGGCTGGTCGTCGGCGTGGTGGGGGTCGTCATGGCTCTCTACCACGTCTACGCCCGCCTCACCCCGGTGGCGCCGGACAGCCTCGCACTCAGGATCCTCACCCTCGCCTTCAGCCTGGTCCTGGCGTTCCTGCTCTATCCGCGCCGCAAGGGAGGCACCCCGGACCGGATCCCCTGGAGCGACCTGCTCCTGACGGGCCTCTCCCTCGCGGCGCTCGCCTACCTCTTCCTGAACTACACATATGTCACCTCGCGCTTCGCGACCGCGGACCCGCTCTCCGCTCTGGATATGCTCGTCGCCGCAATCGCGACGCTCCTCACGCTGGAGGCGACGCGGCGCACCATCGGGGTCTCGCTCCCCGTGGTGGCCCTCTGTTTCATCGGGTACGCGCTGGCCGGGCCCTGGATGCCGGGATTCCTGCGCCACAAGGGATTGACCCTCGAAATCCTCCTCGACCAGACCTACTTCACCACGGAGGGGATTTTCGGCATCCCGCTGGCCGTAGCGGGCTCCTACGTGATCCTGTTCATCATCTTCGGGGCGTTCCTGGAGAAGTCGGGGGCGGGGCAGTTTTTCATGAACTTCGCGAACGCGATCGCGGGGGGCGCCCGGGGCGGGCCGGGCAAGGTGGCGGTGGTCTCCTCGAGTCTCTTCGGCACCATCTCGGGCTCCGCGGTCGCCAATGTGATGGTGGACGGCTGGCTCACGATCCCGATGATGAAGAAGACGGGATTCAAGCCCGAGGCCGCGGCCGCGATCGAGGCCGTCGCCTCCACCGGCGGCCAGATCATGCCCCCCATCATGGGAGCCGCCGCCTTCGTCATGGCGGAGTTCCTGGGCGCCTCTTACACCAGCATCATGATCGCGGCGGCGATCCCGGCGATCTTCTATTACGTCGCGCTGTTCGCCGCCATCCACTTCAACGCCGTCCGCACCGGCCTCAAGGGGATCCCCAGGAACGAGCTCCCCATCCTGGGCCAGATCATCTGGCGTCAGGGCCACCTCTTCCTGCCCGTCCTCATCATCCTGGCGCTCCTGGTCCAGGGGTTCACGGCCACCTATGCGGCCATCGTCTCCGCCGCTGCGGTGGTCGTCCTATCGTGGATGCGTCCTGAGACGCGTGTCGGTCTCCGGAAGGGGATCCAGGCCCTTCGGGACGGAGCCGAGCAGACGGTGCCTGTGGCGATGGCGACGGCTTCGGCTGGAATCGTGATCGGGATCATCCTCCAGACCGGCCTGGCCATCCGGTTCACCAGCTTCCTGGTGGATCTGGCGGGCGGGAAGCTGATCGTCGCCCTTCTCATCACGATGGTCGCGGGAATCATCCTCGGCATGGGGATGCCCACGACGCCGGCCTACATCATGCAGGCGGCCATCCTGATCCCCGCGCTGATCAAGCTCGGCGTACAACCCCTGGCGGCCCACATGTTCGCGTTCTACTTTTCCTGCCTGTCGGCCGTCACCCCGCCGGTGGCGCTGGCCGTCTATGCTGCCGCCTCCATAAGCCGGTGCGGCCTCTGGGGGGCCGGCTTGCAAGCGGTGAAGTTCGCGGCGGCCGGGTTCATTGTCCCGTTCTTCTTCGTCTATTCGCCGTCGCTGCTTTTCCAGGGCGCCTGGGCCGAGATCGTGCGGGCCGTGGTGACGGGCAGCATCGGGACCGTGGCGCTGGCCGCCGGGCTGGAGGGGCAGTTCCTCCGGCCCGCCACGTGGTTCGAGCGCGGTCTCTTCGTCGCGGCCGCCCTCCTGCTGATCGACCCGGGCTTGACGACCGACCTGATCGGCCTCGGCGTCCTGGCCCTCGGCCTCCTCATGCAGAAGATGTGGACCCCGGCCGGCCTGATGCTCCCGCGGGGGGAGAAGGCGTGAGTAGGGCGGCCCAGGTCGCGCTGACGCTCCTCGCTGCGGCGCTCCTCGCGGGCACGATCCTCTACGGCGTCCTGAGGCTCTACGCGTGACCGTAGCCCCGGGGCAGCCCTCGTCCGCGGGCCGCGTTCCGCCGCACCCGGTGTGCAATGCGTTCCTGATCTGTGATTACGCGATCCGTGAGGAGGGAACGGGCAAAGTCAGCCTCGTGGGAGTTTTCGAGAACATCAACGCGCGCAGCTTTCCTGTCACCCACGGGCTTCTCTGCGTATATGCCAAGCTGACGGATGCGGAAGGGAACTACGAAATCCGTCTCGAGCTGGTTCGCCTGGAGGATCTTGTGATTGTGGGTCAGGGCGCATTGACGATGACCATCGAGGATCGAATGGTTGCGCCGGAGATCATCTTCCAGCTGGGCGGGCTGGTGTTCGAGCGTCCCGGACGATACGAGTTCAGGCTGTCCGCCAATGCCAGGTCGGTTGCGATCAAGTCGTTCAACGTGGTACAAATACCGTAGAACTGAAGGGGAGAGGAGAAGCGATGGGGAAGGTCACGATCAAGGTCAAGTCGGCTGGCCCTGCCCCCGCTCACCAGGTGCAGGAACAGGTCCAAGTTTCCGGGTCGGGCGCGACAGTCCGATGGCCGAACTTCATGCTGCGCACCCCTAGGCCCGCGAAAGCGGAGAAGTAGCCCCTACCAGAAGTGTCCTCGCAGGCCCGGCTATAGGGTCGTTTCGGGTTCTGTCGAGTCCTGCCCTTGACAAACGTGAGCGGGACAAGTCATCGACGAAGCTGATGAAGGCGCTCGTCTACTCCGACTGGGACGCGCTGGAGGTCCGGGACGTCCCGGAGCCGAAGCCCCAGCCCGGGGAGGTCGTCGTCCGCGTGGCAGCGGTGGGGATCTGCGGCTCCGAGCTGGAGGGCTTCGCCAACCGGAGCCCACGCCGCACCCCGCCCCTCATCATGGGCCACGAGTTCTGCGGCGAGGTCCAGGAGGTGGGCGGGGGCGTCTCAGGTTATCGCCCCGGCGACAGGGTCGTGGTGAACTCCGTGATCTCCTGCGGGTGTTGCCAGGCGTGTCGCGAGGGGCAGAGCCACCTCTGCCCGGAGCGCGAGGTCTTCGGGATGAAGCGCCCCGGCGGCTTCGCCGAGCTCTGCGCGGTTCCCGTCTCGACCCTCCTCTTGCTGCCGGAAAAGGTCTCCCCCGTCGAGGGCGCGCTGGTGGAGCCCCTGGCCAACGGCGTCCACGCCCTCTCGCTCGTGGCCCAGCGCCTTCCCGAGACTGTGCTCGTGATCGGGGCGGGGACCATCGGGCTCATGGCCCTTCAGGTGGCGAAGGCGATGGGCGCCTTCCGACTGGTCTGCGCCGACACGAACGAGCGCCGCCTCGAGGTGGCCCATGCGCTCGGCGCCGAGCCGGTCTTCAACCCCGTGCGGGGCGATCTGGTCGCGGCGATCCGCGAGTTCACGCGGGGACGCGGCGCCGACGTGGTCATCGATGCCGTCGGGGCCTCGGTCACCCGCCGGCAGGCCGTGGCGGCGAGCCGCCCGGGCGGCGAGGTCGTCTGGATCGGCCTCCACGAGGACGCCACCGAGCTGTCGGGGTTCGACGTCGTGCTGGGAGAGCGGCGGGTGACCGGCTCCTACGCCGTCACGCCGCGCGACCTCCAGACGGCCATCGGCCTCTTCGCTCACGGCAAGATCGAGGTCGCTCCGTGGGTCAGGGCGTTCCCGCTCGCGGAGGGCGCACGCGTCTTCCGGGAGCTTGTCACCGCGCCCCCCGAGGAGTACATCAAGGCCCTGTTACTACCGTAGCCCCTCTCACTTCATCTGAGGAGGTGCCCTATGCCGAGCTACGTCACTCTCGTCAAGTGGACCGACCAGGGGATCCGGAACGTCAAGGACGCCCCGAAGCGCATGGAGGCGTTCGAGGGGGCCGTCAAGGCCGCGGGGGGCGCGCTGAAGGACGCCTATCTCGTGCTGGGGGAGTATGACCTCGTTGTCGTGACCGAGGCCCCCAACGACGAGACGGTGGCGCGGCTCACCCTGGCCACCGGGAGCATGGGGAACGTCCGCACGACGACCATGCGGGCCTTCAACCGGGAGGAGTTCCGGAAGATCATCGCCAGCCTGCCGTGAGCCCCCTCACCCTGCCCTCTCCCCCTCGGGGAGGAGAGGATGAAGGTGAGGGGATCATGAGTGGGGTGAGGGGGGAGAGGATACAGGTGAGGGGGCGCCGGTGAGGTGCTTCACTCGAAGAGCTTCTCCATGATGATGGTGTCTACCCACTTGCCGTCCAGCCGGCCCTGCTCCTTGTAGATCCCGACCGTGCGGAAGCCGAGCTTCTGGTAGAGCGCCATCCCGCCCGCGTTCCAGGGAAAGGCCGAGAGCACGAGCTTGTGGTAGCCGAGCTCGCGCCCCAGCTCGATGAGCCGCGTCAGCAGCCGACTTCCGACGCCCTTGCCGCGCCAGCCCCGCTCAACATAGACGGAAAAGTCCGCAATGGAGTCGTAGGCCTTCCGCGGGTTGAAGACGTTCAGGCTTCCCCAGCCCACGACCTCGCCCCCGGCCTCCGCCACGATCACCGGATGGCGCGGGCCACGGGCTGCCAGCCACTGGCGGCGCTCGTCGGGAGTGCGGAGGTTGGTCTCGAGCGTGGCGACGCGGTCCTCGATCCCCTGGTTGTAGATAAAGCAGATCGCCTCGGCATCCGAGGCCGTGGCGGGCCGGATCGCGATCTCGCTCATGCCAGTTCTCTCGCGTCGAGCCGCCCTTCCTTTTTGAGACGCTCGAACTCTTCGATCGTTTTCTGGATTCCCTCGGCCAGCGCGGTGCGGGGCCGGGGCCCCAGGTCGCGCTGGTAGCCGTGGTCGGCGAGCGCGGCCGGGAAGGGGAGCGGGCTCTCCGCGTGGCTCAGGCTGCCGCGCGCTGCAGGACACGCCTCCTCGATCAGGCTGATCAGGCGGGAGATCGCCGCCGATTCGCCGTGGAGGTTGTACACCCGCGCGGCGGGAAGGTCGGAGTCGGCGGCTGCGAGGCACGCCGTTGCCACGTCGTCAGCGTAGATCAGATCGGTGCTGCCACCGAACCGGATCTTGAACGGACGGCCCAGCACCGCCGCTTTCACCGCCAGCGTCGGGTCGGCCGTGACGCCGAAGTCGCGCCCCGGCCCGTACACCGACAGCGGGCGGAAGCCGATGGAGGGGATCCGGTGCTCCTCCCAGTAGATGCGGGCCGTCTCCTCGTTGGCGACCTTGTACACGCCGTAGTGCGTGGCGGGTTTCGGCGGCGCGTCGTCGCTCAGCGGGTCGGGGCCGTAGAGCTCGGGAGGACCGAACACCGCAGCGGAGGAGAAGTACACGATCCGAGTCACCTGCCCCCTGTGGGCGCGGGCGGCCTCGAAGACGTTGGTGGTGCCGACGACGTTCACGCGCGCGCCGCCGGCGGGATCCTGGCGGCAGAGGGGCACCTGCCAGGCCGCCAGGTGGATGATGCGCGTGATCCGGCGCTCGGCCACGACGCGGCGGAGGTGGTCGAGGTCCGCGACGTCGCCTTTGATGAGCGGGACGTCCCGGAGCCGCTCGGATCCCACGATCATCCTGAGCCGCCACGGGTCGTCCCCGAAGTCGTACACGACGGGGATCTCGCCCGCCGCGAGGAGCCGCCGGACCACCCAGGAGCCGATACAGCCGAACGCCCCCGTCACCAGCGTCGCCATCGCCCGGAGAGTCTATCACGACCCGGCAATGGGGTCAGGTCTTGCAATCCGACATATGTGAATGCAAGACCTGACCCCGGCGGGGGGTGGTGGTAGAATGGGCGGCCGGGAGCCTCATGCCGACTGTCTCGCTGCCGTACGACGAGGGCCGCTCGCTCACGCTGACGATCCCCGACGGGAACTATCTGGGATCGGCCGACCTGCCGCGCCTTCCCGCGGCTCCCGATCCTGCCGCGGAAGTCCGTCGGGCTCTTGCCGAACCGCTCGAGAGTCCACCCCTCGCGGAGCTGGCCCACGGCAAGGAGCGAATCGACATCGCCGTGACCGACATCACCCGCTACTGCCCTGACGACCTCCTCGTGGACGCGATCCTCGGCGAGCTGGCGACGGCTGGCGTGCCGTCCTCCGCTGTCACCTTCATCCTCGCGCTCGGCTCCCACCGCCCCATGACGCCGCGGGAGATCGCGGGGAAGCTGGGAGCGGGGATCGCCGAAACGTACCGCATCCTCAACCACGACTGGAGGGACGACGGGGCACTCGTGAACGTCGGAGCCGAGGAAGGGTTTCCGATCCAGGTGAACCGGGAGATCGTGGAGGCGGACCTCCGGCTGGCGACGGGCGTGATCGAGCCCCACCTCTTTGCCGGCTACTCGGGCGGCGCCAAGACGATGGTGATCGGCGCCGCCGGCCACGCGACCATCGCCGCTACCCACGGCTACGCGGTCCTCTCCCATCCGTCGTCGCGGCTGGGGAACGCCGACTCGGTCTTCCGGCGCTTCATCAACCGGGCCGGGGAGCGCGTGGGGGTGGACTTCGTGCTGAACCTCGTCGTGGACCCGGACAAGCGCCTGATCCGCGCCTTCGCGGGGCGCCCCGCCGCCGTCTATGCGGCGGGCGTGGCCTTCGCGCGCGGCGTCTTCGAGGTGCCAGTGGCATGCCCAGCCGACATCGTGATCTCCGTGCCCGGCGCGCCCAAGAACCTGAACCTCTACCAGGCAACCCGCGCCGCGTACCCGGCGATCCTGGGACCGCGCCCGGTGGTGCGCCCGGGAGGCATCGTCATCATTCCCGCGCCGTGCCCCGACGGGGTGGGCGAAGAAACCTCACGCGTGTGGATGCGGGACACGCCTGACGGCCAGAGCATCGTGGAAAAGGCGCGGTACCTTGGGATTCCCGAGGGGACCCACATGGCATACCGCTTCGGCCGCTTCCTGACACACGCGTCCGAGGTGATCGTCACGGACTCCCAGATCCCCGACAAAACCATCCGGCAGGTGCGGCTGACCCCGATGGCGACGGTCCAGGAGGCCCTGGACTACGCCCTCACGGTGCTGGGGAAGGACTCCAGGGTCCTGGTGATTCCCCACGGCGTCGCCGCCATTCCCGTCCTTCCCTCATAGAGGAGGCGTCCCTTCATGGCCACGGATCAGAGACCCCTCGTCGTCCTCGCCGGGCCCATCCATCCCGCCGGCACCGAGCTCCTCAAGACCGAGGCCCGGGTGGTGATCTCCGAGGATCTTTCCGAAGACGGCATCGTCGCCGCGGCTCAGCAGGCGGAGGCGATTCTCTTCCGCATCAAGCCGCCCTGCACCGAGCGGCTCATGGCCGCCTGCCCGAAGCTGAAGGTGGTGGGGCGCTACGGCGTGGGGCTCGACACCGTGGATCTGCCGGCCGCGACCCGTCTCGGCATCGCGGTGGTGCACGCGCCCGGCTCGAACTCCGACTCCGTCGCCGAGCACGCCATCATGCTCATGCTAGCAGCGATCAAGCACCTGATCCCCATGGACCGGGCCACGCGCAAGGGCGAGTGGCGGGGGCAGCGCGTGCGCGGGATCGGCGAGCTCCGGGGGCTGACGCTCGGGATCATCGGCGTGGGCAACATCGGCAGGCGCGTGGCCCATCTCGCCCGGGGATTCGGCATGAAGGTCCTCGGCTACGATCCCTACGTGCCGCCGGACGAGCTGAGGCGCAGGGAGGTGGAACCGATGTCCGGCCTGTCCACGCTCCTGGGCCAGGCGGACATCGTCACGTGCCACACCCCGCTCACGGATGAGACCCTTCACATGATCAACGAGAAGACGATCACCCAGATGAAGGATGGGGCGATCTTCATCAACACGTCGCGGGGCAAGGTCCAGGACGAGCGCGCGCTGTTCGAGGCGCTCACCCGGGGAAAGCTCAGCGCGGCCGGGCTGGACGTCTGGGAGGAGGAGCCGGTGTCGGCGGACAATCCCCTGCTGAACATGGAGAACGTGGTCGCCACGTCCCACGTCGCCGGCGTGAGCGAGCAGGCCAACCGCAACATCGCCACCATGGTGGCGGCCGAGATCCTGCGCGTGCTGCGCGGCGAGAAGCCCAAAGTGCTCGGTAACCCGGACCTCTGGCCTCGGCTCTCTCACCTGCGCTGACCCCCTCACCCCCTCACCTTTGTCCTCTCCCCCCCTCACCCTACCTCTCCCCCCTGGGGAGAGGAGAAGAGGTGAGGGGCGTTCGAGTGGGGTTGGGTGAGGGGGTCCATTGGGATATACTCAGGCACACGCCCGGAGGAGATCATGCCGATCGATAGCCGCCACCCCAAGGAGATCCGTGACGAGATCCGCCGAGGGAAGCTGACCGGCGTCACGGCGGGGCTGGCGCCGGGCTTCGTCCAGGCCAACCTCGCCATTCTCCCCAAGGAGTGCGCCTACGACTTTCTTCTCTTCTGCCAGCGCAATCCGCGCCCGTGCCCGCTCATCGAGGTGACGGACGTCGGCTCGCCTGAGCCCGTGGGGGTCGCTCCGGGGGCCGATCTCAGGACAGACGTGCCGAAGTATCGGATCTACAAGGACGGCCAGATGGCCGACGAGGTGACGGACATCACGCCCTACTGGCGGGACGATCTGGTGGCGTTCCTTCTGGGGTGCTCCTTTACCTTCGAGTGGGCGCTGCTGGACGCCGGCGTTCCGATGCGCCACATCGAGCAGGGACGAAACGTCGCCATGTGGCGGACCTCCGTCGCCTGCCGCCCCGCCGGCCGCTTCCACGGCCCGATGGTCGTCTCCATGCGCCCGGTCGCCGCGGCGCTCGTGCCCAAGGCCGTGACGGTGACGGCGCGCTTCCCGATGGCCCACGGCGCCCCCGTCCACATCGGCGACCCAGCGGCCATCGGCATCAAGGACATCGGCAAGCCGGAGTGGGGGGACGCGCAGGAATTTCGCCCGGGGGACGTACCGGTGTTCTGGGCTTGCGGAGTGACGCCCCAGGCGGTGGCCCTGGCCTCGCGGCCGCCGTTCATGATCACGCACAGCCCGGGGCACATGTTCATCACCGACCTGCCCAACCACGCGCTCTCGGTCATCTGAGCCGCCGTGAGATTCCTGCCGGCGGGCGACCTGGCGGTCTCCGTGGAGCTTGGCGATGACATCAGCCGGGAGGTGAACGCCCGGGTCCTGGCGCTCGAGTACCTGATCCAGCAGAAGGGCCTTCCCGGCGTCCTCGAGACCGTCCCCACTTTTCGCTCGCTCCTCGTCTATTACGATCCTTTCGTCGTCGGCTACGACGAGCTGGTCGCAGCGCTCACGGCCCTGATCCCCGAGGCCCGTGCCGACGTCCTCCCGCCGGCCCGCACGGTGGAGATCCCCTGCTGCTACGGCGGCGATCTCGGCTTCGAGCTGGACGCGGCCGCCGCCCGGATCGGCCTGGCGCCTGAGGAGATGGCGCGGCTCCACACCGGGGCGGACTACTACGTGTACTTCGTCGGGTTCACGCCGGGCCTCCCCTACATGACGGGGATGCCCGAGCGGCTCACGATCCCGCGGCTCCAGACCCCCCGCACTTCGACCCCGGCCGGGAGCGTCGGCATCGGCGGGACCCAGTGCTCCATCTACTCGGTGGAGAGCCCCGGCGGCTTCTGGGTCCTCGGGCGCACGCCCATCCCCCTCTACGATCCCGCGAGCCCCGAGCCCATCCTCCTCAGGGCGGGGGACCACGTGCGCTTCCGCCCCATCGACCGCGCCGAGTACGACAGGATCGCCGCTGCCGTCGCCGCTGGAACTTTTCGCCCCCGCATCGAGGAGGGATCTTATTCCCCTCTCCCCCCGGGGGAGAGGGCAGGGTAAGGGGAGGCCTGCCTGTGCGACGTGCATGGCTGACGTTTCTGATGGTCCTCGTCCTCGGTCTCCTCTCGGCGCCGCTCGCCGCCGACGCGCAGCAGGCGGCGAAAGTTCCTCGCATAGGTTGGCTCGGCGGTCCTACCCGCGAGTCCGCGGAGCCCTTCGTGCAGGCATTCCAGCGAGGGTTGAAGGATCTCGGCTGGGTTGAGGGTCAGAACATCGTCATCGAGTGGCGATTTGCCGGAGGGAGGGCCGAGCGGCTCCCCGACCTCGCGGCGGAGCTGGTGCGTCTCCAGGCGGACCTCATCGTTACACCGTCTACGCCAACGGCCCTGGCCGCGAAGAATGCAACCAAGACCATCCCCATTGTCACGGTGGGAGTTGGTGATCCTGTCGGGTTGGGGCTCGTCGCCAGCCTGGCGCGACCAGGGGGGAATATCACGGGGTTGACCTCCGTTGTCACCCCAGAGATAGCCGGAAAACAATTGGAGCTGCTCAAGGAGGCCGTGCCTAAGGTCTCGCGGGTGGCCGTCCTTTGGAATCCCGCCACTCCCGGCACCGCACTCTGGTTGAGAGAGACGGAGGTCGCGAGCCGTGCGTTGGGGGTACAACTTCAACCGTTGGAGGCGCGCAGTCTCAGCGACTTCGATAGCGCCTTCGCGGCGATGACCACAAAGCGCGCTGGCGCGATCCTCGTCCTAGGGGATGTCATGTTCGTTACTCATCGAATACAGCTGGCAAACCTTGCGGCGAAGAGTCGTCTGCCAGCGATGTATGGGGTGAGAGAGTATGTGGAGGCTGGCGGCCTCATGTCCTATGGACCGATCACCCCCGAGTTGTTCCGGCGCGCCGCCACCTATGTGGACAGGATTCTGAAGGGCGCCAAGCCCGCCGACCTGCCTATTGAGCGTCCCACGAAGTTCGAGCTGGTTATCAACCGTGCGTCCAGAGAAAGCTGACGCGTTCAGCGGGAGGCAATCCCGCCGG
>ERZ1292640.351-Hain-H43-02um-R1-351-length-37041-cov-58_pt2 | contig 19772 bp, 22 predicted proteins | sample MGYA00564404_ERZ1292640 | MGnify/ENA primary metagenome ERZ1292640 (study PRJEB36523, sample SAMEA6512636) | groundwater metagenome | collected 2019-01-08 | study: AquaDiva: Metagenomics assemblies of 32 groundwater samples
TCTTTGGTTGCTCAATTGCTGCCTGCGCTGCTGCTATTATTGCAATTGGTATTCTATGTGGTGATGCACTGACATAACTTAGATTTTCGTTATGACAAAATTTGATTGAATTAGGATCTCCCCCATGTTCTCCACAAATTCCAATTTCCATGTTTGGCTTTATGTCTCGTCCAGCCGTAATTCCTATCTTCATTAGGCTTCCAACCCCGTTTACATCAATTGATTGGAATGGATTTCGCTCAAGGATTTCTTTGTCCATGTATTCTGGAAGGAATTTTCCTTCTACGTCTTCACGACTAAAACTAAATGTTCCCTGTGTAAGATCATTTGTACCAAAGCTAAAAAATTCTGCAGTACCTGCAAGTTCATTTGCAGTCAAAGCTGCCCTTACCACTTCAATCATTGTTCCAAAGTTAATTTTTAATTTCATGTTGTGTTTTAACTCCATTTCTTTTTTGATATTATCATAAATTTTTTTAATGTGATTCAATTCAGTGATGCTGCTTATCTGTGGAATCATAATTTGTGGATGTGCATCTACTTTATTTTTAGTCAATTCAGCTGCTGCTTCAAACACTGCTCTGATTTGCATTTCATAAATTTCTGGATGTGTGATTCCTACTCTGACTCCTCTATGTCCCATCATTGGATTGATCTCTGCTAGTTCTTTTGCTCTTTTTAGTAAAATTTTTGCTTTCTCTAATTCTCCTGTCTCATTTCTTTGTTCTAGTTTGTGAATCTTTTCAGCCAATTCTACTGGATTTGGTAAAAACTCATGTAATGGTGGATCCAATAATCTAATAGTTACTGCATATCCTTCCATTGCTTTTAGAATTTCAATGAAATCACTTTTTTGTAACTCTCCTAGTTTAGTTAGAACTTTTTTTCGCTCTTCAATGTTTTCTGCCATGATCATTTCTACAAATAATCCTATTCTGTCACTTCCATTGAACATTCTTTCTGTTCTGCAAAGACCAATTCCCTGTCCTCCAAATTCTCTTGCTAGTCTTGCACCTTCTGGAGTATCTGCATTTGCTCTGATTCCAATCTGCTTGACTTTTTGTGCCCATTCTAGAATTGTCTTGAAATCTTCTGTGATTTTTGGCTCTATTGTTGGAATCTCTCCAAGATAGACTGAGCCTGTACTGCCATCAATCGTGATTGGATCTCCTTCATGTACTATTTTTTCATCAACACTACACTGTTTGTTATCATAATCAATTCTCAAATCAGAGCAGCCAACGATGCATGGTTTACCCATACCTCTTGCAACAACTGCAGCATGTGATGTTTTTCCACCCCTGCTGGTAAGAATTCCTACTGACTCAAAGAACGCAGGAACATCTTCTGGTTTTGTTTCTTCTCTAATTAGAATAACCTTAACTCCGTTTTCTCCCATGACTGTTGCCCTTTTTACATCAAGTACTGCTATACCGCTTGCTGCACCTGGTGATGCTGCAATTCCTTTTACTAGTAGAGTATAATTTTTGATAGATTTTGAATCAATTGTTCTATGAAGTAACTGTTCTAGTTGTTCTGCATGCAGTCTTGTCAGTGCTCTATTTTTATCAATTAATTTTTCATTAAACATATCTACTGATGTCTTTACCATTCCAACGGCATTCATCTTTGCATTTCTTGTTTGTAACAAATAAAATTCACCTTGCTCAATTGTAAACTCTATGTCTTGAGGTTCTTTGTAGTGTTTTTCTAATCTTTCACATGTTTGTGCTAATTGTTCATATGATTTTGGCATCTCTATTTTCATCTCATCTACAGGTTTTCCTGTTCTTACTCCTGCCACTACGTCTTCTCCCTGTGCATTCACTAGATATTCTCCAAAAAGATGTCTTGCTCCATCTCCTGGATTTCTTGTAAAAACTACCCCCGTGGCACTGTCAATCCCCATATTCCCAAATACCATTGAAACCACATTTACGGCAGTACCATCTGCAATGTCTTTTGTAATGTTGTTTCTCTCTCTGTATATTATTGCTCTTTCTCCCATCCAACTTCCAAATACAGCTTTGATTGCTAACTCTAATTGCTCAGATGGATCAGATGGAAATTTTATACCTGTATGTTTCTCACAAATCTTTTTGTATTCTAAAACAACTGTTTTTAGAGATTTTTCATTTAATGCACTGTCTGCTTGTACAGCTTGGTTTATCTTTGCATTTTCTAAAACCTCGTCAAATTTTTTATCATCAACACCAAACACTACTTTGCCAAATAGTTGGACAAATCTCCTGTATGAATCCCATGCGAATCTTGGGTTGTTGCTTTTCTTTGCAAGTCCCTCTACTGTCTCATCGTTTAATCCTAAATTCAATATGGTATCCATCATTCCAGGCATGGATATTGCAGCCCCTGATCTTACTGATACCAATAATGGGTTTTCTTTAGAATTCCATTTCTTTCCTGTTCTTTTTTCAATTTTTGCAATATTCTTTTTTACTTCTGGAATCAGTGTTTTTGGTAGTTTTTTGTTATTCTCATAATATTTTTTACAAACCTCGGTAGTAATTGTAAATCCAGGAGGTACAGGCAATTTGAGTTTGGTCATCTCGCAAAGCCCAGCTCCTTTTCCTCCTAGGAGTTTTTTGTTTTTTCCGTCTCCTTCGTCATAAAAGTAAACTTGCTTCATTTTTACCTAGGTTATCAAATCAAAATCAGGGGTTTTTAAAGCATTGCCTTTGAAAACTCTTCAATTACTTTTGTCCAGTTTTTTGCTTTGATTATTCCACTTGCAACCAAAATTCCTTTGGATCCCAACTCTAAGGCTTTTGTAACATCTTGTCCTGAAACTATTCCTGCACCACAAAGTAACTTTGTTTTGTTCTTTGCGCTATTTACTGCATCTGCTGATTTTGTGATTAATTCTGGCTTTTCTTTTGAAACTGCCTTTCCAGATCCAATGAGTTCTGGCGGTTCTATTGCGATATAGTCTGGATTTAGTTTTGCATATTTTTTAGCCTCTGCAACATTTTTTACACATACAACCGATATCATTTTTAATTCACGTAATTTTAAAACAAGTTTAGAAATTTCATCACTTGAAATTCTATGTTCACTGTGATTAATCAAAGAACCGCTGACTTTGGATTTTTTTAACAATTCTGGAATCATAAATCCAGTGGTGCTTCCTACTTTGGAATTATCTACATGTTGTGCTAAAATTGGAATTGAACTATTTGCTACTAACCCAATCAAGTGCTGTGGAGGTGCAACTGCGATTTTTATTTTGTATTTTTTTGAAATTTTTTCTGCAATTTTTACAAATTCTATTATTTTATCTCCTGCAATTTCTTCATAGTTTTTGCAATTAATTATGAACATTCTTTCTTTGAAAATTTCTGCATTGTATTTAATCCTTGATTGGATGTTTTATTGATTTATTTTTGATGTATTTTCATATCTTTTTTTCATGAATAATACTATCATCATAAGAAAAATTGCCGCGATATTTGTGCCTATGATAAAGATATCTGAAACTATTACTCCATAAATTAACCACAAGATGGATCCTCCAGAGATGAATACCATTAGATATTTTGAAACATCTTTGAGGCTCTTTGTTCTATGCCCTCTAATAATTTGCTCTACCCATCCTGATAAAATTAAAACACCCGCAGCTATTCCAAGTATGGTGAGTAGAGTTCCATCAATTTCCACAATAAATCACTAATTCCAAAAAAATTCGTCTAATCCAGTTTGTTTTGGCTTGCCTAGCATGGTCTGAAAATCCAAGTCCATCGATGATGTAATTTGATCCAATGTAGCTTCCATAAATTCCATGTATTTTTTTGAATCTATCTCTTCTTTTTTTGCCATCTCTACTGGTTTTACTCCTGGTTTGTTCAAAATTTTAACATATGATATTTTGTCTCCTTTTTTTACCTCTCTGATTGACTCTAGTAATCTTGCGGCTCGTATGTGCTGTGGAACTGTTTTGACATATTCTGATGGCGCTTTGCTAATCATCACATTAAATGTCAAGTCTTGCAGCGGTATCTCTTTTGCTTCTACTTTTTTTGCACATGTTGCAATTTTATTTGTGATCTCTTTTTTTGCTTGCTCGAAATCCGTAACTGTTTGAACTTTGGATAACACATCAATTAACTCATAAAATAATTTTCTGATAAATGGTGGTGTATGTGATTTTTTTCCAGTCAAACCTTTTACGTCTACTGTTCCTGCCTTGGTTACGCCAAGATAGTTTTTCTTTCTATTACTTAATACACAATATCTGTACACCTTGTCAATTTCTAAATCTACCCCGTGATCTTTTTTTGCCTGCTCTATTACTTTATGAATTTGCTCATCTGTAGGTTTTTTGATAAATAGTGAATCTGTATCGCCATAAATAACTTCAATTCCTATATCTTCGCATTTTTTGATGGTTTCTAAAATTGTATATCTGCCAATGGCAGTTGTTGCCTCTGCTGCAGGAAGGAAATACAATGGGAAAATCTCTGCACCCATTACCCCATAACTGGCATTTAGGATTACTTTGAGTGCTTGACTAACTACTGTGTATTGCTGTCTTTGTTCTTCTGTCAGTGTCTCTTGCTTTGAGAGGCTTTTGTAGTAATTCACCCTCAAATCTCGTAGTGACCCAATAATTATTGCTGTTAGCCCGTTTCTTTTTGTGCATGCCCAATGATTTGTTTGAGGTATGGTGTTTTTCTTGCATTCATCATGAGAACATCTTACTGTTTCATATGATATGTTTCTCACCTTGATGATACTCGGGTATAGACTCGCAAAATCCATCACTACTACATCAAAATGAATTCCTTCCTTTGGATCAATAACTAAGCCTCCTCTGTATTTTTTATCTTTGATTACTGCATTTGATGATACACCTTCTGATCTTCTCTCGAGTTCTTCTCTTTTTGGAATCAATGCATTTCTTTGTCTGTGTTCATAATACAGTAAACTCCTAATCCACTGTGATACTCCCATCCTCGCAATATCATCAATTGGCATTCTTCCAATTCTGGCAATAATTACAAGTAAATCCATCAAAAGATCATTGTTGAAACTTGTAAGCTCGTATGTTAGCAATGCATCATTGTAACAATAGTTTGCAATTTGATATAGGCTGAGTTGATCAAACTCTAAACCGTAATCTATTTTTTCTTTGTTTAACAGTGCTTTTGATACACTGTTTAATGAAAAATCAGTATACTTTTGACTAAATGCATAAATCTGAAATGAACGATTTGAAAGTGTTCTATACAAGTCAAGATGCACACCATGTTTTAGTGTGGCCGAATCCTTCATCATGTATAGTGGATTATTTTCATTTTTTATCCCGAGTCTTTCTGCCCTGTTAAACAAATATGGTAAATCAAATTCATCCCCGTTGTATGTTAGCACAAAAGGAAATTCTTCAATTATTTTAAACGCATCTAAAATCATTTCTTTTTCTTTACTCTGTTCATAAAATACAATTCGTATATTCTGACCAAGTTCATTTACTCCTTCATCTGTGCCATCTGTTCTTAGCACAAAAATTTGATCAAAACCATCTGTCCCCTTTAGTCCAATTGCGGTGACTTTTTTTTCCGCAACCTTTGGGTCTGGAATTCTTCCAATTTCAGCCTCAACTTCAATATCTACGCTCAATCTCTTGATTCTAGGAATTGGCTGATTCAGTAAATCTGCCCAATCTGAAATTAATTCTTTAAACTCCTTTGGGTCCACCATGTTTTCGCTATCGACTTTATCCCACAACAAACTTTTCAAAGCGAGTTTAACTTCACTTGATATTTCTAAATCATGTGGTTTTATTTTTCCATCTATTATCTCATAATATTTTCCAACAATTAATGATCTATCGTACAGATAATTCTCATAATATTTGATATCTGATTCCCATGTCTCTATTATGTTTCTGATACTTTTGTCTCCAGCAGTTCCTCCAATTGTAAGAGGATCTGCCACTGTTATTTTTGACATGTTGACATCTTCATCTCTCATCAAATCATGGCGTTTCACTGTTTTAATTTCTAAAATATCATCTCTTTCTTGCAAAAAGTCTAATTCATCTGGAGATAATCTGGAGTAACAGTATGGTTTGTGTCCTGTTTCATCATGCCATAAAATTAACTTCTGTGATGTCGGTTCATAGAATTTTAACACTGCAGTTCTTGTTATGTTGTCATATGTTGCAGACACTAGCATTGATGGCAGCATTGATGTGATCTTTTCTGTTTCTTTAACGTTAATCTGCATGTGATCACTTAGATGGAATTTTCATATTTGCTAACTAGTTCTTTTGCCCATTTGGTTATTCTACTCTTATCTAGATGAACAACTTCAACACCTGCTTCTTTTAATAATTCAAAATCTGTTTCTGGATAAGAGTCAAGACAGACAAATTTTCTAATTCCAATTGTAATTGCCATCTTTGTGCATTCTAAACATGGGACAAATGTAGTGTATAGTATGGCACCTGCAACACCTGCTTCAATTCCTAAAATTGCACAATGCATTATGGCATTAGCTTCTGCATGATTGCAAAGACATCTATCCAATGATGCTCCTGATTCTATCTTTCCTTCCATTCTTAGTTGACATCGCTTACATCCTCCATCAAAACAATTTTTGATTCCTGGCGGTGTTCCATTGTATCCTGTTGCCAACTGTCTGTTTTTACGTACAATTACGGCACCTACCTGTCTAGTCATACAATTTGAGCGAAGTTTGGCCAGCTCTGCTTGAAGCATAAAATATTCATCCCAATCAGGTCTCTCAAAAGGCTTGTTCACACAAATCATGCCTGTTTGTTCAATATATTGATTCATGAAATTTCTTGATTGTGCCCTGTCTCAAATTACCAAAATAACCCAAAACTATCTTTTTTGTGTAATATCTTAGACACCTCTAATTATGATCTTGTTTTATGACGTAAAATAGAATTTCATGGAACAAAATTGGAATAACCCACAATCAAAAGGATTCTCAGATCATCTCCATGGACTAAAAAAAGAAGCAGCACTAAAACCCCGAATTCAAAATTCTCTTGTACAATTAACTAGAACAGTATCTTCCCTTGATTATAAAGTAAAAAGTTTAGATGATAAAGACGCAAAATTATTTAATCGAATCGTATTGGCAAAAAAGAATCACGACTCAACAACTGGTAAAGTACTTGCAAACGAATTAGTAGAATTAAGAAAAAATAAAAAAATTCTGACCACTCTTAAACTATCATTAGAACAAGTTAACCTTAGATTATCTACAGTTTCAGATGTAGGCGATGCCATGGCCTCATTAGGTCCAATAATGGCAACAATGAATGCATTAAAACCATCTTTAGGAAGAATAATGCCTGAAGTAAGTCATGAATTTGAATCACTGTTTGGTATTCTAAATGAATCCATCTCTGGTTCATTTGAAGGAAGCTTTGAATCTGATGGTGTGTCTAATGAGGAAACTGAAAGTATACTCAGAGAAGCAGCAGCAGTAGCTGGAAATCGTATTGGAGACAAATTCCCATCAACCCCAACTGGAATCTCTTCATCAAACTCTATTGGACTAGAATAATCTAGTATCAAAAAAACAACACTACTTAGAATTTCTTGCAATCAAAATCAAAGAAAACAGATTAAACCTGCATGATTTGGGATATCCTCTACTTGATATGAATATGCTGGTAAGATTCATCTAAAACAATCAACTGAATCTATATTTGTAAAAACGACTGGTGTTAATTGCGATTATCGACTCGCTGACCTTGAAAAGGCAAAAGAACCTCGTAAAGAACAAGGCATGCCTTTGTTTCTATTCGTAAAGACACTGATACTCTTATCTCCAATCATATCCCAATTTGATCATTCCTCTTGAAGAAAATCCAAAAATAGTCTACGAAAATACAATTTACAAATATAGAAACGATGCAAAACTCAAAAATATTTTTGATATTTTATGTGCAATACTAGTAATCTCTCAACTTGTCCCAGACATGATGTTGTCTTCAACTGAGATCGTAATAGATCTAAAAGAAGAATTTGAAGTAAAACAAAATCCCATTAGTCGTTTTCATAAAGTACAAAATACATTACTAATGAAAAAATAAACTAATTTTATGTTTTGAGATCATTAAAAACATGAAAATAAAGATGGAAATACTATCTCATATATGATCTGACATGACGAATCAATTATACTGCCAAGTGTGTCATAAACTCAAGTATACTAGATCGGATAAACAAAAAAAATGTGAATGTAAAGACGTTGTTTAGATCACATTTGGAAGTAGCAAGGTATAATAATTCAATTAATAGTTTGAAAAAAGTAATGCAAAGTTCAAAAAATTATCTACTTGCAATTTTATCATTCTCGTTAATTTTAATTACTTTTAATTCAGCATTTGCACAAGAAACTTTTCTTGAAGGAATCTATGTCCCAACAGGTGATGCATTAAAAGAATTTGCAGTAAGTATTGCAGATAGCACTCCAAAAATAATTGCAGCAGCGATTTTACTTGTAATCGGCTTCATAGCTGGTAAATTAGTAGGTAGAGCCACAACTAAAGCTGCAACAAGTATCCTACAAAAAACTAGTCAGAAAAATCAAGAACTGCATGTTGTAGAAGGTGTTTATAACAAATTTAACTCTGTAAAACTAATTTCAGCCACAATTCGTTGGTTTGTCTACTTGTTTTTCATAGTTGCAGCAGTTAACGCATTACAGTTTGAACAACTTTCATTTGCACTTACAAGTCTGTGGCTCTGGGTTCCTAACCTCCTTGCATTTGTATTGATAATTGTAATTGGCTCTATCGTTGTTAACTTTGTTAGCAAATGGATTGAGCACCAATTATTAGATCATCAGATTGCCAGTCCACGAATTATTATAGCTATAATCAAGGCAGTTATTTACGGTATAGTGTTTGCAATAGGTTTCACACAACTAGGTGTTGGCGAGACAATCATTCCAATTCTTGTATCTGCATTTGCCTGGAGTATTGCAATTGCTATAGGCGCATCAATTGCAGTAGGATTGGGATTTACATTAAAAGACATACTACCATCAGCAATAATGGGTGCATCAACTCAACGCTCCATACTTAAAGTGGGACAAAAAGTCAAAATTGGTGAAGTTACTGGAACTGTAACTGCATCACATTTACTACATGTTATTATAACAAATGATAGAAATGAAAGCATCGTAATCCCAACAAAAACATTGTTGAGTCAGACAATCATCATTTTCAACTAGATTTTTTCACCAATCTAAAATTAATCTCATATTCATTACTCTAGAAATAATTACACTCGAATTATCAAAAACTCCATTAAGGTGATATTTAGAAACATATCTGTTGCGAGAAATATCTGAACCCAGACATCTTGAACCACATCTTAAGGAATCCAGTGCTATGCGAGATTTTGTTTTTGGCTTTGGTGATGGAATAAATACTTCACTAGGTATTACCGCTGGGGTTGGAGGTGCTGATGTTTCAGCCAACATAATAGTTCTTGCTGCATTAGTTGGAATGTTTACTGGTGCAAAAGCAATGGCTGTTCAAAATTATCTTGCCGTAAAAACACAAAGACAACTATTGACATCAGAAATTGAACGTGAGAAATGGGAAATTGAGCATAAACCAGATGACGAAAGAAGAGAAATAGAAGACATCTACAAAGCTAAGGGTTTTTCAGGAAAAGAACTTGAAATGATTGTAGATAAAATAACTTCTGACAAGAAAGTGTGGCTTGATACAATGCTCACAGAAGAACTAAATTTGAATTTGGATATTGCAGGAAGTCCTCTAAAAAGTGCCCTGCGAATGTTTGTTTCTTTTTTAATTGGTGGAATGTTGCCTATACTACCATTCTTTTTTCTATCTGGATTGGACGCACTTTTTGTTGCAATAGGAATTAGTATTTCTACCTCTTTTACTGTTGGTGTGATTAAATCAAAAATGGCAAACACAAACAAAATAGTTGGTGGTTTGGAAATGGCAGGATTAGGTACTGGAATCGCTCTAATTGGATACGGTATTGGCAGTGAATTATCTAATTTAGGAATAATTGATATCTAGTTACTAATATTGTATTTAGCAGATACTGATTATTACTATGAATGATTTCTACGCTGTTGTTATATTCAAAATTATCCTATAACAAATATGAAATCCTGGAAATGTTATAGATGCGACCTTACATTCAAGCAAGAACTACATGCCCACATACATCAGGATATTACAAATCATCCCTTTAATCAGATCGGAGCTTAGATTCTGCATTTCTTGACATCATATCATTTTTGATATATGTGGGTGTTTAAGATGACATGTAATTTTTTCTAAAAAATATAGTTTTTGTTTTAAACCATGGATCAGAAGATTATCGTTGATTTGTATAGGATAATTAATATACAAACAGTTTCTCATAAATAAAATGCTCAAGACTACATTGCTGGTTTTAGTTGCAATGTCAATTCCACTCTCTGCTTTTGCAGAACCAATGATTGAACTGAGTACTTCTCAAACTGAAATACAATCTTTAGATTCCATATTGGTTATTGGCAAGATAACCGGCGTGTCTGTTTTTAAACCCGTTATACTTACAGTCATTTCTCCTGATGGAGAAGTTATCTATGCTCCAAAATTACCATTTGATAATGATGGTGTATTCAAACGATTGATTCATCCATCCCTTCCAAGTTTCAAGGATGGCATATACACAGTAATTGCAAGTCACGAAGATACAGAAAAAACTGCACAAATACAATTTACAGTAATTGGTTCAACTATCCCACCAAAAGGTTCACCATCTCCAGAACCTGAAATAACGACTCCAAAACCAAGTGCTATTATTCTTTCAACTGAAACTACCGTTGGTGATAATAATATTATCATAACTGGAAGTACAACCAGTTTTACAACCGACATTACATTTACTGTAACTTCGCCTAATGGAAACTTGATTTCAATTGCACAAGTCACACCAGATACTGATGGTAAATTTTCAACAGAAATCATATCTGGGGGAGCAATGTGGAAAGAAAATGGATTTTACACTATTACTGCAAATCAGGGCCTTTCATCAGAGCATAAACAATCTGTACAAGTAGAGATAAACAACGGTGTAGTTGTGCCAGAATTTGGATCAATTGCCGTAATGATTTTGGTTGTAGCAATAGTGTCTATAATTGCAGTCTCTTCAAAGTCCAGACTCAGTATTATCCAAAAATACTAGATTATAATTAATTTTTTAATTCTGTTTGCTTTTATTTATGATGTAATTATTTTACATGCTTTGAATTTATATTCTGAAAAAACTAACCACATCGCAATTTTAGACAATTCGATGAGACAATCTATATTTCAAATAAATTCTAAACATTACTAGTGAGGACAATATTATACTAACTGCTATGATAAACGCGGCTGAATAACTTATGGCATTTGAAACATAGCCTGCAGTCAATGCTCCTAAGAATATTCCTATTCCTGTCATGAAACTATTCACACCAAGATATGTTCCTTCAAAACCTTTGGGAATTGCTTTGAAAATAATTATTGAATTTGAAACACTGAAAATAGAAAATGCTGAAACCATCAAACATGATGAAATCATTGCCATCAAAAGTGAATTAACTCCTGTCATGCTGGGAATTAGCGATGCAGCTACGATAATTCCTAGAACTCTCGGTAAATATGATATCTGTGTTGCGCGCTCTTCTGTGATCATTGAAATCAAGCGTGGAACAAAGAAAAATATCGTAAGTAACACCATTGTTTGAATCATGTACACTAGAAAAACTTCTGAATTTGTAAAATCATGTTTTTTCAGAAATGGTATGAATGCTGTAAAGAAAATATTACTTCCAAAATAAAATAAGAAATTTGTAAGGAAGAGTATTCCTATCTCATGAGACATTTTTCTTTGAAAAATTGATATAATTGGCTTAAAATCATGTGGATGAGGAATTTTAGTAAAGATAAATTGAAAATTCATCCTGGTGTGATCAAAAATATGTCTTATTCCGTGTATTGAATGCACTATGGTGTGTCTTTCTATAATGCTTTTACTGCCTACTCCGACGCTTAGAACTGTCGCAGATGCACTTACAATTGCGCAAAAAAGAAAATATGGTCTAAGATCAAAAAATGTGTCCCAAATAGAACCAACTAAAAATGCAGTCAGACTTCCAAAACTAGTTATGATTGAAATTTGTGTAAATAGTCTACTCCATTGATTGTTTGGCACTGATTCCATTACTAGAATTTGTGTTACTGGGTTTTTTCCGATGATGAAAAATCCTGCAACTGATGAAATTATAAAAACCATATTCAAATCAACTGTAAAAAATAATCCTATACTGCAAATTGTAATTGCTGAAAAACAAATAAACAATATTGCCCTCTTTACGTGGTATTTGTCAATGACTTTTCCCCAAAAAATCGCACCAATCGCTGATAGCGCATAATGAAGTCCTACTACAATACCAACATCTACTACGTTACCCCCAAGAAAAAGCACATACAATGGTATGACAATATGTAATCCCTCCGCTGTTATGCTGGCTGGTAATACAAAAAACATCCATTTTTTACTTGTCTTCAATCTGTCATCCTTATTCCTCTTTGGATAATATTTTGATATCTTAACTGAATCAATATTTTGATGTATTGGCTTGACTTCAAAAAGACATTATGGCTTGAAGATTTGACAGATTAACAAAAAGAATTGATTATTTCTAGACATTTTTTACCATCTTGTATTTTGAGAGATGTGGATTTCTAATTTATGTATACACGTGTTTTACTAAAATTATGGAAATAGACCTTTATCTCATTGCATCTTGATCATTAAACGGCATATTTTTATTAATTCTATTCCATGTATTCAGATTGGCAATTATCCCACTAATAAAAATCGAATATGCCAAGAGATATGGAATATCCACAATATGACCCGTATAATATTCACCAATAGAATCAAAATACATGAAACCATAGTCAGCGATGACAAAACTTAGCATTCCAATAAAGAACAGTGATACTGAAAATTTTATACGTCCTTTGAAAAACAGTATTATGCCAAGAATTGAAGGAATCAACATTACTGAATCTGCAACAGGATAGGATATGTGTAATATTTCTTCAAAGGTAACCAGATGTGATTTTGTAGTGTACAACATAAGAATCAAAACTACCAATACAAAAAGCGAGACTGTCATGATGTTTTTTCTTGAGATCTGAGATGCAAAGGGCATCAGATACATTACACCAAATATGAAATAAAATCCATATCCTCCAAACCAGAAAAGATCTGCATATGATAAAGTGTCAGTATTTGTTAACTCGTTTAATGTCCATATTCTTTCGGCTATCCACCACATTGCAATTGCCAATGTAAAACATATCCATGCTCTTCCGTGTTTTCCTCTTGATCCCATCTTAAAATTATTTACAATGCATGCAACTAGTAAAATACTTGTAATGACTAAATTCAGAGTATTTGACCACAATTCTGCATATGAGTGTGCAATCATATTTGATATTACAATTGCAAAAAATATTACCGGTAATGAAAAAACTAGAAAGTAAATACTTGATCTATTTTCCAATTACTTGTTTATCCCCAAAAGAAATTCCTTGATTTGATCTTGATAGGAAAACTCTTCTAGTTTTTTGTTGATATTGTTAACTATTGAGATGTATCCGTCACCAAACACCTGTTTTAATACATCGACAAGATAATCTGGGTGTTCTAGACAATCATGAAAATAACACTTGTATTTTTTGTATAGTTTATTACCTACATTTTCACACACTGCTTCGCTTATTTCATACAGTGATCGTTCTATTGATAAACTGACCAGTGCATCTTTCACACCAGGTAAATCATCCACTCTCTTTATCATCATATGATGTTATTAAATTTTTAATATTTTCTTTGATTTGAAAGTACAGTAAATCCATCAGACTATTTTGTAAAGTAGATATTTTTATCTTAGTATTTCATAAAAATGGTTTATTTTTCTGCAACAAAAAGAAATTTTACATTATTTTCTAAATTGAATGTATATTTTTGAACCAAAAAGAGTTTAGGCTTTAATTTTTGTTATATCATTTACATTCATCATGCGTAAGTCTAGTGCAATCTTTAGTCGTTGTTCTTCAATTGTTTTGCTTTGTAATTCCATATGTTTTGATTGTGCTATTGCTTCGGTAATAGTGGCTGCTCCTTTATCTGCAGATCTAATTCCTCTTGCATTTTTCATAGTTCGTTTTAATTTTGTATGAACTTAAGGGGCAGTATGTGTGTTGAATTACATACAATGTTTGTGCTTGCAAGTAATCACATCATTTCTTCTTTAAACCCCATCATGTGATTGATATTGGAATTACTTTCAACTCTACAATTATTTGCAAATGCATCTGGTCTGTTATTCATAATGTGATTAAAGATATTTTCATCTTTTTTTGATATCCATCAGTACCAAAGAAACTAAACTGATTGAGAACTGCTCCGTATATGACACGTTTGTTAGACACAATACTCTGGAACACTCTTTTTGTGTTCTCATTACGATGTAACTCGATACACTGGGCATGAGTTTTCATTAATAAGAAACTGAAAAGTATCCAATAGCTAATACTTTACTACACGAAAGCATAAAATCCATAAAATCTGACTTTACTTTAGAGATCTTGACTTTGGAATACATTGACAGAAAATACGTGCAAAAAAATTCAATTGAAAAAAGAGATTATCAGGTAAATCTCGCAAATCAGGCAATGCAGGAAAATTGCATTGTGGTATTGCCAACCGGTCTAGGAAAGACTGCTATTGCATTGCAAGTCATTGCAGAGTATTTATCAAAAGGAACAGGAGGTGTTTTATTTTTAGCCCCAACTCGAGTTTTAGTTAATCAGCATTATGAATTCCTAAAACAAAATCTCACCATTGATGATATCTCACTGATAACCGGAGAAGACCCAATTCAGAAAAGAACAAAACTTTGGAATAACAGTGTAATATGTGCAACCCCTGAAATTGCAAAAAATGATTTAGACCGACAAATTGTTTCTCCAGATCAATTTAGTTTGGTGATATATGATGAAGTTCATAGAACTGTAGGCGATTACGCATATTCTGGAATTGCAGAGAGATTTACAAATTCCAATCTAAGAATTCTTGGAATGACTGCCACACTTCCAAGTGAAAAAGACAAAGCGACTGATCTTCTAACTAAGCTACGAATTTCAAGTGTAGCTGAAAGAACAGAGGATAGTCCTGATGTAAAACCATACACCCATGAGACAAACACTGAATGGATTAGTGTAGAACTTCCACCCGAAATGAAAGCAATTCAAACATTACTAAAATTATCTTTAGATGAACGATATGCTACTCTGAGAAAAAATGGAATTAGATTGGCAGAACAACAATCATTGTCTGCTTTATTGCGAATTAGACAGTTCGTACTAAATCAAAACCGACGGTCTGCAAAACCACTATTTACTGCAATTAGAATTCACTATGCCTTGAATATTCTGGAGGCTCATGGAATAACATCTTTTTTGAAGTTTTGTGAGCGTGCAAAAATAAAAAAAGGTGTCGGTGTAAATGAATTATTTGAAGTTGATCCTAATTTTACAAGGGCAATACATCTTGCAAAAGACGCCCAATCAAAAGGAATAGAACATTCTAAAATTCAAAAACTAAAAGAAATCATAGACTCAGTTCCAGGGAAAGCTCTAATATTTACAAGCTATCGTGATTCAGTTGATGTAATTTTTAACAAATTAACTGAAATGGGACTCTCTGCTGCAATACTGATTGGAAAATCTGGAGAAACTGGATTAAAACAAAAAAAGCAAATCGAAACAGTACAGAATTTTCGTGATGGGCTCTTTAGAGTGTTGGTTGCAACACGCGTGGGTGAGGAGGGATTAGATATCTCTGAAGTAAATCAAGTTATTTTTTATGATAATGTTCCAAGCTCAATTCGTTATATTCAACGAAGAGGTAGAACTGGACGAAAAGATGTGGGTAAATTAGTTGTGCTTATTGCAAAAAATACCATAGATGAAACCTACTATTGGATTGGAAAAAGAAAGATGACTGCTGCAAAATCAATGGGTGAGAAGATGACAAAAGTTTTGCAAAAAAATCAAGAAACTGAATCACAAAAAATAGGATTAGATGCATTTCTTTAATCCTGAAAAAACAACCGTCTTTAATTTTGATAATTTAGACACCAAAAATTATCCCACCACTCTAAAATCATCATATGCTCTAGTGTTGCATTGCCCTCAAAACATACTGATTCGTTAAAATCAAAAGGAATACAATATTTACTCAAAAAAGAAAAACAACTACACAAAGAGATTCGTAAAGATTACAAAAAGATCAGTGAAAAAATAAACTATGATTTTGATCAGGTACAAAAATCAAGAACTAAAAAATAAAATCTGGACTCATTTTATTGGTTTATCCAAATCTTTTGATTATGTGGTATCCAAACTCTGATTTAATTGGCTCAGACATTTCTCCAATTTGCAATTTAAAAGCAGCATCTTCAAATGGTTTTACCATCATCCCTTTTGTAAAATATCCTAAACTTCCATCCTTTTTTGCACTACCTGTATCAATTGACAGCTCTTTTGCTAGATTTCCAAATTTTTCTCCATTTTTAAGGCGTTCATGAATTGCTATTGCCTCACTTTGTTTTTGTACCAAAATATGTGAGCATTTTATCTTATTTGACATATGTGTGTTGGAATTATTTTCATCTTTTTATTTCTTTTTCTATTTTACTTGCTGTTTTTTGATTGTTTCAAAAACCTCTTCGATTTTAAATGGTTTGATGATTATTGCAGTTGCATTTAGTTTTTCTAATTCTTGGATTACATCCGCTCCATTATCTGCTGTAACCATAATCACATTGGCTTTAGGATTTTTTTCTTTTATTTCTTTTAGTGCCTGAATTCCATTCATTATCGGCATCATTACATCTAAGAAAATAAAGTCTGGCTTGTGTTTTGTGTATAATGATACTGCATCTTTTCCATTATGTCCAATTCCAACAACATTAAATCCACCAATCTCTAAAATGTCTGAAAATACACTAACTACGTCTTCATTATCATCAACAATAACGACTCGATTAGACTCTGTCATGGCAATTCTGTTTCTTTATTTGCATAGAAGTAAATAACTTGTTCAAAATGATATCTCTGAACAACTTTTTTGGTTATATTAAAGATTGACTGTTCTAGTCGTTGATTTGCAATTATATTTTGTAATTTATTGTAATAAAATTATGCATTAATTGTACGTAAAAATGAACACTGCTGTTGAGAATCATTTAGTTGGACACTAACTTTGATCTGATTTGAGTTTATGTCTATTTTTAAATTTTTAAATGTACATATATACTTGAAAATTTTCTTGTTTTCTTTAACCTCGAACTCTGTTGGAATTAAAAATCCATCATTAATCAACGCATTTATTTTTCTATATCCCGATGTTTGAGGTAAATCACACTCTTTAATTATTTCATACATTATCTTTGGTGTTGAGATAACTGAGTCAATAATTTTCTTCTTTTCCAAATCTCCAAATATTTGTATTATGATTGAATTGATTCTTGGATCAGAAATTATAATCCAACCCTCATCTGTTTTCTTTGATTTTGAATCAAATATATTTTCACAAAATTTATTTTCTAATCCCTTTGCACCTACATCTCCAAATAATTCTTTTAATACAAAATCTAGTTTTTCAAATTCTTCTAATGACTGACTCCATGAAATCCCATATTTTTCAAATAACCTGTTTTCGATCTTCTGAACTGTTTTTATGCCTAAGTTTTTTTCAATAATATCACTCAATGATTTTGCGATGATACGATCTAATCCTGGCATGATCCAATTGAGAAATTCATACTAATTAATATAATTGAAATATTTTTTAACCCCTGTATCTAAAAAATTCAAAGATCTGATGTTGCTAATTGTCTTAAAATACAACTACTGTTTATAGTTCATTTTTGTAATTCCGTATTTCTATCTAATTTAGTTCCAAATTCACTCTGATATTTTTGTTGATTTGTATTTTTCAAAACATTTTGACTGTCTTTTTGATATCTGAATGACATATGTGTAATTTCTTGGCGTCTAATTATTTTATTTTTGGTCTAAAGCATCATTTCCAAATTTGGTAAATATCTGTTATATTCTATTGTTTTGATTATAATTTGGAATGATTGAAAATAAGGCAGAAAAATTACAGGCTTTTATGAATACTATAATCGATGATGTATCTGTAATTGTATTATCTGTTGATATGCTTGAAATACATTATAAAAAACACATGGATGAAAATGCAAAGAAGTATTTTAAAAATATTAAAATCCATTGTAATAATGTCGTTAAAACTATAAACGAAAATAATAAAATTATAAAGAAAAATTGATTAATGTCTAATTCTAAATAAATGTTCTAATTTTATCTAACCTCAAAAAATCAAAATCATCTCAATTAAATCGATTTTATTATAAGATTATATATGAATTTATGAACGTGTGCTGTTTGTTAAATAAATAACATACAGTAGATAATCTTTATGTAAGAAAAATAATGATGATGAATGGGTCAGTCATTATAATCGATGATGATGAAGATATTCTAGAGTTGTTATCTGAGTATCTTTTACTTGAAGACTTTGATGTTGTAGGGCGTGGCACTGATGGGTTACAGGCGGTAAATTTGTATACTAAACACACACCTGATTTTGTAATAATGGATATTACAATGCCAACATATGACGGCATATATGGATTAGAAAATATAAGAAAACTTAACCCAAATGCTACCGTGATAATACTCACTGGAAATAGTGACAAAACCATAAATCAAAAAATAATTCGATTAAACCCTACTAGGATCTTGGAAAAACCATATCCTGTTGAAAAATTAGTATCCATTCTTAAATCTATTAAAAATTCTATATCTTATCCTGATGCTATGCGTATTTTATCTTAAAAGTTATTAATCATACATTTATTTCTAATTTGAATTGCCATTTAAAATTCAATATAAATTTCAAGATGATGCTGAATCATATTACTGTGTAGTTTCATACGAACAATACCGAAATTTTTGTGCATTGCCCATAATACAAGAATGTAAAATAATCAAAGGAAATCAAGCAAGCACAAAAAAGAACCTTGATGAAATACAAAACGCACTCGATATGGCATATAAAAAAGACACTAGTCACATTCGCAAACTATCTGAAAATTTTTCTTTATGATTATGATTTGGCATTATTTGAGCGTAATTTCAAATTCTATTTTTTTAAATTAAATTTCTAGTTTGTGCAAATGCACAAACTAATTTTTATGAATCTTAATGTATTTCCTATGTTATGAAAATACTCCATATTGAAGATATTTCTGAAGTAAGTGATATATTTTCCGATATTTTAAAAACAAAAAACCATGATTTTGAAAGTACAACTGATGGAAAAAAAGGCCTTGACCTTGTATTGGAAAATTATTATGATTTAATTTTACTTGATATGTGTATGTCTAACTACAGTGGGATTGATTTTCTTTTAGATTTAAAAGATAAAAAATCCTCTGAAATTAGAAAAGTTGTTGTTGTAAGCTCACTTGAACTAGATGAATATCAAACCCGATTTCTCAAAGAACTTGGTGTCCGTTCAATACGACAAAAACCGATTTCTGTTCAAAATCTTTTATCACAAATAGATCCTGAACTTATATCT
>ERZ1292640.1421-Hain-H43-02um-R1-1421-length-19771-cov-8_pt1 | contig 19771 bp, 24 predicted proteins | sample MGYA00564404_ERZ1292640 | MGnify/ENA primary metagenome ERZ1292640 (study PRJEB36523, sample SAMEA6512636) | groundwater metagenome | collected 2019-01-08 | study: AquaDiva: Metagenomics assemblies of 32 groundwater samples
TGCTAAAAGAAGTTACTTTTTTATATGCAATGGCAAGAGTTCTCAAACAATCAGACGTCATTTCATAATTAGTCTCTAATATTCTTTTTCTCTCTCTTTCTGTTAAATTAGACAATCCCCAACCTTTCTGTATTTTTTTGCAATTTTTTAACAATACTTCAGGAGCTCCTTTTGAGAATACATATTTTTCTTTTTCTAATTTGCATAGAACAGACATCATTTTTCTTTTAGAATCAAAAGGCATTTCTTCTACTTTTTTGAAGTCTAAATCTTCTGTATGTATTCCTGCTTTTGCAGCCATAATTAAAAGAGACGCTTCGGTTGGAGTTCCGTTAATGTTATAAAAATTATCTTCCCCAGTTCTTTCTATTCTTGCATCGTTGCAAATAACTAAACTTTTTATTAAAAGAGACAAAATATCATCTTTTGCAGGATTGATATTTTTATTATATAAGACAAAGTCGCCCTTCCCTTCATAACCTGCTCCTGTTACATTAATGATATGATCGTCTGCATAAATTTTGCTTACTGTCATTTCTCCTTTAGTTATTGTTCCTGTTTTATCTGAACATATAACGGTGGTTTCCCCAAGAGTTTCAATTATTGACATTCGGTTTATAATTGCATTTTTCTGAGCCATCTTATATACTCCATTAGCAAGAGAAGTAATCAAAACCACAGGAAATCCTTCAGGAAAAGCAGAAACCATTAAAGCTATCATTAATATCATAGCATCAATAAGGAGATTTTCTGAGGGCGGATTTACTATAATCATAAATAATCCAGTTAAGATAGAAAAAACAATTGCTACAACAGCCATATATTTGGATATTTTATTAACTTTATTTTGAAGTGGAAGTTCTTTTTCAGCAGTTGAAATCATACTTGCTATGTTTCCAAATTTTGTATTCATTCCAGTATGGATAACTTTTGCAAGACATTTTCCATTAACAATAAATGAGCCCATGAAAAGAGTATTTTTCTCAAAATATTCTTTTTCACTTTTTGCAACTATCTTTTCTACTTCTCTTGATTCTCCTGTAAGTATAGACTCATTAACTAAAAGCTCCTTTTCTTCAATAACAATGCAATCAGCAGGGATTTTCTCTCCGTTTCTTAATAAAATAATATCTCCCGGAACTATATCTTTTGAAAGAATTTCTTTTTCTTTGCCATCTCTTATTACAATTGAAATAGGCATTAACATACCTCTTAATGACTTAATCGCTTTTTCTGCTCGATATTCTTGAATAAAACCTGTAAAAATAAGAACAAAAATAACTACTAAGATTGCATAAGCAGTTATTGATTTTCCAACAATGAAAGATAAAATTACCGCAATAAAGAGCAAATAAATAATATAATTTTTCTTTATCTGCCTAAGAAGTATTTTTATTGGAGATATTACTAAACTCTCTTTAATCTCATTAGAACCATATTGCTCAAGCTTTTTTTTAGCTTCTCTATCTGTTAATCCTCTTTTTTCCATAAAACATTAATGTTTTAGGGGTTTAAGAGATTTACGGAATAATATAAAAAATAAACTTAAGCCTAAGATAAGAAATTATCTTTTCTTTTTATTTTTTCCAGACTTCGCAAGGCGTATAAGTTTCTTTACTTTAGAATTTTTGTCATTTTTGCTAGGACCTCTTCCGCCCTTGCTCTTGTTCTTTGATTTCTTCTTTGCCATCTTTTCTTTTTTTATGATTAGGACTCGGTGAAGGAAGTGCCTTAAACACATGTTGAAATCAATCTTAACCTATCAACGCATTTTAAAGGTTATCTCTTTCGTGCCACGGGGCGAAGCTTAAAAGGCACAGGTTTCGTAGGGAGAGTTATAGTCCTTTCTCCTTATTAATAGCTGAATGCCAAACAGAGGCTTTCGTGGTCACATCCTTTTCAGGACAACCGATATTAAAATTAATATTAAAGCGTATATAAATATGAGTTACTATTCAAAAATGAAAACTTTATCTTTTCTTTTTCTTAGCCTTTTTCTTTTTTGCCATTTTTACACCCCTTTTATTTATTATTTGATTAAGTAGATAACAAGCTGTATTATTGCTAAAACAATAGCAAGAGGATTAACAACCAATCCTGCTTTAACAATATCATCGTTTAATTCTTTTTTTACTAATCTTCTAAGCGAACAGAGCAAGAATGCTTCTTTGCTTTAGCGAGGAGTGAATTGCCCTGTGAGCGCTATCTTTTTCTATTCAAAATGATTATGAAAAGTGAGCAGGACGTTGCTCACTGTATAAAATTCATAGTTGTAACTGTCTTGTTCTAATTAAACTTATCGGGAGGTAAAAAATGAAACTAAAACTTGAGATAAAAAAAGAAGGTCATTGTGTTGGCGAGAGCAATTTTCATTATCAATTTACGCCGGCTTATCGGCAGGCAATTTTTGCTATTGATAAAGTTCGAGAATTGACTAAAGCTTATCTCTTTGCAGAAGCTGAGAAACTTGGTGTTGTGATAGTTACAGCAGAATTTGGTCCAGACCATCTGCATGTTTTTGTTGCAAACTGCAAGAATTATACTGCGTCTGAATTGGCTCAGAAGTTCAAAGGATTTATTTCTTACATAATGCGAAAAAATCATAAGAAATTGTTTGAGCATATGCTATGGGGAGAAAAATTCTGGACTTCTGGCTATTTTTATAGAAGTATCGGGCAAGCATCAAGCGAAGCAGTTAGATTCTATATCGAACACAGCCAAGCAAAGCACTGGGAAGTTGTAGATTATGAATTTTATCAGTACGCCAAACAATCGACGCTTAATCAGTTCTAAAACTCGTAACCTAAAATGCTCCCCACTTTAGTGGGGAGTAGTTTACTAGAAAGTTCAAAATTTCAGGTCAGGGGAGCACTTAACCGCTCATTTTTGCAGAGTTTAACCTCACTCAAATTTAACATCCAACTTTAAACCTCAAAAAGTCCTGACAACGCAACAATACAGATGATGCGCAATATTTATGAATATACTTTTATTTAATAGGATTATGAATTTGTTGAAAACTATAAAAAGAGCAGTTATGCTGGCTATAATTGCTTTTTTGTTTATTTTAATCGCTGTTTTTTTATTTAGATTTTTCAGCCATCGTGAAATTGATGATGTAACTCCCGAAATTCCCTGCTTAGAGGAGCTTTTTGATGAATCCGATGTTCTTTGGGTTGTGCCTTTATTTGAAAATTCTATAGCAGATAATTCCTCTTGGTGTTCTTATATAAAAGGACTTAACAAGACTTTAGGTTTGCATGGAGTTGAGCATAGATTTAATGAATTTGAAACTGATAGAAGCAATGAATATCTGCAAAGAGGGATAGATGCTTTTGAATCATGCTTCGGTTTTAAGCCTGAGATGTTTAAGCCGCCGCAGTTGAGAATTTCTGAGAACAATAAGGTGCTTATAGAAAAAATGGGGCTTGAGCTGAAAGGCAATTTTAATCAATTTATGCATAAGGTTTATCATTGCAATGATACGGGCATGTTTTCGAATAAGTTTATTGGGAGATTTTAGGCTTATTTGAACAGTTCGCTCAAGCTCATGTTTTCGCTGATTCTGAATATTGCTTCTCCAAAAAGTTGGGAGAAATCAATTACTTCGAGTTTTTCGTGCGGTTCTTGTTGTAAAGTATTACCCACAAAGAATTTATCGAAATAAGGCATTACATAATCAACGCCTTTTGTAAATAAGCCATGCGTGCAATATCCATAAACGCTTAACGCGCCGTTCTTTTTTGCTTCCTGTGCTGCTTTTATCGCTGTGCCTCCTGAATCAATTATATCATCAATAAGAAGAACATTTTTGCCTTCAACATCTCCGGCGATTCTAAGATTCTCAACATCTCCGGCGGTTTTTCTTGTTTTGTAGCCAAACACTACTTCTTTGATTCCCAGTTTTTTTGCAAAAGCTTGTGCTCTTGGCGCTCCTCCCACATCCGGGCTCATTATTACAAGATTCTGCAGAATTTCAGGATGTTTTTCTTGTAAATAATTTATTGTTATAGCAAATGAGTACAGATTATCAAACCTTATATCAAAAAAACCCTCTATTGCTGGATTATGAATATCTATTGTGAGAACTGCGTCCGCATATAAGTCTATTGTATCTGCAATTACTTTTGCATTTATTGGAACTCTTGGCTCATCCTTTCTATCCTGCCTCGCAAATCTTAAGTAAGGGAGGACATTTATTATCTCTCCTGCAGAAGATTTTTTTAATGCTTGGTTGACCAAAGTTAATTCAAGAAACCATCTTGCAGGCTCTTCGTTTGAATCATGGATAAAAAAGCATGTTCTTCCCCTTATATTATTCAGTATTTTCGGCTTTATTTCACCGTCGGCGAATTTTTTTACTTCTAAAGTATTTAATTCAAACTCCTGTGATTTTTGGGAAACATAATCGAACACTTTTTTTGCAAAATCCCAGCTTTTGCCTTCAGGATTTACAAGAATTGAATTCTTTTTTTCAGCCATAGGAATATTATCAAAATGAGGTTTAAAATCATTCTTGTTTTAGAAAGGTATGTTTGTTTTGAATGCCCAAGAACATAAAAAATAGAGAAATTATATTTTTATTCCAACGCAAACCTGAGAATTGCGCCAACGCCTTTAGTTATATTAAAAAATTGAACGCCTTCGTCTGTTTCTGTTGAGATGATATAAACTTCAGCGCTGATATTTTCTGCAAGCATTTCAAATTCTTTTATTTGCTCTTTGTTTAAGTCCTTTGAAATAAGAAGCTTTTCGACAGCTCCTCTTTCAAGAGCGAGATGAGTTTTTTCGAATCCATATGCTGCTTTTTCTTTGTGTTTTCCGAGGGTTTCAAAGAATTTTGTCAGAATAACTTTTTCCAGAATGAATTCTTGTTTTGAAAGGTCTTCTTGCGAGGCTTCTACCAGCATTTTTAAGCCATGTTCATCAACATAGCCAATGTCTTTAACTGCAATTACTTTTTCTTTCAATTTTGTTACTAAATTTCCTTCATCCAAAAAATCTTCTTTTGTCGGAATTGGGCCGCCGATAAGAATTCCTTTCAATTTTGGCATATCAAAGAATATTTCTTTCATAGCTTCTGCCACTCTTCTGAAAAATTCTTTTGCTAATCCTTCAGTGACTCTTGCAAATCTCTGTGATGATTGACCCCCAGCTCTGACTTTTCCTGGAACACCAGAAGTTAATTTTCTGATTGCATTTATTTTTTTGCCTTCTAAAACTCCGATGGTTGCTTGCTGCCTGTCTATAACAAGCAGGCCATAAACTTCATCAATCTCTAACATTTCTTTTAGCGGGTCAAGAATGAAAGTCTGGTCGCATCTGTAAAGCCGAACATTCAGAGGTCTTGGCGGCTCATAAACCCAAAGCTGAATATCCTGATTGCCTTCTTTTTCAGAGATATTGCCGCAGAAAATAGCTAATCCGTTTGGAGGAGTTTGCTTGTAATTTTTTAATTCTCTGACAATTCTATCAAGAGAGGTTACTACAGCTGTTCTTGTTGCCTTAGACTTTATGTTCTCTGCAGTGCCTGCTTCTGCTTCTAATTGCCTGACCACAGCATCTTTGTTAAAACCCGCAGGAATCATAACTGTTACAAGTTCAGTGTGCCTGCCCCTGATTTTATCCAGCAGAGCAATTAATTCTTCAAGTTCTAGTTTTTTTTTGGTATCCCAGTCCATTAGTAGAGAAAATAGAAAGGGTTAATAAATCTTAAGGAAACCAATTAAAGACCAGCCTTCCTTTAACATAGTGTGATTAATGAAGTATATCTCCTACTACAATAATGTTTTTAATAAGGAGTTTCATGCGCTTTAGATGTTGAAAATACTTTGTATTGGCCCTTCAGAGGGGCGAGATTTTGCTAAGTGTTTTGGAGAATGTGCTGTTAGAGAATTTGGGGAAGATACGGTTGTTCATTTTGAACCCAATATGCGCGGCGCGCTTAGAGAGATAGGACGAGGAAATTATGATGCAGCAATTTTGGAAAACTATCTTATCCCGACTCACGATGGCTGTAGATTAGAAGATCTTCAGAATCCTGCAGCTCCTGCAGCGAATGTAGCAAGATTTGCTCGTGTTAGAGGAGTGCCTTTTATTGCTTTAGTTCCTGAAACTGATGTTGTGACAAGAGATTATCTAAGAGGGGCGGGAGCAGACTTTTTGCCCTACCCTTGCCTTACAGAAGCGATTTTTGAAAAGATTTATGCCCATCGAGAAATTTCGACGCCTTTTCCAGTTGATAAGGATTAGGGGTTTGAAAGGTTTTTTATATTCGAGTTTCTTATTAGATATATGAAAAAGCCATTATTAAGAGCATACTATGGGGGGATATTTTTTGAGTTTGTTTTGCAGGACAGAACAGCAGATGCTGCAATAATTCTGCCTGATTTTCCTGGAAGAAACGATTTTAATGAATTAGTTGAATTGTTTTTTGATAGAGGGTATCATGTTTTTGTGCCTCGCTATAGAGGAACATACCAGAGTTCAGGCGAATTTTTGTCTAAAAATCCTGTTGATGATTTGATAATGTTTACAAAAAACTTAGACAAGGGTTTTGCTAAAAGCTTGTGGGATATGGAAAAAAAAGTGTTTAAAATAAATAAGAAAATATTGATTACTGGAAGTTTTGGAGGGGCGATTGCTTGTGGTTTAGCTGCGAAACATCAAGGATTTAGCCATTTAATTCTTGCAGCTCCTGTTTGGGATTTTGCAAGGCATAATGAAAAAGGCGATGAGCAGAATTTACAGCATATGACTGAATATGTAAAACGCGCTTACAAGAATTGTTATAGGTTTGAATTTGATGACCTTGCTAAAAGATTAAACAAGTTTAAGGAGTTGAATCCTGAGTATTATCACGCCAAACTAAAAGATTTTCCAGTTTTAGTTTTTCACGACCCGAATGACAAGATTGTTGCTTTTAAGCACACAAAAGAAATGCTTAGTGTATTAAGCAAGGCAACTTATATTGAGCATTATTTAGGGCATGGATTAAGTGCAAGCCTGCTTAGTGCTTTCTGGGCAGAAGTTGATAAGTTCATTAAAGTGAATTATATTTGAAAAATAGTAAGATTTATAAATACATGTGAAATATAATTCACATATGAAGAATAAATGCCATTTATTTTTTGAAACATTGGGAACCAGATTAAAGATAGATATAATCTTTAAACTTAAAGAAAATCAGTTAAATGTAAATGAATTGTCTACAGAGTTAAATCAAGAAAGGAGCAAAGTTTCACATGCTCTAATCTCTCTTTTAGACTGCGGTTTTGTGAATGTTAAGAAAGAAGGCAAAAGGAGAGTTTACTCTTTAAATAAAAATACAATTCTGCCTCTTTTAAATTTAGTTGAAAAGCATGTTAGGTTATATTGCAAAACTTGTGAAAAACACATGAAGAGGAATAAATGAAAATGACTTCTGAAACTTCAAAAATATTATCCAAAGAGCATAAAAATATCCTAAAAGTGGTTGATGCATTAGAGTCGGAGATAAGTATATTAAAAGATAAAGAAATTGATGTCAATTTTTTCAAGAATGTTATTAAATTTATTAGAAATTATGCAGATAGATTTCATCACGCAAAAGAAGAGGATATTTTATTTAAAGAATTTAATAAGAGTGCTGAGGAAGGATGTGCGCACTGCAATCCGGTAGAGCAGATGTTAGTTGAGCATGATGAAGGAAGAAGAGAAGTTAGAATGATTGAATCTGGCTTAAATGAAATGAATAAAGATAAGTTAATTAAAGGAGCAGACGGATATATTCAGTTAATAAGAGAGCATATATTCAAAGAAGATAATATCTTGTATCCTATGGCTGATGAGGCCTTAAAAGATTCTGTTAAAAAAGATATGCTTAAAAAATTTAGAGAAATCGAGAGTAAGAAGAAGAAAGAAATAAAACCTTATCTTGATTTTGTAGGTTCTCTTGGTAAAAGAAAATGAATTCAATAAAAGATATTATTGAATATCCGAGAGAAGGTATATTGAGTAAGAGTATATTTAAAGAAGATGGATTGGATGTTACTTTATTTTGTATGGCTGCTGGAACAAAGATTTCATCACATACATCAACAAAGAAAGGTTTTGTATATGTTCTTGAGGGCAAGGGGAATTTCTATTTGGGAGCGAGAGATATTGAAATGAAATCTAATATCTTTATACCTATGAAAGAAAATGCAATTCACTCGTTAAAGGTCGAGAAAGATACTTCTTTTATTCTTGTATTGATTTAATTAATACTTTTTTAGTAGATATTGATAAATTCATTAAAGTGAATTATATTTGAGTATACTTCGGCTGGCGAAGCAGAGACTTATCTAACTGCATAAACTAACTGCATAAAGCGAAATATTCCGCGAAGAGCTTTATTTATATTATGCCAAAGTGGCATTATTTTATTTAAGTTCTTATTTAATATGCGCAAGAAGGGAGTTTATTGCGGAAATGTACCAATTATTAATATTTATTTGATTATACATTTAAGACAAAAATCCCACGTTAAATTCTCCTTCTTTGATTTCCTTGGCGCAGCAAACTGCCTTCAAATCAAATATGACTTCTTTAAGTGAGGAGAAGTCTTCTTTTGGTAAAGATAGGATTATTTCAGCTTTCATTGACTTTTTAGCTTCTGATTTCTTCTGACGAACTTGAGTAATTATTTCTATTAGCTTATTCCAGATATTATCATCTTCTTTTTCTTTTACTTTTATTGCAGATGGCCAGGATTCAAGATGAATTGACTTTTTCTTTTCATATTGTTTGAAGTATTTTTCATATAATTCTTCAGTAATATAAGGAGTTATGGGAGCCATCATTTTGAGAATTGAAAGAAATGCCTGATAAAGAGTATAATATGCGGAGGATTTTTCTTCATCTGTTCCCTGATAAACTCTTTGTTTTACGATTTCCAAGTAATTATCTGCAAACATATGCCAGAAAAAACTCTCTGCTTCACTTTTTGCTTTTGAATATTGATATCCTTCAAATGCTTCTGTTGCTTTTTGAATAGTTTTATTTAACTGAATCATAAATAACCTGTCTGTTTCTTGGAGTTTAGAGACTTTTTCTGGATAATTGAAATTTTGGAAAATAAAGTTTGCCACATTAAGAATTTTTGTAACAAACTTTTTACCCATTATAACATCTTTTTCCTGATAATCAAAATCTTCTCCTAATCTTGATGAAGCTGCCCAGTATCTTATTGCATCTGCGCCATATTTATCCATTATCTCTTGCGGACGAATAATATTTCCTTTTGATTTTGACATCTTTTCACCCTGCAATGTAACAAATCCTGAAATTGCGGCATCTTTCCAGGGATTTTTGTTAAAATGCAGATGGGATTTTACCATTGTATTAAAAAGCCAGAAAGTAATTATGTCATGGGATTGCGGTCTTAGGCTCATGGGAAATAGCTTTTCTTGAATTTTTTTGTCGTTAATAAGCTGAATTGCAATCTGTGGAGTCATTGAAGAGGTAAACCAAGTGTTTAAAACGTCTTTTTCAGGAATAAATTTGCTTGATTTGCATTTTGGGCAGAATTTCATCAATGGAAAATCTTTTTCAGGGTCTACGGGGAGCTGTTTTTCTTCAGCTAAAATTGGCTCATTGCATTTTTTGCAATACCAAACCGGAAATGCGACGCCAAAATATCTTTGATTTGAAATAAGCCAGTCCCATTGTAATCCGTTTACCCAATTGTTATACCTATGAGCCATATAATCAGGATACCAATTTAATTCATGGCCCCACTTTAACATGTCTTTTTTTAAATCCAAATAACGAACAAACCATTGCTTGCTTTTAATAAATTCAATTTCAGTTTCGCATCTCTCATGAACATTTACTATGTGTTTTATGGGTTTTTGATTTTTCAATAATCCAGAATCTTTTAAATCTTTTATGATTGCTTTTCTTGCTTCTTTTATAGGCAAGCCTGAATATTTGCCTGTTAATTCAGTCATTTCTCCTTTTTCGTTAATTGCGATTTTTATCGGCAAGTTGTGCGCTTTCTGCCATTCCATATCTGTTTGGTCACCGAATGTGCAGCACATGACAATGCCTGTGCCTTTTTCAGGGTCTGCCCTTTCATCTTCCATAATCGGAACTTCAAAATCAAAAAGAGGGACTTTAGCTGTCTTCCCAAAATATTTCTTGTACCTTTTATCAGAGGGATGATAAAACACTGCAACGCAGGCTGGCAGTAATTCAGGGCGGGTTGTTGCAATTACTAATTCTTCTTTTCCTACCTTGAAAATAATGTCATTAAATGTTGAATCAATTTCTTTGTCTTTTATTTCCATTTGAGCAACACCTGTCCTGCATTCTGGGCACCACATTGCCGGCGCATCTTTTCTGTAAAGCCTCCCTTTTTTGTGCAAATCCAGAAATGACTGCTGGGAAACCTTTCGGGAATGCGCATTTATTGTTGAATAAATAAGATTCCAGTCGCAGCTAATTCCAATATTCTTCCAGTCCTGAATGAATTTAGGCAGCTCTTCTTTTAGGAAGTCAGTGCAAAGAGTAATGAATTCGTGACGAGGCATTTCTTTTGCTTTAACTTCTTTTTTCTTTTCAACTAATCGTTCAGTAGGCAGACCGTTGTCATCTGTGCCAAAAGGATAAAAAATATTAAATCCTTGCATTCTTTTGTATCTCGCAATAAAATCCTGCTGTGAATAGGAACAAGCATGCCCGATGTGCATTTCTCCTGAAACTGTCGGCGGAGGAGTGTCTATTGAATAAATTTCATTCTTTGATTTTTTATTAAAAGAGTAAATTTTTTCTTTTTCCCAATAATCCCTCCATTTCTTTTCTATTGCCTTGAAATCAATTTCAGCCATACTTTTACTATGAAAGAAGGGATTAAAAAGATTTGCAAGGCAAATCTTTATCCCTTTAATCTGAGCATTAAAGTTATAGAGAACTGCGTAGTTTATGGCTCATTTTTGCATACATTTCTCTAATGGATAACTGCCTTCGCGCGGGCTATATCCAATGTAGTTATCCATAAAAAGAGGGCGGTTTTAAAACCGCAGATTTTTAACCTTCGCTTTCTATACTAAAATATGAAAATACTGCTTATATCTTTAATAAAAGACTATCTGAGAGCGGAAAAACCAAAAAAACCCAAGGGAACAATTTTTCTTAGATTCCCCTCATTGGCCCTTGCAAATATAGCTGCTCTAACTCCTAAAGAAGATGAGATTAGTGTTTGTGATGAACAGATTTCTCCAATTAATTATAATATTGATATTGACTTGGTAGCAATAAGCGTAAATACTTCTGTATCGAAGAGAGCTTACGAAATTGCAGATAATTTCAGAAAAAAGGGAGTTAAGGTTGTTTTCGGAGGATTTCATCCAAGTTTAATGCCTGAAGAATCTTTGAAGCATGCAGATACTATATTAATTGGCGATGCTGATGGCTCTTGGCAAGTATTAATTAGAGATTTTAAAAATGGAGAGCTAAAAAAGAAATACGTAAGCAATCAAAAAAGTTCATTAAATCTTTCAACTCCGAAGTGGGATATTTTTAAAGGAATGGGTTATGTTTCAACAAATTTTGTCGAAGCTACAAGAGGATGCAGTCATAACTGCAAATTTTGTTCAACCTCTCCTTTTTATCATCATTTACACAGAACAAGGCCAATACAGGATGTTATTAGAGATATACAGCAAGTTAAATCCTTTCCAAGAAAATTTATTTTCTTTGTTGATGACAATATTCTATGCGATAAAGAGTATGCAAAAAGGTTATTCAAATCAATAATTCCATTAAAAATTTATTGGATTAGCCAGTCAACAGTTGATATCACAAAGGATGAAGAATTAATCAAATTGGCGGCAGAAAGCGGATGCTTTGGCTTATTTTTAGGATTTGACTCTATTTCAAAAGCCAGCTTAGAAGAAGTTCATAAAGACCATAATAAAATAAACGAATATAGAAAAGCAGTTGAAATACTTCACAAATATGGAATAGGTATAGAAGCAGGGTTTATGTTTGGTTTTGACCATGATGACAAAAAAGTTTTTGCAGAAACCCTGAAGTTTTTAGATGAAACAAGAATTGAGTCTTTCCTTGCAATGTATCTTACACCTATTCCTGGAACAGAAATGTATAATCAATTTAAAAAACAAAAAAGGCTTATAACAAATGATTATTCAAAATACGATTTCAGACATGTGGTTATTAAGCCAAAAGCCATGTCTTCTAAAGAGCTTTATCAGGGCGTAAGCTGGCTGTCAAAAGAATTTAATTCTAAGGGTAGAATGGCGAAAAGAATTTTATGGAAGTTCTGGCAGTTTATTAAAAAACCTTCAATAAGAAGCCTTTTAGGTGTTGTAGGAAATCTCGCGATAAACTTAGCATTTAGAAAAAGAATAAAAGATTTATCAAAAGACGGAACTTTTCCAGAAGAATATAGGAAGATTTAAAAGAAAGGGATATTTAGGATAAATATGGGCAAAAAAGGAGATAGTTGCTGGAAAATCTTGTTTTTAATTGCAGCCATATATGATTTTGTATTAGGGATAGCCTTCTTTTTTCTTTATGAGCCGATATTTTCATATTTTAATATTCCTCTGCCAGATTATTCAATGTATTTGCAGATGGCTGCTGCATTTGTAATAGCAATGGGAGTTGGATATTATTTTATTTTCTTAAATTTATATAGAAATGTTGACTTAGTAAAGCTTGGAATTGTCTACAAGATAGCTTATGCTGGGTTAACTTTTTACTGGTATTTTACTGATTTAGCCAATGCAGTATTCATGTGGTTTGCAGTAATAGATGTAATTTTCATTGTTACTTTTATCTCTTTCCTCAGATATGCTAAGAAAGATGAAAGATATGCAAGATGGAAGTAAAAATAGGCCAGAAAAATATTTCTTTTGGATGGCTATGGATTTTAATAGGACTAATTGTCGGCGCATTTATGGGAATGTTCGCCTTTAATGGTCCTCTGCCTTCTCCTGTTGGAGATTATACGTCCCTGCCGAGAAGAATGTTGAGATTAAGCCATATTGCTTTTATAGCCCTTGCAATTATTAACATTCTATATGGCTATGAAATTGATAAAATAAGATTAATGGAAAAAACAAAGAAATCTGGCTCATGGTTTATTTTAATTGGGGCAATTTTAATGCCTATTTTTTTAATCATTGCAGTTTTTTTTGAGCCAGTAAAATATCTTACTATGATTCCGACAGCACTTATCATAATCTCAATTTTTATCATGGTTGCTGGAGAATTCAAAAAGAGAATCTGATGGTAAAGGCCTTGAAGTGAAAGAATTAAAAAAGTTTATTTCTTAGAATATAAGAGAAAAAAGAGAAGAAATGAGCAAATTAAATTTAAATACGCCCTTCTCTTTATTAATCTATGAAAAAGAGGTTTAATGTGAAGGCTTTTGTGCTGGCATTGCTGGCATCTTTTGGCGCAGGCGCTTTGGGCTCGGCATTTACTATGAAAGTAGTGAAAAGCGAATGGTATTCTTCTTTGAAGCCAGGAATAACTCCAGCAGATTATGTTTTTCCAATTGTTTGGAATATTCTTTTTTTCTTAATTGCGCTTTCTATTTATTTTGCCTGGACTTCTTCAGCAAATAAAAAAGAAAGAAAGAGCGTTGCAGTTGTTTTTGCGGTGAATTTAGTTCTTAATGCGTTTTGGAGCTTGCTGTTCTTCGCATTGCAAAATCCATTTCTTGCGTTTATAGATATTATTTTTATGATTATAAGTACAATATTTGCAGTAAGGGTATGCTGTAAGATAAATCGCCTTTCCGCATATCTTATAATTCCATATTTAGTTTGGATTTCTTTCGCAAGCATATTGAATTATCAGTTTATGATAAATTGGTTTGGTTAGTTGACATTTAAATAACCCTAATAAGGGTTATAATAACCTTTATAAAGGTTATTATATTCTATAATAAATGGAGATCATTGATTTTTTAAAGAAGAATAAAGAACAAGCCAGAGGAATATTCACAAAAGGCGAGATTGAAATAATTGAAAAACAAATTAATGGGATAAGGTTAACGCAATCAGAGAAGAATAGGCTTTCAAGAAATATAAGACGTAAATTGAATTTTATTTCGGAATTATTAAAATTTGAAAATGAATTTGAATTGAAGCAGGGAACTAGGATAAAGAAGCTTATTGAAAATGTTAAAGAAAGAATATTAGAAAACAAGCATTATTCCAAAATTAAAAGAATTACAGTATTTGGCTCAAGCGTAAAAGGACAGAGAACTTTCAGGTCAGATGTAGATATGGCTGTGGAGTTTGATAAAATCGATAAAGAAGAAGCCATAAAATTCAGATTAGAAATAATGCGGGGATTGGATGAAGATTTGGATTTGCAGGTTTACAATACTCTTCCAGATAAAATAAAGAACGAAATAGATAAAGAAGGCAAGGTAATTTATGAAAGAAAGAATACTAGAGAAAATAGAAGATATTGAAAAATATCTGAATGAATTGGAAGAAATAGTTCCGATTAAATTTGATGACTTTAAATTAGATTTAAAGGCTAAAGCTGCTTGTGAGAGATATTTTGAGAAGATTGTTGAATCTGCAGTAGATTTAGCATTTTTATTAATTAAAGAAAGCAAATTAAGAAGTGCTCTGGAGGATACTGATGCATTTGCTGTTTTAGCTGAATCTCATTTTATTGATGTCGAGAATCTTGAAAACCACGCTCTTCAGAGCGTGGTGATTCTCGAGCACAAGAAAATCCTTCGGATTTTCTGTTCAGAAAAAACGCAGTGGTTTTTTCTGCATCCAAAAAACGAGCGCCTTTCAAACCACGGCTTTCAAGCCGTGGTGGCGCATCGTTTTTTTGATGTTGAATTATCTGAAAGGTTGCAAGATGCAAAAAGCATGAGAAATTTAATTGTTCATCAGTATGAAATAATTGAGAATATTAGAGTTTATGAAGCGGTGAAAGATAAACTTCCTCAGGATATAAAAGAGTTTTTGCATTGCATTAAGGAGGCATTATGAATTTCGCACAAAAAAGAAAATATTTCCTTAAGATTTTCAAACAAGCTGAGAATAAATATGGCTTGAATGACAAAAGGCTTTCTGCAGAAGGCTGGGGGTTTGATTGGCAGGTGCTTATTGCTACAATAATGTCTGCCCAATCAAGAGATGAAACTACTATTCCAATTGCTGAAAGACTTTTTAGAAAATATAATGCTCTGGATAAGCTGGCGAAGGCGAGATATGAAGATGTTTTTAATATATTAAAACGCTTAAATTATAACAGGACGAAAAGTAAAAACATCATTGCTACTGCTATGATATTGACCAGTCAGCATAAGGGAAAAGTGCCTGACAAAATTGAAGAGCTTGTTGAATTGCCTGGAGTTGGGAGAAAGACTGCTAATCTTGTTTTGAGCGAAATACACAAGAAAGATGCAATTTGTGTGGACACGCATGTGCATCGTTTATCTAATGTTCTTGAATTAGTTAAGACTAAAACGCCTCATCAAACTGAATTGGAGCTTATGAAAATTGCTCCTCGAAGATATTGGAGTCGCATAAATAGAATTTTTGTTTTATGGGGCAAGGATGTTGCTGGAAGAGATAAGGGAAAATTGTTGGAAAGACTTTAGAAATATAGATAACTGAGTAGGTTAGATTACATTTTATACGCAGTTATCCATAATGAAGCGTCTGCCACATAAATACTTATATAATGGATGTTTATCTTTAGATAATGAATTTAAGCACGCAAGAACAGGTAATCGCACTTTATTCCTTTTTTCCTGGAATGAAATTTGATTTTGATGCTGAAAGGTATCATAGTTTTTTCTATAAATTAAAAAAAGAACAAAGACCATTTTTTCAAAATTTGAGTTTTGACTTTGATGGCAGATTTCCAACAAGCCCTGATTTATCAGAAATAGATGGCATATTAATGAGCACGGAACATATTCACGTATTAACCCCGTATTTCCAACAAAGAGTTATTAATCCTATTTGCAAATTTAACTTTGAAAGAAATCTAAAAAGAAAATTGTGCTTTGGAGAAATCGGGCAGTTAGAATTAATTATCTCAAAGCAATTTAAGGAAGCATTAGATGCAAGACCTTTATTTGATGGCAGATAACTTCTGTATGTCAAGAATTACATTTTCCAAAACTTGTTACTTTAGTGATAAAATGCAGAAAATGTAATTCTTGAACACCTCAAAACTTTTCAAGTTTTGATGGCACAAAAAGCTATAAATCATTCTAAGGAGTGCTTTTGTGATTCTTCAATTGCTGTTAGTAATCCGCTCCGGAACAGCTTTCTTTCCGAGGGGTTTGTTTCTTCAATATCATAAAAAGACATCTGTCCATTTTGCACTATGAAGAAATGATTTGTGGGAGGAGTGTAACTTAGGGCAAAATTAAAATGTTTGGTTTGTTTGGCATTTGTAACATTTAACATCCATTTTCCCAAGGCTATACCTAATACCTGTGGGTTTACATCTGCATTAATTATACCAATTTTTTCCGGACCACGACAAAGAACTTGATACATTGCTTTTCCTCCTTGAGGAACTGCCCTTACAAAAAAGTATTCGTTGATTTCTTCTAAATTCATACTAATAACTTGAACTTTCGCTTTATAAATGAATATGAAATGTAAAATATATGTTTTAGAGATTATTCCATAAACAGGCATAGATTTTTATACGCTAATTTATATAAAATGATATGGCAGACAATAAGATAAGCATGCCTGGCGCGTTTGGCGGGCTTGTTCGTTATGATGAAGAATATTCAAGCAAATTTAAAATAAGTGCTGTGCAAGTGATTAGTTTTTTAATAGTTATTATTTTATTTGTGCTATTTTTGAAGATTTTTTTTCCTATCGCTTAAAAGCATCTCTCTGAAACCCGATTACAATCTCGGCAAAGATTGCTTAATAAACCTTTTATAACTTCAGATATTCTAAATAATTACTCTTCTTTGCTAATAACTGACAAGGATTTCTTTTGTTTTGGAGGTTATTTTTTGATTTGCCTTATCAGTTTAAGAACACTGCTTTATAGGACTATGTGTAAAAATTAGTGCGTTTTATTGTACTTCTTTACTGCTTCCATAATTTTGTAAACATTGCCTAAATACATTTCATTTTTGATTTTAAATTTACCGCCTTCTTTTATGCTTTTGAGTACATAATAGAATGTTACAATTCCTTTCTTTCTTTTGAATTTTTTGCGTGATATGAACATAAATATTATAGGTATAAATAGGTATATAAATATTTCTATAATGTATTATCTTATATTCTATTATAGAAAAGATTATCATGTGTGAACTTATAGGTATAATAATGGCAAAGAAGAAAAAGAGATGGCCTCGGAATGAATCGCTATACAACGAAGTGCAAGAATCTGAGTTTTTGCGCTTCTTCGATTATGTGAGATATCTTACAAATTATGTTTGCAAAGGAAAAAAAATGAAACAAATAATTCAATGTTTGCTGATTTGGAGAAAGTTTCCAACGCTATCAGTAAGAAGAGCAAGAGGATTTCTACTCTTACTCAGGAAATTTGGAATTGTCAATATTGACATTCCTTGCTTTAAGACTCTGACGAATTATAACGAAAAAAACTCATTGCAGACGATACTGGAAAGATTGATAGAAGAAAGTTCCAAACCTTTATCAACTATCGAGCATGATTTTGCCACTGATATGACTGGAATCAGGACGACTCTTTTTTCATCGTGGTTTAGCATAAGGGCTAAGAAAAAGACCCGAAGAAGAGACCACGTTAGAGATCATATTACTGCAGGGCTAAAAAGTATGATTGTTCCTGCAGTTGATATTTTTATGAAAGAAGGGAAAGATAATATCATAATGCGTGGGCATGTTGATTCTATTGTAAGGGATTTTACCTTGAATGATTGGTTAGGCGATACAAAATACTGGTGCAAAAAGAATTGCAAGAAAGTTTCTGAGAATGGAGGAACTCCATACTTTAAGTGCAAGACTGGAAAAACTGCTTGGAATGGTAAGCAAGATGGTTATCCTTCTTGGAAAGATATGAATGAAGAATCCGAAGAGCATCCAAGACGTTATAAGAAACATTACAGAAAAAGAGTAAAGGTAGAATGTACAATTCACAGCAAAAAAGCCTTGCATGGGGATAAAGTTTATTCAAAATTGCCATCGGCAAGAACTAATGAAGAAACTTTGAGATGGATAAATCATAATATTAACGTGCTTAATAGAGCTATAATTGAATGGGATATTAATCCAAAATTTATGAATTAAGATTTACACATAGTCGCTTTATAGGAAATCTATTTATACCTTACTTTCTCACTATTTTTATGTTCGGTGGAGTAAACCCTGGTCAGATGAAGGCAATGATGAAGCAGATGGGCATCAAACAAGAAGAGATTGATGCACAAAGAGTGATAATTGAATGTTCTGACAGAAAGATTATTATTGAGCCTGCAAGTGTTCAAAAAATTACAATGCAAGGACAGGAAAGCTGGCAGATTGGCGGTGAAGTGAGAGAGGAAAGTAAGGAAGCAGTGATTTCTGAAGAGGATATTGAAATGGTAATTGAGAAGACTGGAAAAAGCAGAGAGGAGGCGCGCAGAGCGCTTGAGGAAAGCAAGGGAGATATTGCTGAAGCGATTGTGAAACTTGCGGAATAAAAATTTCGAATGAGACTCTCCATACTAAAAACATAAGACATAAAAAACAAACAATTTATTATCTTCTGCACAAATTGCTATTTGAACATTAGTTACCTAAATTTACCCCATTTTTTGGTCACTACAAGAAGCATCGTCGATATTTTTTGTTAATTTTTGAGAATAATACCTATTTTAGTGCCTATATTAGACACTACAGAAATACAAAATTATTATTTTATTCTCGATAAAAAGCGTAGTGACTAATTTTTATAGAAAATTAAGGTAGTTAACAACATATCACATCCCATTATTTGATTGTTGCGCCTTTTCACTGCATTTCCACGACAAAATTATCAAGTATTCATAAAAAATTAAATCAAAGGTATTTTAGACACATCAAGACCCAATTTTCTAACATATTCTGCATCTGTATAAACTGCAACTGCTTTATCATTAGAATTATATTTTATAATTCTTAATGCTTTTTCTGCTTTTTCTATTGCTCTTGGAACCCAAACAGATGGAGCATCATCTATAAGAGCAAAAGGAATATCTCCTGAAGAAAAAGGAATAATATGTCCTAAGTTTTCATATTCTCTGTTCTCTCCCAAAAAAAGATAAACTTTCACAGAATATTCAAATTCTAATGCAGTTGGCCCTTCAAATATAATATCTAATTTTGGATAAGATGTTCGTGTATAAGATGCTCCTTCTATTTCTCTTTTATCAACCATTCTAAATTTTGTTGTGATGCTTTGACCAGCACCATATTCAGGCGAACGTCCTCCCATTACGATTTCAGAATGAGGAGTTATTTTATGCCCATAGACAGTCTGTTCTGAAGGAGAAATAATACTTCCTGGAACAGCTACAATGAGCTCTTCAAGTGGTTTTGACTGCGCTTTCAGAGCATCATTCCTTTCACGTATTGATGCAAGAAGATTCTTATCAATCGAAAAAGCTTGTCCAACAGAATTATTTAAATCTGCAACTAAATCATCAATCAGATTAGTCATTATAGAACTAAAGATATTGTATTTAAAAAGATTATGGAAGTATCAGTAGATTGAACTTAGACAGACTTTCCTTAAATCTAAATGGGCAATTAATATT
>ERZ1292640.1422-Hain-H43-02um-R1-1422-length-19769-cov-5_pt1 | contig 19769 bp, 19 predicted proteins | sample MGYA00564404_ERZ1292640 | MGnify/ENA primary metagenome ERZ1292640 (study PRJEB36523, sample SAMEA6512636) | groundwater metagenome | collected 2019-01-08 | study: AquaDiva: Metagenomics assemblies of 32 groundwater samples
TAATGAATCAAAGTTTTTGGTTTGAATTATTGTTACAAATGAAGGAATGTTAGACTTTAAAGTTGGCCATTTGGATGGTATTTCAGCTGGTCTGATATAGCTATCCTCAGGATAATAATCATTTATTCCTTTGGCAGTGTTTACCACTAGATGTGCTATGCCAAATGCTTCATTCTGATGTTCATAGTTGAACTTTTTAATATCTAAGAAAATACCAGAAGCAAGTAATATTCCAATAATGATTAAGATCAAAAAAGTATTACGAGTCTCTCTTTTCTCTATGATTCTCTTTATAGTAAAAACTGAAAATACGCAAAACAATGGAAATAATGGATACATATAGCGAGTATCTTGTGCAAGTGAAAATCCATAAAAAATTGGTATTAGCATAAAAATTACAACTAAAATAAGTGCAATACCCTGATGATTTCGATTTTTTAAAATGAAAACAATTCCTAATGGCAGAAAAAATATGAATATGGGTATGGTAGACCAACCAGAAAGCTTTACAAAATTTACTATTGTCCAAATAATGTGTTCACTAAAGCCAGTCTCATGTGACGAAGTTAAGATTTGATTAGTTGAATCTATAATCCTACCCGTCATTACATCATTACCTTGAACTTGAATTCTAAAAACTGCTATGGGAAGTATGACTAAAACAAATATGCCTATGACAAATATTGTTTTTAATATTATGTTTCTTTCTTTTCGGTTTCTCATAAAAAATATAATTAATAGAGGAAAAAATACAAACAAACCTTCAGATCTAACAATTGAGGCAAGTGCTATGACTGCAAATGAAACATATACAATTTTTCTATTTGGGCTTAAGAATAAACATAATGTTATAGCTACCATCATAATATAGAGAGGTTCAGTTAACCCTAACAAAGAATTTTGAATTATTCTTGGCTCTAGTACAAATATGGCTGCACCTACCAACGCATACGGTTTATCAAAAAATCTCCTACACAAAAAGTATACTGGTATTATTGTTAATACGGAAAGTAAAATTGTAATTCCTCTTTGCAATGCCATATAATCAAATGCGTTATCAAATCTAAAAATGGAAAAGAAAAATGATAAAAAAACTGGCCAACCATTATTAGCAATGAAAAAATCTGTTGGTAGATGTCCTAAAATGCTAGTATCTGTGGCATAAAAAAAATAAGTATTTAGTGCATCTAATGTTAAAGGAACATTAAATGGAAAATAAAATAATCTAACAGCTAATCCTATCACTCCAATAATGGTAAGAGAGATTAAAGAATTATTTGTGAAAAAATCTAATTTTTTCTCAAAAATATGTACTGTCATTTTCAATCCTGAATTAAATTTATTTTTATCGGCCAATTAATCCATTGAAGATAAAAAAGTAATTAAACTATACTTTGATTAGAATCGTATTTCATTTTTTGTGAAAACTTGTATTAGAAATTAATCATTATGACGTTCTCTTACTACATTTACCAGAGAATAGAGCATAATCGAAGTCATAGTTAACATTGTTCCAAGAATAATGGTCCCTATTCCAATTAGTGAAATATTTGTTATAATCTGACGTGTTTCAGTAAATGTTTGGATGGTCCATATGACAAAAAATAACCCTATGGTTAAAAAAACCAATCCTGGAATACCATAAAATTTTAGAGGATGTTCAATTGATATGAATTTCATTGTACTGAGAATCACTGACACACCATGTGATACTGGATGATGAGTAGAACTATCCCCTGGATATAATATTCTAATTGGGACTTCTTTTATTTTGAATCCTCTCTTGTTAGCTTTTATCAAAATTTCAGTTGAGACTCCCATTCCATATTCTGAAGGAGTTATTTCTTTTAGAACTCTTTTACTATATGCTCTAAAACCACTTTGAGAATCAGTCAATTTCATATCTAATGAAGTATTGGCAATGTTTGTTATGGCTTTTATTCCTAATTTTCTATATGATGGTGTATCCTTGTTATCTCCATCAAGAAATCTAGATCCTATAACAATATCTGCATCATTTTTGAGAATTGGTTCAACTACACTTTCTATGTCTTCTACTCTATGTTGACCATCTGCATCAAAGGTTACTAGTACATCAGAATCTAATTCTTCTGCTTTATGGAATATGCTTCTGATGCTTGCACCGTATCCTAGATTTCTTGGATGATTTATGATGATGGCTCCCATTTTCTCAGCTATCTCCCCGGTTAAGTCCGTTGAACCATCATTACATACAATAATCCTATCAGTGATTTTCTTGAGTTTAACAATCATTGATGCAATGTTTTTTTCTTCATTGAATGCTGGCAATCCTATTGTTATCCTCAAACCTAAATATCAAATGCCATCTGATTATTTAAATCCAATTTTTATATAATTATTTTATGTCCTTTTTATTCATAACGATATATTGCAATCTTTAAAACACATTCAATTATTTGAGAGAAAATGAAGTTTAGTTAATTATTACATAAATTCCTATATGTTCACTTTTTTTATATGTGGAATTGGAATAAATTCGATTGAGATCTCATGTTTATGGCAAAATTCATCAGCTGCTTTTGTTTCACCATGATACGGTGTTCCTTTGGAACTACTTTCATAATCATCAAATGCAATTATGCCTTCGTTAGAAATTCTTGGATATACAAATTCCAAACCAAACTTTGTACTGTCATACAAATTACAATCAACAAACACAAATGAAAATAAATTATTATTTAGTTTTTGGAAAAGTGTTTCTTCAAACATTCCTTTTAACAATATTATTTTATCATTTACATCATATTTTTTAATTTTTTTAATTACATCATCAAACTCAAATCCATCTGAAGTTCCTTTTTTATTATTGTACAAAGAATATTTGTCATCATATGGGAAACCCTCAAAAGTATCAGATCCATAGACCATTCTTTTTGAATTGATTCTTTTTAGAAAATGTGCCATAATTATAGTCAAACCCGCACGTTCAGAACCAAGCTCAAGAATATCACCCTCTATGTTTTCAGTATCTAAAATGAATTTACAGATATTGGCAATGTCAATACTCTCTTGAGAATCTTCTATATCATAATGGACCTGATTATACCATTGAAGCTCCTCACGAATAATAGGATCAAAATTTTGAGCAATTACTCTTGTTTTTAATCTAAACAATTCTTTTGTAAAAATAGGAAATCTACTTACTGGACTTGATGGAAGGAATTTTAAGTATTTTTTACGTAATCTTACGTAAATGACTTCACCATGACGAAGAAGTTCTATTAGAATATCACTAACTAAAGCCATATAACATATGAAATTTTTTGAATATTAAATCTGTTCGGATACACCTTAAACTATGAAGAAAATGACTTATAGATTAATGCAAATTCACTCAAGAAATTTATTTTACAAGTAACTAATTTTTTAGCTTATCTCTGACCATCTGTCTTCATCAGTCAATTTATTTTTTTGGAATTACTTGATTTTTTTTAAATAATTAATTCTATTATGTGTATTTTTTATAGTTTTATTATTTTTCGTGCAAATTTACTTAATAGTTTAATTATTTTGTTAGTATTGTTTGGTGATATTTGAACTAAGTTTAGTGGAAGTTCAAAACTGTCAACAAAATGTTCCACAACTTCTTTATCTGAAATGATTCTTGATTTTTGAATTTCTTTTTTACTTTCTTTAATTTCGTTTCTTAATTTATAAATTGAAATCAATGACTTAATTTTTTCACAACCAAATCCTTTTGATAAAAAATAAAAAAACATTCCAATTTCTAAAAATAATAAAACTGGTAAAATTTTGATAATTGTTGAAGTGGAATATAAATAAAATAAGCAAATCCATCTATTTCTTTCAAGAAAATAAAATTTTTTCCCTGACCATTTTAAAGTAGGACTGCCCAAATGATATACTATTGATTTTGGTTCGTAAAATGACGGAATTTTTTGTAACCATCCTCTCCAACCATAATCTAGATCATCATGATAACTAAAAAAAATCTTGTTAATACTTCCAATTTTTTTAACTACTTTTGCTGAAGTAAACGTGCAAGCTCCTGATGTATAACCTATTTCTTCAAATTTCTCATATTGCCCCTCATCCTTTTTTCCTTTACCTCGCGAAAAACCCATTCCTAAAATATTGATCATATTTCCAGCACTATTAATAACATCCGGTCTATTTTTTTCCATTAATTTTGGTTGATAAAGTCCTTCTCCATTTTCTCTAAAACTTTTGATCAAGTTCTCTAACCAATTTACAGTGACAACTGTATCTGAATCCAAAAACACAATAAATTCTCCTTTGGCTTTTTCAATACCTAAATTTCGTGCAGTCAGTCCGATATTTTCATTATTCTCAATTAATTTTATCTCGGGAAAATTCTCTTTACACTTTAAATGACTATTGTCTGAAGAATTATTATCAATAAGTATTATTTCAAAACTACGTTTGACTGTTTGAAAGATTGAATCAACACACTCTTGTAAAATATTTCCACCATTGAAATTAACAATAATGATACTAACATAAGATTCATTTTTTAGTTCTTTTGATTCCATCTCTACTTTTTCATATGCTTATAATTCTAGTTTGCTATCCTCACAAAGTATCAATGATTTTTTCTCATTTTTTGAAATAATTTTTGTATTGTATGCTATGATACTATTATCCAAACTTATCTCACATTGAATCAAAACATTTTCCATGATGATTGAATTTTGAATATTGCATTTTTTAAGATGAGTATTTTTTCCTATGCTGACATTTGGACCTATAATAGATTCCTCAATCTCGCAATTCTCTCCTATGATCACAGGCCCAATAATTGTTACATTATTATCAATCTTAACATTTTTTCCAACCATCACATTTCCTATTTTTTTATATCTAGAATTTTCACTTTTATTATATGGTTTCGAATTTTCTAAAATCGTCTTGTTAGCATCGATAATATCTTCAATTGTTCCTGTATCTTTCCAATATTTTGTTATGGTGTTATACGAAATACGATTTTTTGATTCTAATAATTTTTGCAATGCATCAGTAATTTCTAACTCATTACGCCAAGAAGGCTTTAGATTTCTGATTATTTCAAAAATTATGGGTGATAAAAAATAGATCCCAATAACTGCAAGATTTGATGGAGGATCTCTTGGTTTTTCCATAATTTTCTTTATCGTACCATCATTAGAAATATCCGCAATTCCAAATTGGGTCGGATTGGAAACTTCACATAAAAGAATTTTTGCAGAATCAGATGAACTTTCAAATTCTGAAACATAATCTGAGATATCTTTTAATAAAATATTATCTCCGAGAAAGACCACGAATTTTTCATTCTCTACAAATTCCTCACATAGACCAATTGCATGCGCAATTCCTTTAGGTTCATCCTGTTCTACATAGGTAATGTTTACTCCAAAGTTGTTACCATCGCCATAAAATTCCTTTACTTTTTGAGAATTATCTCCTCCAATAATTATTGCAATATTCTTGATCCCTGCATCTCTTATTGTTTCTAACCCATATTGTGACATTGGAATGTTTGCAATTGGTAGTAATTGTTTAGGTCTAGCATATGTTAGAGGTCTTAATCGTGTACCATGACCACCATGTAAAATTATTCCCTTCATCTAGATACTCCTATATTTCTTCCAAGGTGTAGGATCTAACATTTCTTCAGTTGCCAAATCTTTCCACCATTTCTCATTTTTAAGATACCATGAAATTGTTTTTTCTAAATTCTCATCAATAGAATGTTTTGGTTTCCATCCTAATTCTCTAATTTTTGATGAATCTATTCCATATCTCAAATCATGTCCTGGTCTGTCCTCTACATGATAAATTAGATCTTTTGGTTTGTTCAAATATTCAAGAATTTTTTCAACTAATTTCATATTTGTTAATTCATTAACATCTGAAATATTATACGACTCACCAATTTTTCCTTTGAGAAAAACATTGATAATAGCCTCACAATGATCATCAACATATAACCAATCTCTTATATTATTCCCAGAACCATAAATCGGAATTTTCATTCCTTTTTGTGCTCTTATGATTGTTTTAGGAATAATTTTTTCTGGAGATTGTCTTGGTCCAAAATTGTTTGTACACCTTGTAATTAGCAAATTCAATCCATATGTCTTGAAATATGAATATGCAATTAATTCAGCAGAAGCTTTTGAAGCTGAATATGGATTTGACGGTCTAAAAACATCTTCTTCCTTTGCAAATCCAGTTGATAAACTTCCAAAAACTTCATCTGTTGAAATTTGAAGAAATTTTATTTCGGGTTTTTTTGTTCTAATGATATCAAGTAATGTATACACACCCATAATATTAGATTCCAAAAAAGGTTTTGAATCAAAAATGCTTCTATCCACATGTGATTCTGCTGCAAAGTTAATCACACCTTCAACATTTTTAATTATTTTTTCTACTATTTCTTTATCATTAATGTTACCTGAAACAAATTCATATTTCGTTGAATTTTCAATTTCTTTTAGGTTCTGAATATTTGAACCTGTAAATCCCGCATCTAAATTAATCACTTCAATTTCTGGATAATTTTTTAAAACATGTAGAATGAAATTACTACCAATAAAACCAAGTCCTCCTGTTACAAGAATTTTCATTTCTTCATCTCATGCCTCATTTCTTTTATTTGTACTTGATAACGTTGATTTTTCCTTTTTAATATCAATTTACAATACTCGAGGAAAATTTTCATTACTTCCCCAAAAAATTCTTATAATTCTACCAAATTTATTATTTAAATAATGAAAATTGATTCTATAAAACGCATAAAATTAGAACAACATGAAACAAAGGATATCACTGATAACCATGTAAATGGAAATCTTATGGTAATTTGGAGAGACTGGGATGATTTTCTAGAAAATAATCCAAAAATGGTGTATATTACATCTGTAAATCCAGGTGAAAAAAAAGGTCCTCATTTACATACTATTAGAGATAGTTATTTTGTTTGTATTCGAGGTAAAGTTGTTTTTATCGTAAAAACAAGTGATGGCCATTATGAAGAAATTGAATCAAGTGAAGAGAATCCTATACTGGTTCATATTCCAAAAAATACACCATCTGCACATATCAATTTGTCAAATCACCCTTCTTCAGTATTGGCACTTGCATCACACTCTTGGAAACCAAATGATAATGAAATGCAAAATGTTAATTTTGAAGATTATGATTGGAAAAAATGGAATTTAGATTGACATTTGATTTTTAATTAATTCAAATGATTCTTTTAATGTTAAAAATTTAAAATTAGTATTGATGATCTTAGTTGAATCAAGACATTTATTTTTAGCAGTTGGAACCGCTCGTCCTAATTTCTCAGTTGTTGTAGGAATTATTAATGATGAATCTAAATTAAGAAAATTTGCTAATCTAATACTGAAATCATATCTACTAATATTCAATGGTGGTGCAGAATGAAAAATTCCAGAGTGATTGCCTAAAATTAAATGAATAATAGAATGTGCGAAATCGTCGGCGATGATGGGCGAACTATATTCATCTGATACAACATTCACATTTTCTTTTGAATTTAATTTCAAAATTAGCCATTGAGCAAAATTAAATTGTTTTAATGAACTTGTTTCTATTTTGGATAATGATTTTGGTAACCATCCGTATAAAACACTTGCACGTACAATGATATTACTTTTAAATTTTATAACTGCATTCTCTCCAAGTAATTTTGATCTTCCATAATTATTGATGGGATTTGGAATATCGCTTTCAAGATATGGTTCTTTTTTTGTTCCATTAAAAACAGAATCTGTTGAAAGATGAACAAATTTACAGTTTAGCAAATTAGAAATTTCACTTAATTTTAACACTGCTTTAAAATTTATCTCATCTGCTTCTTTTTTATGACTCTCACAATAATCAACATTGTTTAATGCAGTTGCATTGATAATAACATCAGGTTTAACCTCAGTTATTATATCCTCCAGTTTATTACTGTTGGTAATGTCTAATTGAAATGATTTTACAAAGTCAAATTTGGGATTTCGTAGATTAAAACTTCCATACACATCAAACCTATTTTTAGCAATATTTGCTAATTTACTTCCTACCAATCCTCCAATTCCACAAATGAATATTTTTTTCATTTTCACATCAACTTATCTTTCATTATTAACAATACGTTTTTTGTATTTTATTAGGTTAATGCTCTAAATCATTAAACTTTCACGAACATGAATTTCAAAAGCTATTTTCAACTAACATAGAAATTTAATATATCCATTTAAGAATAAGCGAATACTGAATGACTGAAACTATAATTCTAATAAAAGATAATTTTAAAGTAACCGAACAAACTTTTACAATTTTTAACAATAAAGATAACCTGATTATATCATTAGATTATGAATCACACAAACAATTAGAAGATTTAAAAATTGAACATATTCCTTTTGAAAACTATTTGAATACAAATGACTTTAACATGATAGATAATACTACTTTTAAAATCAACACTTCTTGGTATAAACATAAAAAAATTCAAGATTCTCTGACCTTTAATGAAATTAATTTTGGTTGGCTACTAGAACAAGAATTATATTTTTTTCTTCTAAAAACAATCACAAATTTTACTTCGTTATTAAGAATTAGATACAAAGAAAAAAATCTAAAAAAAATAATTATTTCTAAAGAATTACTGGATATGGCTAAAATTATTTTTTCTGGTTATGAAATTAATATTTTAGAGAATAAAAATCAAGAAACTCAACATTTTGGTTTTGATCAATATGCTATTAAATATAATATTGGTCCATTTCCATTAACAATAAGAATTCCAAGAAAATATTTTTTTATTTTACAAAAAATTTATGAAAAATCTTTTATTCCATTTTATCAGAAATTTTTCTCAGAGTCTAAAAAAGATATTCCCTCTGTATTATTAATTGATTTTAATTCTGCAATAGAGGATGAATTCTTACGATGTTTAAGTAAAAAACATGTTAATATCTTCTTGTTAAATCGTAGACGAAGTGCTATCTGGAATTTCAAATCATTTCTAACAGTAAAAAACACAAATTCTATTCCAATAACTTATGAACAATTTTTGGATGCTCAAGATAAAACTGAAATTGAAACTTCCATCAATGATATGAAAACTAGACTTAATTCATTATTATCTGATTATGAACTATTCTCTGAAATCTTTTCAATTTCTGATCATTCTTTTTGGCCTTATATTCAAAATTATTTTAAAAATTATTGCCTAGATAGATTTTCTGAAGCAATTCATGAAATGATTGGTTCTAGAAAGTTGTTATCTAACATTAGTCCTTCTGTTATATTACATTTTTTTGGGGTTGCGTTACACGAAAAAATCATCATTCATGAAGCTAAAAAACAAAATATTTCTTCTATAATGTTGCAGCATGGAGCTCCTCATATTTTTTTGCCTGGATGGGCAGAATTTAATCCAATGTCGGGAACTTTACCTATCTATGACGAGAAAATGGCTGTTTGGGGTAACATGATGAAAGAATATGCATTGATGAATGGAATGAATGAAGATGATATTATTATTTCAGGAAGTACAAGACATGATTCGTATTTTAAAGAAAATTCCCAGAATAATGAGAATGGAATAATCCTAGTAGCTTTGATGCCATATTTTTTTAAATGCGCCGAAGATCAATCAATTGGTTCGTTTAAAAAATATGAAGAATCCCTCAAAATTATATGTAATGTTCTTAAAAAAATTAAAGACAGAAAAAAAATTATCAAACTACACCCTACTGATATGAAATTTAATTCTATATTTATCGAACCGATCATTCGTAGTATAGATCCTTCAATACAGATTATAGTTGAAGCTGATTTGACTGAATTAATTCCTTCAGCTGATATTGTCATTACTCAAGGGTTAACTACTTTCATATTGGATTCAAACATCTTTCACAAACCTACAGTTACTTTAATGTATAATCATGAAGAATTTCTAAGTAAACTAAGTCATGGATATTCTCAATTATTTGAAAATCATGATTATGAAAAATTTGAAGAGTATGTTCATAACCTTCTTGAAAATGAAAAAATTCGTAATGAAAACATTAGGAAAGGAATAGAATTTTTGCATTCTTATTTATCCAATCATGGCAATGCTTCTAAATTCCTTGCAAACAAAATCGTAAATTCATCAAACTAATTTTATTATTTTTGAAATAGGTTTTAGTTGATTTTATGAAATTCTTTTATTTTAAATTGAAATTTTATGACCAAACTTTCCATTTTGCATTATCAGAACTCCACATGGTTTCTAAAACTTTTTTTTCATAAATTGTATCCATAGGCTGATAGAATCCATGATGTTTAAATGCAGACATTTGACCCTCTTTTGTTAAATTTTGGAGTGGTTCTTGCTCCCAAACAGTTGAATCATTATCAATATAATTAAAAATTGATGGTTCTAATACAAAATAACCACCATTTACCCAGTTCCCATCTCCTTTTGGCTTTTCTATAAACTGGATGACTTTTTTATCTCTAATTTCTAAAATACCAAATTTACCTGGAGGTTGACAAGCTGTCACTGTTACAAAAGTTCCCGAGTTTTTATGAAAATCAATTAATTCTGTGATATTAACATCATTTAATGTATCTCCGTATGCAAAACAAAATGTTTCATTCATTACAAAATTCTTTACTCTCCTTAATCTACCACCAGTCATCGTTTCTAATCCTGTATCGACAATTGTAACAGTCCAAGGATTTGTGTTCTCTTGCAAAATTTCCATTTTTATATAATTGGATTCTTCAATGAGAATTTTATGTTCAAATTTCGATAAAAAATATTCTTTAATTTTTTCTTGTTTGTATCCAGTACAAATGATAAAATCATTAATGTTATAAAAAGAATAACTTTTCATAATGTGCCAGATTATTGGCATTCCACCAATTTCTATCAATGGTTTTGGTTTATCCTGAGTTTCTTCACTGAGACGTGTTCCATATCCTCCTGCTAAAATCACAGCTTTCAACTTAATCTTATAAAATTAAAAGTAAGTTAAAGGTTATTGTTTTAAGATAATATTTCTCTTAGTTTTTTCATTGCAGGAAGCTCAGAATCCCAAATACGTTTCTTTCCATCACCAAGTATAAGATCGAGTGCTCTTACATCTTTTACCATTCTGAATAAACCCTGAGGTTCTAGTGAAGCTGCCTGATCTGAACCATACATAGTTCTGTCAAGAGTGATATGTCGTTCAATTGAAGTTGCACCAAGTACAACTGCAGCTACACATACAAGGTATGCACCAGCCTCATGACCACTGTAACCAACATTGCATTTGAATTTTTCTCTTAGTGTTTGAATAACTCTCAAATTCGCTTCTTCTATAGTCATTGGATATGCACTGTGACTATGTTGAAGTTCAAATGGACAATTATATTTTTTAAATATATTTACAGCATCTTTAATTTGTTCAATTGTACTCATACCAGTTGAAATGAAAGTATATTTTTTTTCTTCTGCTATGATGTGTAGAAGCTTATGATGAACTAGCATTGCAGATGCAACTTTATTGTATTTAGTCTTGAATTTACGCATCTTAATTTGACTATCTACATCCCAACACGAAACATACCATGGAATTTTTTTACTCTTACAATATTTGTCAATTATCTGATAATCCTTTAACGAAAATTCCAATCCCAATTTTTGTTCTCTGGTTGTTGTCCCCCATGGACTTTCTCTAGATGAATCTAAAACTTCTTTTGAATATACTTTTTCAACAGTTCTTTTTTGAAATTTAACTGCATCACATCCAGATGATAAAGCAATATCGATTAATTTTTTTGCAATATCTAAACTTCCATTGTGATTTATGCCAATTTCTGCTACGATAAATGTCAACTATTTTTCCTCTTTGTATCTTGTAAAAAGTTTGTTTATTGAATTTAATTGTTTTTTGGTTAATTGAATTAACGCTACCATGTTGTCCAACCTCCATCTAGAACAATTGTAGAACCTGTCATGTAAGATGATTTATCACTACAAAGAAATTCTATGATTCCATTTAATTCATCTTTCCTCATCATTCTTCCTAATGGTGTTAATTTTGAATATTTTTTTATAAATTCATCATCCTGATTATGTTCTACCCCTCCCGGTGCTACACAATTTACTCTTATGTTGGGTGCAAGATGTGTTGCAAGGAATTTTGTTAAATTAATTACTCCTGCTTTTGAAACAGAATATGCTGTATGTTTATGTGCCCCGTCATACAAATCTGGTCTTGCTGAAACAATTCCAGTACTTGCAGAAAAATTTATGATTGATCCGTAATTGTTATTTCTTGCAAATTCTCTACATACAGAAAATAAAGACACCAAATTAACTTGTAAAATTTTTGAAAATGATTCTAATGTTATATCAAATAATGTGCCTCTTTTCTGATTTTTTTCAACATGATCATTCATTGCAAAACAATTCACGAGGCAATCTGCAGAATTATTTCTGAACCACTCTTTTACAAATGATTCATCTGTTAGATCATGTCCTAATTGTAAATCTAATTTTAAAACTTCAAAATCTTTTGACAGATACTTAGTTAATTCACTACCAATTAGACCTTCTGAACCTGTAATAATTATTTTTTTTCTATCCAATACTAATAATGATGAAATTTTTTTGAATTTATTGTTTGTTATTGAAATGTTCTTAACTAGAGAATTTTGAAATATATTCTCTTACAAATGCAAGGTATTTGGAGCAAGTTTTTTCAGGATTAACACATGATCCATTCAAATCTTCTCTTGCCCCTTGAATTATCAAATCATTTTTGTAATCTATTTTTGAAAGTGTTGAGAAAAATAAATCAAAATCTACATCACCTTGTCCTAATGTTGTCGTTTTGCCACGAACAATTCTGTCCTTTATGTGAACATTAAAAATATAATCTTTGAGAGTAATAATTTCTATCGTAGGATCAAATCCATTTGAAATACTATTGCCAATATCATAATTAGCTTTAATGTGAGAGCAGTTGAATTTTTCTAATAAATTATAAAATTGAATCGGTGGCAGATCAGTTTCTAATGTTAAAAAAATATTATTTTTTTCTAATAAACACAAAATTGGTTTAAGATTTACAAAAATTTCATTTAAATTATTTTTAGTTAACAGTGAAGATGAATCTACAAAAGGTAATTCTATAATTTGTATGTCTAATTTTGAACATTGCTTAATTAAACGAATTAATATGTCTACATTTTTTTTGATATCTTCTTTAGGTAAACCAAATAACAAATTTTCCATAAAATAATCGGCACAAACTGAATTGATTTTTACTTTGCTATTTTTAACACATCTCTTTATTTCACATATTCCTTCTTCAGTCATAATAGGATTTTCAAGTGAATCAAAAACCCATTCAATCAAATCAAAACCGCATTTTTCAGCTTTGTTAAACTCTTCCTTCCAAGTTTTACTTGGAAAAGCCTGTATTTTGTCATCAATTGGTCCTGACAACCTACCTTGCATTATTCCAATTTTATTTTGCAACTTATTGAATTACCAAATATTCAAATATTATTGTGTTTATGTCTCAATAATTGAATACAATTTTAAGAAAAAAGGCTAAAAAAATTAAAATTATCTTAACTGATGTTGATTGTGTTTTAACTGATGGAGGAATGTATTATACTGAAAATGGAGATATTATGAAAAAATTCCATACAAGAGATGGAATGGGAGTGACATTGCTTAGAAAAGAAAAAATTTCTACGATAGTTATTACTAAAGAAAAAACAAAATTTGTAAAATTATGGGCAAAAAAAATGCAAATAGAAAAACTTTATGATGGAATTCAAAAAAAAGAAAATTTAGTAAATGAAATTTGTGATCATTATAATGTAAAACAAGAAGAATTAGCCTATATTGGAGACGATGTAAATGATATTGCATTATTAAAAAAAGTAGGTTTATCAGCTACTCCTGCTAATGGAATCTCTGAAGTTAAAAAAATTTGTGATTATATTTGTACATTAAAAGGTGGAGAAGGTGCTTTTCGTGAATTAGCCGATTTACTACTTCAAACTAAGGATTAACAAAATGGAAACAAATTTAGAAAAGATAAAAAAATTATTTGAACAAAGCTCAGATATTATTTTAAAATCTAAAATTCTATCTGAAAAAATTGAAGAGACAATAAATTTAATCAATTTCTCACTTGAGAATGGAAACAAAATTTTAATTTTTGGAAATGGAGGTAGTGCTGCAGATGCTCAACATATGGCTGCTGAATTTGTCGGTAGATATTTGATTGAAAGATTGAGCTTACCTGCAATTGCACTAACTACAGATACTTCTATTTTAACGGCTATAGGAAATGATTATGATTTTAACCAGATTTTTTCTAAACAATGTGAATCTTTAGTTAATAATGGCGATGTAATTATAGCAATTTCTACCAGTGGAAAATCTAAAAATGTAATTTTAGGTATTGAGGAAGGAAAAAAGAGAGGTGCTAAAATCATTAGTTTGACTGGTAATAATGGTGCAATTCTAAATGATAAATCTGACATATGTATTAAAGTTCCATCAAATGAAACCCCTAGAATTCAAGAAGTGCATAGAATAATTATACACCTTATTTGTCAATTTGTTGAAAATCATTTTAAAGACGTAAAATCATTATAATTTTAAATACTTTTTTGTTATTGACAAAATTTAGTCATAATTTGATTTCTTTAAACTAAATAAGAAAATATAGTTGAATATTTACCATAATTTATTCATGAATATAATTGCCATCATTCCTGCAAGAGGAGGTTCTAAGGGAATTCCAAAAAAAAACTTAATTGATTTTTGTGGAAAACCTCTCGTGTCTTGGACTATTGAACAAGCATTAAATGTAAAAACCATTTCATCAGTATGGGTAAGTTCAGATTCAAAAGAGATTCTAAATGTTGCAAAGTATTATGGAGCAAATACTGTTTCTAGGCCTAAATCATTGAGTACAGACACTGCAACAACAGAATCAACATGGAGTCATGCATTAAATATAATTGAAGAAAAAACGGGTACTGTTGATATTATAATTGGTCTTCAACCTACGTCTCCTATTAGAGAATCAAAGGATATAGAAAAAGCTATTAAGATATTTGAAAAATCAAACTGTGATTCATTATTTTCAGCAGCTGAAATTGGTGATTTTTGTATTTGGCAAAAAAAGGAGAAAAAATTAACTAGTTTAAATTATAATTATAAAAATAGAGGTAGACGACAAGATTTTACAAAACAATATGTAGAAAATGGCTCATTTTATATTTTTAAACCACAAATTTTAAAAAAATTCAATAATCGATTAGGGGGAAAAATTGAAATTAGTTTGATGGAATTTTGGAAATCTTTTGAAATTGATTCTTTTGAAGATATTGAACTATGTGAAACATTAATGAAGCATTACATTTTAAATACCAAATAAGATTTGAGTAAAAAGAAGCTAAACGTAGGTCCAAGTCCCATATGGAGAAAAGAAGGATGGATAGGCATTGATCATAAACCTAGTAGAGTTGATCAACCTACAATTTTAGGAGATGCCAATAGTATTCCATTAGATGATAAAAGTTGCTCTATCATTTTTTGTGGACATGTTTTTGAACATATTCCACATTACAAACTAGAGAGTGTTTTGGTAGAGTTTAATAGAGTTCTTGAAAAAAATGGTACTGTTAGAATTCTTACCCCTGATTTGTATGTAATAGCAAAAGCATATGTTGAAAAAAATAGAGAAATATTTGAAAAATTAATCTCAGAAGATGAAAATGTTCGAACAGATTTAGGTCTAGGGGGAACTTTTATGAATTTTGTAATTTCACCAGGTCAAGATACCGCATTATTTAATAAATCATTAACGGAATTTATTGGAGGATATGCACATGTTTACCTTTATGATTTTGAAATGCTAAAAACGCTTTTCGAGCGTTATGGATTTAGAGTCGAACAAAAGAAATTCTGTGAGTCAAATATTCAAGACTTTACTGAACCATTACATGTAGAAGGTATGGATCCAATTTGGGTTGATCTAAACAAAGAATTTTTTAATAGACATAATTTTGTTCATAGCTATAACGAAAAAGATAAAAAATATGAAACAAATTTTACAGTAACTGGGTTTGATAGAGATCCAACAGCGTCATTAATTATTGAAGCAACAAAAATAGATGATGTTACCAAAGTAAATATTTTAGATAAAAGAGGATATTCTTATAGTCAGTCACTATTAGATGATAAAAATTTCAGATTAAAAACTAAAATAATTAACTCTTATTCTAAAATCATAGAAGAGGAGTATAGTGATTAACATGAGAGTTGTATATATGAACGGGAATTTTGTTCCTGAAAATGAAGCTAAAGTTTCAATCTATGATTCCTCTTTAATGTTTGGTGATATGGTTTTTGAGATGACTCGTTCTTTTAACAAAGAACAGTTTAAACTTCGTGATCACTTGAAGAGACTATATGCTTCTCTGAAATATGTACACATCCCTTTGAAAATGAGTATAGATGAGATGGAAAAAGCATGTTATGAAACAATTGAAAAAAATGAACCTTTTTTCAGCAAAACTGATGAACACAGATTAATGATAAATGTGAGTAGAGGTCCATTGTCAATTTACTCAGAAATTTTTAATGGAAACTTAGGACCATTGGTAATAATTTCAGATTTTCCTCTAAAATGGACTGTTTCAGGAATGGGAAAATTATTTGATAGTGGAATTAATGCAGTGATACCATCCCAGAGAGCAATTCCTTCATATCTTTTAGATGCAAAAATCAAAAACCGTAGTAGAATACATTACATGATGGCAAATATTGAAGTTTCTCATTTACCTGGAGATAATAATTGGCCTTTATTGATCGATCCTGATGGTTTTATTGCAGAAGGTACTGGTGATAATTTCTTTTTAGTAAAAGACAATATGTTGTATACACCTGAACCAAGAAATATTTTGAGAGGTATTAGTAGACAATATATTTTTGATTTGGCAAAAGAACTTGGCATTGACTATTATGAAAAAAATTTAGAATTATATGATGTAGTTACTGCAGATGAGGCATTTATGACCGGTACGCCATTTTGTTTGCTTCCTGTAACTAAAATTAATGGCATAAATATCGGGAATGGAAATAGAGGAAATATTACAAATAAACTTCTAAAAAAATGGAGTGACAATGTAGGCTTAAACATTGAAAATCAAATTAAAGAATTTAATCAAGAGATGAAAGATTATGGTTCAGAAGGCTCAACACCATATCGCTTTAAAGACGATTAATTAAAAATGGATCTTCAACTAAATGATAAAGTTGCACTTGTTACCGGCTCTAGTAGAGGAATAGGAAAAGCAATTGCATTTACCCTTTTTGAAGAGGGTTGTAAAATTATTCTTAATGGAAAAAATCAAATTTTATTAAAAAAAACTTCACAATCATTTAGTAATTCTACAAAATTTATTGTAGCCGATATTACAAAACCCACTCAATGTAAAAAATTAATTAAAAAAATCATTCATCTATATGGCCGTCTAGATATTCTTGTGTGTAATGTAGGTGATGGAAAATCTGTTCAGCCTGGAAAAGAAACTTCAGAAGAATGGAAAAAAATGTTTGAGATTAATTTACAAAGCGCAACTAATATTATTGAAGCGTCAAAAAATGAATTATCTCTAACTAAAGGTTCTATAATCTGTATTTCTTCTATTGCTGGATTGAATGTTATTGGTGCTCCTATACCGTATTCTGTAATGAAATCAGCTTTGAATACATATGTTAAATGCGCTGCTAGACCGTTAGGTGAAAAAAATATCAGAATAAATGCCATTGCACCTGGAAATATTATGTTTGAAGGGTCTGTTTGGGAAAAAAAGGAAACGGAAAACCCTTCATTAGTCAAAAAAATCTTGAAAGATGAAGTATCATTACATCGTTTTGGAAAACCAAAAGAAATTGCTGAACTTGCTGCATTTCTTTCATCTCCAAGATCTTCCTTTATTACGGGTTCTGTATATGTTATTGATGGCGGTCAAATTAGATAGGTAATTGAAATTTCATACTTTTTAATTTCAATAAAAAATTGATTTTCATATACTTGATTTTGATAATATTTTAAAATCCTAAATCATATTTACTACCAATAAAATGATGATGTGATGAATTCCTCAAAAAATTTGGATGAAATGAAATTAAGTATTGGTTTACCAGTATATAATGGTGAAAAATTTCTACAAAAATGTCTTGATTCTTTACTTGCACAAACATTCAGTAATTTTGAGTTAATTATTTCAGATAATGCTTCAACAGATAATACTTCAAAAATCTGCCAAGAATATTCAAAAAAAGATAAACGTATCAGGTATATTCGTCAAGAAAGCAACATTGGTCTATTACCAAATTTTAATTTTGTTTTACAACAAGCAAAAAATGAATTCTTTATGTGGATAGGTGTAGATGATTACATCCTTCCTGATTATGTTAAAAAAAATATGGAAATTCTGGCATCTAATTCCAATGTCGTAGGAAGTGTAAGTAAAATTAATCGATACAATTTCTCAGAACCACAAATCAATAATATTGATTCTAAATTTGTAAATTTCATTAAAAAATTAAGAACTCGTTTCAGAAAACGTGACGCGTTTTCTATTTCTGGTGGATACGATCAAAAAGTTAGAGCATATTTGACCAATTCAACATGTCAGGTAATTTATGGTGTATTCAGAACCGACAAACTCCGAAAATCCATAATTACATCTCTTTTTGTAGGTCTTGATTGGGCTGAAATGCTTAATGTATTGAAATTTGGAGATATTCATGTAGTTGATGAAGTTTTGATGTATGAATTTGAAGGTGGTAGAAGTATTGATGGTATCATACATATTTCTAAAACTTATAATCCTGATTCTTTATCTGTTATATTTCCTTGGTATCCTTTTACAAATACATGCTTGAAAATTCTGGGGCTTAAATTATTTTTAAAAAATTTGGATTATTTCATTAAATTAAATTTTGAAGGATCTGTATCTCAAATTATTGATATGACTAGATTGTTTGTGCATAAATTTGTTAGAAACAATTAATCTAGAAAAACTCTAATTTTTAGATTATTAGACAGAAACATAAAAAAATACTTTAACAATTAAATGAATCAACATTAAAGCACTGGTATGAAATATAGAAAATTAGGAAAAACAGGGTTAAAAACATCTGTTATTGGTTTGGGAACTGATCAATTTTATGGAGAATGGGGGCAAGATTTTTCTCAATCCACTATTGACAAAATTATTGACAAAGCACATGAATTAGGAATTAATTTTATCGATACTGCTGAATGTTATGGTGATCATCTCTCTGAATCCTTTGTTGGAAATGCAATAAAAAATAGAGAGGATTGGATTATTGCAACAAAATTTGGTCACAAATATCACGGATTTCAAAAACAAAGAACTACTCATTTTACCACCAAAGGTATTGAAGAACAATTAGAAAATTCGTTAAAAGCACTAAAAACAGACTATGTTGATTTTTATCAATTTCATAGTCCTACCAATGAAGAATTTTTTAATGAAGATGTTTGGGGATTTTTAGAGAAAAAAATTCAAGAAGGAAAAATTCGTCATATTGGTATCGCATTAATTGCATCTGCTGTGAATAATGATGATATGTTTCAACTGAATCACGCTGAAAAGGCCAAAGTTGACATGCTTCAAATTGTATATAATAG
>ERZ1292640.1423-Hain-H43-02um-R1-1423-length-19768-cov-9_pt1 | contig 19768 bp, 17 predicted proteins | sample MGYA00564404_ERZ1292640 | MGnify/ENA primary metagenome ERZ1292640 (study PRJEB36523, sample SAMEA6512636) | groundwater metagenome | collected 2019-01-08 | study: AquaDiva: Metagenomics assemblies of 32 groundwater samples
CGCCGCCTGGGAAGACCGCGCCAACCTCTCGCCGCAGGCTGCGTCCAAGGAGATCCAGGATGCGGTCGAACACACGATTTCCGAACTCAACGGCGGCCGCCTGCGCGTGGCCACGCGCCAGGGTGTGGGCCAGTGGACCACGCACCAGTGGATCAAGAAGGCCGTGCTGCTGAGCTTCCGCCTGAAGGACAACGTGCTGATGCGCGCCGGCGACCTGGGCTTTTATGACAAGGTGCCGACCAAGTTCTCGCACCTGAGCGAGCAGGAAATGAAGGAAAGCGGCGTGCGTGTGGTGCCGCCGGCCGTGGCCCGCCGCGGCAGCTACATCGCCAAGGGCGCGATCCTGATGCCGAGCTATGTGAACATCGGCGCCTATGTGGACGAAGGCACCATGGTGGACGCCTGGGCCACCGTCGGCAGCTGCGCGCAGGTCGGCAAAAACGTGCATCTGTCCGGCGGCGTGGGCCTGGGCGGCGTGCTCGAACCCCTGCAGGCCAACCCCACCATCATTGAAGACAACTGCTTCATCGGCGCGCGCTCCGAAGTGGTTGAAGGCGTGATCGTCGAGGAAAACTCCGTCATTTCGATGGGTGTCTACATCGGTCAGAGCACACCGATCTACGACCGCGAGGCGGATACCGTGACCTATGGCCGCATTCCGGCCGGTTCTGTTGTCGTGTCGGGCAACCTGCCCAAGGCCGGCGGCAAATACTCGCTGTATTGCGCGGTGATCGTCAAGAAGGTGGACGCCAAGACCCGCGCGACCACCAGCCTCAATGATCTCCTCCGCGACTGATGGCCCTCTGACTGACTGATCGGAACCGACGATGACTGCGCAGACCATGAGCACGATGGAACGTATCCTGCGTTTGATGGCCGATAAAAAGGCCTCTGACGTCTATCTGTCGGCGCATTCGCCGGCCCTCATCAAGATCAACGGCGAGGCCATTCCGATCAACAGCCAGATCCTGCCGCCGGACGCGCCGCGCAACCTGCTGGCGGAGGTGTTGCCTCCCGAGCGCATCGAGGAGCTCGAAGAACTCGGCGAGCTCAACATGGGCTTTCCGCTGGCCGGCGTCGGCAATTTCCGCATCAGCGGTTTCAGGCAGCGCAGCACCTATGCGGCCGTGATCCGCTACGTGCCCGGTGAGATTCCGCCGCTCGAGAGCCTGAACGTGCCGCCCATCCTGGCCGACCTGATCATGGAAAAGCGCGGCCTGCTGCTGATGGTGGGCTCCACCGGCGCCGGAAAAAGCACCACCCTGGCGTCCATGATGGACCACCGCAACGCAACCATGCCGGGCCACATCCTGACGATCGAAGACCCGGTCGAGTTTTTGTTCACCAACAAGAAATCGGTGGTCAACCAGCGCGAGGTCGGCAGCGACACGCAGTCGCTGCAGGTGGCGCTGAAAAACGCGCTGCGCCAGGCGCCCGACGTGATCCTGATCGGCGAGATCCGCGACCGCGAAACCATGTCGGCCGCGATTGCCTATGCGCAGTCGGGTCACCTGTGCCTGGCCACCATGCACGCCAACAACAGCTACCAGGCGCTCAACCGCATCCTGAGTTTTTACCCGGTCGAGGTGCGCACCACCATGCTGGGCGACCTCGGCGCGGCGATGAAGGCCATCGTCTCGCAGCGCCTGCTGCGTACCCTGGCCGGCGGTCGCGCGCCGGCGGTCGAGGTCATGCTCAACACCAAGCTGATCTCCGAGCTGATCGAAAAAGGCGACTTCTCCGGCGTCAAGGAAGCGATGGAAAAGTCCATGGCCGAGGGCTCGCAGACCTTCGAACAGGACATCGCCAAGCTGATCGTCAATGGCACGGTCACGCGCAAGGAAGGCCTGCTGTATGCCGACTCGCCGACCAACCTGATGTGGCGCCTGGAAAACGACTTCGCCGTGGCCGCCAAGGCGGCAGAAGAGCCCGAGGAAGAGGACGACGAAGCATCCTTCACCGAAATCACCCTCGACGTCCGTCACGACACCAAGACCGGCAACACCGGTTATGGCAACCTGTAGGCGCAGCCCCGGCAGCCTTCTTCTCCTTCGTCTCCTTTTTCATGTCTTCCACACTCCGACTTGCTGAACAACTGATTTCCCGACCCTCGGTGACCCCCGACGACGCGGGTTGCCAGGCCATCCTGGCCGCGCGCCTGCAGGCGCTGGGTTTTGAATGTGAAACCATCGTCAGCGGGCCGGAGCACTTCCGCGTCACCAACCTGTGGGCAACATTCAAGGGTTTTAGCCATGCAGCCCAGACGGGACGGGCGCAGGCAGCTCCTGATTCGATAGCGCCCAAATCCCTGGTCTTTGCCGGCCACACCGATGTGGTGCCGACCGGCCCGCTCGAGCAGTGGACCAGCCCGCCCTTCACCCCCAGCCACCGTGACGGCGTGTTGTACGGCCGCGGCGCCGCCGACATGAAAACCTCGATCGCGGCCATGGTCGTGGCCGTCGAGGAATTTCTCGCGGCCACCCCGCAGCCGAATCTGTCCATCGCCTTCCTGATCACCAGCGACGAGGAAGGCCCGTCGGTGGACGGCACCGCCGTGGTGGTCCAGCAGTTGAAGGCCCGCGGCGAGGTGCTGGACTACTGCATCGTCGGCGAGCCGACCTCGGTCAACCAGCTCGGCGACATGATCAAGAACGGCCGCCGCGGCACGCTGAGCGGCAAGCTCACGGTCAAGGGCGTGCAGGGACACATCGCCTACCCGCACCTGGCCAAAAACCCGATTCACGACTTTGCCCCCGCGCTGGCCGAGCTGGTAGCCACCGAATGGGACAAAGGCAACACCTTTTTCCCGGCCACCAGCTGGCAGGTGTCGAATGTGCATGGCGGCACCGGCGCGTCCAACATCATCCCGGGCGAGCTGGTGGTGGACTTCAACTTCCGCTTTTCCACCGAATCGACCGCCGACAGCCTGAAAACGCGGCTCGAGGCCATCCTGCAAAAACACCAGCTCGATTACACGCTGGCCTGGACCCTGGGCGGCCAGCCCTTTCTGACCACGCCCGGCGAGCTGGTGCAGGCCGTCAGTCAATCCATACAGGCCGAAACCGGGCTGCAGACCGAGCTCTCGACCACAGGCGGCACCAGCGACGGGCGTTTTATCGCCAGCATCTGCCCGCAACTGATCGAGTTCGGCCCGATCAACGCGTCCATCCACAAGATCGACGAACACGTCCTGGTCAGCTCGCTGGACCCGCTGAAAAACATCTACAGGGGCGTGCTGGAGCGCCTCGCCGGCCAGTGAGCGCAGCGCCTGCCCCGACGACCGTCATCGCCCTGGTCGAGTACTGGGCCGACCGCCTCGAGGCCGCCGGCCTGACGCTGGCCGATGGCTTTGGCCAGGGCACCCTCACCGCTTTCGACGAAGCTGCCTGGCTGGTGCTGTGGTCGCTGGGACTGCCGCTGGACGAGCTCGATGAGGAGGAAAATACGCCTGTATCCCCCTCCGATGCTGCGAAGGTTGCTATCCTTATGGAAGCACGCATCAACACCCGCAAACCTGCCGCCTACCTGACGCGGGAGGCCTGGCTGCAGGGCGTGCCCTTTTATGTCGATGAACGCGTGATCATTCCGCGCTCGCTGATTGCCGAACTGCTGGTCGATGAAAGCATAGACCCCTGGCTCAGCGCGTCCACCCACCGTGTGCTGGACCTGTGCACCGGCAACGGCAGCCTGGCCATCCTCGCCGCCATGGCGTACCCCGACGTGGCCGTCGATGCCGCCGACATCAGTACCGACGCGCTGGCCGTGGCCCGCATCAATGTGGACGTCCATGAGTTGCAGTCGCGTATCACCCTCATCGAGTCTGACGGACTGGCCGCCTGCCCCGGCCCGTATGACCTGATTCTGTGCAACCCACCTTATGTCAACGCGGCCACCATGGCCGCCCTGCCGGCCGAATTCAGGGCTGAACCGGCCCTGGCGCTGGCCGGTGGCGCGGACGGCATGGACTTCATTCGAAGCCTTTTTCTAAACGCGGCCGGCCATATGAGCGAAAATGGTGTTTTGGTGCTGGAAATCGGCAACGAGCGCGAGAATTTTGAACGCGCCTTCCCGCACCTGGAACCGCTCTGGTTTGAAACCAGCGCCGGCCCCGACCAGGTTCTGCTCCTCACGCGCCAACAACTGGCTTGAGACTTGCGTCTCGGGCCGTCATTGGGGCGCAGCGCGCCGACTGGCTATTTTTCTTGTGTCTGCTTGGTTTAAATGATTACCCTTAAAAACGTGGTGCTGCGTCGCGGCGCCAAAGTGATTCTCGACAGCGCGTCTGTCACCCTCAACCCCGGCGAAAAAGTCGGCCTGGTGGGGCGTAACGGCGCGGGCAAGTCCTCGCTGTTTGCCATGCTCAACGGCACGCTGCATGAAGACGGCGGCGAGTTCTACATCCCCGCCCAGTGGCGCATGGCGCAGGTCGCCCAGGACATGCCCGAAACCGAGCAGAGCGCTACCAGCTACGTGATTGAAGGTGACGTGGTGCTGCAGGCCGCGCAGGCCGAGGTCGATGCCGCCGAAGCCAGCGGTGACGGCGACCGCATGGCGCACGCCTACATGGAGCTCTACGACTCGGGCGCGCACGACGCGCCGGCCAGGGCCCAGGCGCTGATCCTCGGCCTGGGTTTCAAGCTCAGCGAACTCGACAACCCGGTCAACAGTTTTTCCGGCGGCTGGCGCATGCGCCTGCAACTGGCGCGCGCGCTGATGTGCCCCTCCGACCTGCTGCTGCTCGACGAACCGACCAACCACCTGGACCTGGACGCGCTGGTCTGGCTCGAGGCCTGGCTCAAGCGTTACCAGGGCACCATGCTGGTCATCAGCCATGACCGCGAGTTTCTCGATGCCGTGACCGATGTCACCGTGCATATTGAAGGCGCCAAGCTGACCCGCTACGGCGGCAACTACAGCAAGTTCGAGGATCTGCGCGCCGAGCAGATGGCGCTGCAGCAGGGTGCCTTCAACAAGCAGCAGGACAAGATTGCCCACCTGCAGAAATTCATTGCCCGCTTCAAGGCCAAGGCCAGCAAGGCCAAGCAGGCGCAAAGCCGCGTCAAGGCGCTGGACCGCATGGAGAAAATTGCGCCGCTGCTGGCCGAAGCCGACTTCACCTTCGAATTCAAGGAGCCGGCCAACCTGCCCAACCCCATGCTCTCGATGCAGCATGTCGACTTCGGCTACCCGCCGCCGGCCGATGCGCCCGCAGGCACGCCACCCACGGTCATCGTGCAGAACGTCAGCAAGTCGGTGCTAGCCGGCCAGCGTATCGGCATCCTGGGTGCCAATGGTCAGGGCAAGTCCACCGTGGTCAAGACCATCGCGCGTGCGCTGGCGCCCATCAGTGGCGAGATGACCGAGGGCAAGGGCCTGAACATCGGCTACTTCGCGCAGCAGGAGCTCGACGTGCTGCGTCCGGCCGACAACCCGCTGGAACACATGATCCGGCTCGTCAAGGAAGTCACCGCCGCCGGCAAGATAGGCGGCCAGCAAACCCGCGAGCAGGACTTGCGCAGCTTTCTGGGCAACTTCAATTTCGGCGGCGACATGGTCAAGCAGGCCGTCGGCAGCATGAGCGGCGGCGAAAAAGCGCGCCTGGTGCTGTGCATGATCGTCTGGCAGCGCCCCAACCTGCTGCTGCTCGATGAGCCGACCAACCACCTGGACCTGGCCACGCGCGAGGCGCTGTCGATGGCGCTCAACGAGTTTGAAGGCACGGTCATGCTGGTCAGCCACGATCGCGCCCTCCTGCGAGCCGTGTGCGACGAATTCTGGATGGTCTCGCGCGGCGGCGTCGCGCCGTTCGACGGCGACCTCGACGACTACCAGCGTTACCTGCTCGACGAAGCCAAGCGCCAGCGTGAAGAAGCCAAAAAATCCACCAGTACCCCCGCGTCCGCTACAGCTGCTACCAAAACAGTAGCTGCCAGCGGAACAGCGACGCCGGCTGCAGCCACTTTTGATGCAAAAAAATCGGCCAGCAAGAAGGACGACGCGCAGCGCCGGCAACAGCAGTCGGACACGACCAAGCCGCTGCGCAAGGAACTGGAAAAAATTGACGCCCGCATGCAGTCGCTGACCGCGGAACGCGACAGCCTGCAAGCTTCGCTGGCGACCACCGCCGCGCCAGCGGAACTGGCGCAGTCCGGCAAGCGCCTGAAGGTGATAGCCACCGAACTGGGCACGCTGGAAGAGCGCTGGCTGGAACTCACCGAGCAGATCGAAACCTCGCTGGCCTGAGTCGGCGTTGGGCGCACGGGGTTGGGCTTGCGGCTCTAACCCCGCCGGGCATTTCGCGCTAAAGTGTATTTATGCCTACCGCCCTCCAGATGGCTTCCGACGACGCGGCCCTTGCGGCCGCTGTGATTCGCAGCCGCAAGCTGCTCAACAAACGCGCCATGGTCGCTGCCGCGGCCAGCGCCGTGCCGGTGCCCGGCCTCGACTGGGCGGTCGATGCCGCGATGCTGTCGAAGCTGATTCCTGAAATCAACCGCGAGTTTGGCCTCACGCCACAGCAGCTCGACCAGCTCGATCCGAAAAAGCGCGACCAGGTCCAGAAAGCGGTCACCCTGGTCGGCTCGGTCCTGATCGGCAAGTTCATCTCCAGAGACCTGATCCTCAAGGCCGCCACCAAAATCGGCATGCGGCTGACCACCAAACAACTCGCCAAGTACGTGCCCTTCGCCGGCCAGATCGTTGCGGCCACCGTCGGTTATGCGGCCATCCGTTATCTGGGTGAGGAACACATGAAGGACTGCATTCGTGTGGCGCGGCAGGCGCAGCTGGAAGTGCCTCTGCTGGGCTACTCCGCCTGAATGTCCTCTGCCGGCCATGACGCCGTCAGGATGTTGCCGATGACTTGAAACGAAGTACCGATCAACAATCAGGTAACAGGCAAAGAAAAAGCGCCTGACTTTGCAGTCAGGCGCTTTAAAAATTTGGTGGGGCCTGCGGGGGTCGAACCCACGACAAACGGATTAAAAGTCCGCTGCTCTACCAACTGAGCTAAGGCCCCAAGGATTTCTCCCTGGTCTGTACTGCGTGATGCAGAACAGCCTCAAATTATAGCGTCATTTTTTGGCTCTTTAAAAAACTACTCAGCAATTTTGTTGAGCACCCAACCTGCAGCGCACAAACCGAAGGCCGATGTCACGCTGACCACCGATCCATAACCATGGCAATTGAGGCTGCCGTCGCTCGATGCGTCGTCCTGGATGTCACAGGCATCCAGTGCAGCGTCAGCCCCAGTGGCCAGGGCCGCTGGCTGCATCACCGCCTCGCGGCTGAACACACAGGCCACACCGATTTTTCCCTTGCGCGCTGCGCCCTGCTCCTTGCGCAGGCGGTAACGCAACTGCGCGAGCAACGGGTCGTGTGTGACCAGCGACAGGTCTTCAATATCGACCTTGTGCGCGTGGCGCTTGCCACCGGCCGCACCGACGCTGATGAAGTTGACCTTGTGGCGCATCGCCCAGGCGGCCATGGCGGTTTTGGCCCGGACCTGGTCGCAGGCATCGATGACCGACACCTGGTTGTTGCCATGCGCCTCCAGCGCGGCAATCGCCGGCCAGTTGGCGGCGTCGACAAACTCTTCGATGCAATGGACAGCACAACCGGGATGGATGTGCGTGATGCGTTCGCGCATCGCCTGGACCTTGGCCTGCCCCAGTGTGGTGTCGAGCGCGTGGATCTGGCGGTTGATGTTGGACTCGGCGATGTGGTCCAGGTCAATCAAGGTCAAGCTCGCCACGCCGCTGCGCGCCAGGGCTTCGGCGGCCCAGGAACCCACACCGCCCAGGCCCACTACCACCACATGGGCCGCACGAATTTTTTTAGCGCCTGACACGCCATACAGACGCGCCAGCCCACCGAAGCGCCGCTCCAGGTCAGCAGGGAGTTCGGAAGAAATTTCAGTCACTGGCCATTTCCTGGGGGCAGCAAAGACAGCCCAGTGCCGGACGTGGGAACCATCAAGCGCTGCGCTCCAGTCGCCAGATCTGGTATTTCAGGCCCGCCACGCAGCCAGCCAGGATGGCCGCCACCGCGACGATGCTGGTGGCGCTCAGCGTCGAGAGGCCCGACAGCCCCTGGCCTATCGTGCAGCCCATCGCCGTCACGCCGCCCACACCCATGAGCACGGCACCCACCAGGTGGTTGCCCGTGTCTTCGGCATCGCGAAAACCTTCCCAGCGAAAGCTGCGTGACAGCAGCGAATACACGGCCGAACCAAACACCACACCAAACACCGATACGATGCCTATGGTCAGCAGCTTGCTTTTGTCGCTGAAAAACATGAGCCAGTCCACCGTGTAGGCCACCGGCGAGACAAAGCTCAGCGCTTCGATGCGGCCGGAGTTGGTTGCCAGAAAAGTCTCTTCCAGGGTCTCCGGGTGTTCGGCAACATAAGCGAGATGGCCGCTGACCCACCACATGCCGACAATCACCGCACCGATGCCAAAGCCGGCCAGCAGGTTGTCAAAACGGCGAAATCCGGAACCCGCCAGCGCCCAGACGATCAGCCCGCCGCCCAGCACAAGCGCAAGCACCAGTCCGGCGAGGGCGGGCGAGATACCCGCCGCAGCGGCAGCCCATGTGGGCAAGGCAGCGTTGCCGGCGAAATCGATGGCAACGCGGTCCACCGTGGCGACACGCACCACGGCCGTGATGCCCTTGAGCGTCGCAAATGCGGCCACCGCCATGACCACAAACACCACCAGCGACTTGAGGTTGCCGCCGCCCATGCGGACCAGTGTCTTGCTGCCGCAGCCCGATGCCAGCACCATGCCAAAGCCGAACAGCAGGCCGCCGACCAGCGCGGACAGCCAGATGAAGCGGTTCGAGGCGTACAGCGTTTTGGCCGGATCAATCAGCCCGCCGGCCGCCATCGCATAAAAGCCGATCATGGCCACGCCGACAGCCAGGCCCCACATGCGCATGCGCGTCCAGTCGCCCATGTTGACAATGTCGCTGACCGCGCCCATGGTGCAGAAGTGGGTCCGCTGGGCAATGGCGCCGAACAGCGCCGCCAGAATGAAGGCCGCCCAGAGAACCTGGGCGGTGAGTGTGTTGAGCTGGGAGATATCCATCCCCCGATTTTAGGGGCTGGGCACGAAGTGCGCTGCCCTGCCGCCTGCGAAGGCTCTACTTGAGCCTGGCCAGCCGTTCCTTGGCGACCGAAGCGGCTTCCGACTGCGGGTAGGCCTTGATCAGGTCTGCCAGCGTCTTTTGCGCCCCTTTGACGTCCTTGAGCTCGACCTGGCAGTTGGCCACGGCCAGCACGGCTTCGGGTGCGCGCACATGCTCGGGGTCGGCGGCGACCAGCGCGCGGAAATTGACCAGCGCATCGCGGTAGTTGCGCAGCGCGTACTGGGCGTTGCCTAGCCAGAACAGCGCCGGTGCCTTGTAGCCGCTTTGGGGATAACGCTTGAGAAAATTCGTGAAGGCGGCCTGGGCCGGCGCGAACTCGCCCTTGCGCAACACCGCCAGCGCAGCCTCGAACTCCTGCTTTTCGGCAGGGTCTGCCACGAACTCACGGCCGTCAACGCTGACCTTGGACGGTTCGAACCGGCTGAGCCGGTCATTCACGCCCTGTGACAAGTCCTTTTGCATGCGCTGGACTTCGGCGAGTTCGCGGCCGAATTGCTCGTCCTGCCCGCGCATTCTGGCGAGTTCGCCGCGCAACTGGTCGATCTGGCCGGACAACTCGAGCAGACTGCGGCGCAGCTGCGCGGTTTCATCACCGGACTTGCGCAACTCGGTCGTTGTGGCATCGAGCCGCTGACGCAATTCAAGAATCGCCTTGCGCGCTTCATCATCCTCGAACAGCGCCGCATGGGCGTTGAACGTCATGACGCAGGCCAGTGCGCACGCCACGGCCCCCAGCGAAGTCCGGAAGTTCTTCAAGGTCATGGCTCCGGCTTAACGGTAGTTGAATTCAGCGCGGCGATTTTTGGAGTACGAATCTTCATCCGTGCCCGTAGCGGCAGGTTTTTCTTCGCCGAAGCTGACCGCTTCGACCTGCGCATCGGTGGCGCCCAGCAGGCCCAGCGCGCGGCGCACGGCCTCGGCACGTTTCTGACCCAGGGCCAGGTTGTACTCGCGGCCGCCGCGCTCATCGGTGCTGCCTTCAATCACAAGCTTGCGTGCCTTGTTGGCGCTGAGGAAACGCGCATGGGCTTCCACCGTCGCCTGAAATTCCGGCTTGATGACAAAGCTGTCGTAGTCGAAGTAGATCACGCGGGCTGCACCGGGCGGGCCGGCGAGCGAAGGATCTGTGGCACCGATCTGGACCGGCGCCACGTCGCGGCCGCTGACGCCGGCTGCATCGCCGGTTCCAGGTGCCGCGGTGACCGGGGTCCGGTTTTCGACTGGCACTTCATTGAGTTTGACACCTGAGCTGCAACCGACCAGTGCGGCGGTCAGGGTGATGATGGAGGCGAGTGAGATCAGGATGCGTTTCATGTGTGGATACTTTCCGTAAAAAACAAAGGGGGTTGGTAGAAGGCGGGCTGGTTACCTCTGGAAAGGTCCCCAGTCCGGCTCACGTATGTCTCCGGCGGCGCCGGTCAGGCGGGCTTTGATCTTGCCGTCCAGGGTGGTGGTCAGCAGGGCTTCCCTGCCCTGTTGCTGGGTGGCATACACAATCAGCCGGCTGTTGGGCGCAAAACTCGGGCTTTCATCGGCGCTGGTGTCGGTGATCGAGATGGCGGTTCCCTTGCCGAGGTCCATCAGGTGCAGCTTGAAGGCGCCACCTATGCGTGAAATATAGGCCAGCCAGCGACCATCCGGGCTCAAGGCCGGCGATATGTTGTAACTCCCGGTAAAGGTGACACGTTCGACATTGCCGCCATTGGCGCCCATGCGGTAGATCTGCGGTGAGCCGCCGCGGTCACTCACGAAGTAGACGTATTTGCCGTCCGGTGAAAACGCCGGCTCGGTGTCGATGCTGGCCGATTGCGTCAACCGGCGCGCCTCGCCGCCTGTTGCCGGGATGGCATACAGCTGCGAGCCGCCATCGCGGCTCAATGTCGCGACCAGCTGGTTGCCGTTCGGTGCCCATGCCGGCGCACTGTTGGAGCCGCGGAAGTTCGCCAGCAGGCGGCGTTTGCCCGAGGCCACATCATGGGCATAAATCACCGGTTTACGCGATTCGAACGACACATAAGCCAGCTGCGCGCCGGTGGGCGACCAGGCCGGGGAGATGATCGGCTCGGGGCTGGTCAGTGCCGACTGGGCACCTTCGCCGTCGGAGTCGGCCACCCAGAGGTTGTAGCGCGGGCCGACCTTGGTCACATAGGCGATGCGGGTGGAGAAAACACCTTTCTCGCCAGTCAGTTTTTCATAGACAAAGTCGGCGATGCGGTGGGCCGACAGGCGCAGGTCACCTTGCGGTATCACGTAGCTTTGCCCGCCGAGGTCCTGACCGCGCACCACGTCCCACAGGCGGCAGCGAACGTCGAAGCGGCCATCGGCCAGACGAGTCACGCTGCCGGTCAGCAGCGAATCGGCGGCGCGCTGGCGCCACACGGACAGGTCGGGGCGGGAATTTTCGTCCAGATTCTGGCCGGCGGTATCGACCGCGCGGAACTGGCCGCTTCGCTCCAGGTCGGCCTGCACGATGGCAGCGATTTTCTGCGGCGACTGCGCATCGCCACGAAAACCGGCAATGGCGATCGGCAACTGGGTCAGGCCGACGCCCGATACCTCGACCCGGAACTGGGCCCAGGCGGACGGTACCGCCAGGGCGCCCAGGCTGCCGGTCAGGCCTGCGATGAAGCTGCGACGGCCTGTTGACAGGCCCCGAATCGAAGAAAAGTCAGAGTCAGGTTTTTTGAGGTGCATTTTTCTGGTTCAAACAATACAGGGTGAAGTACTTGCCGAATGCGGCCTGGGCCTGCATGGCACACACGGCAAAACCCATGCTGCCGTCGAGGATGCCGAGGCGAAAGAAATAGCTCTTGATGAAAGCGACCACGCCCGATATTACCGCCCTCGGCATGGAGCTGGACCTGCCGCGCGCATGCGCCTGCGTGGCCCATGCCAGGCTGTATTGCTCCAGCTTGCGCCAGTAGTGGGCGGGCGTCGGGTAGCTGTAGTGCAGCAGCTTGGCGTTCAGCCGTGAAACAGCGCCTGAGCTGAGGATCACGCGCTCATGCACCAGATCGTCGCTGAACCGGGCCTGTCCGCGCCGGAACAGGCGCAGCACCGGGTCCGGCGTCCATCCACAGTGGTGAATCCACTGGCCGCAGAACTGGGTGAGGCGGGGAATTTCAAAGGCGTCGGCCGCGCCATGGAGGACCGCTCTCTGGATCTCTGCGGCCAGCTCGGGCGTCACACGCTCATCCGCATCGATGGACAGCACCCATTCCCCGGTGGCCAGGCCCAGGGCGAGATTTTTTTGCGGACCAAAGCCGGGCCAAACGACAGTTTCGGTCACTTCCGCCCCGAAGGCTCTGGCAATGGCGCGCGTGTTGTCGGTGCTGGCGCTGTCAACCACGACCCACTGGTCGGCGAACCGAACGGACTCCAGGCATGCCTGCAAATTGGCCTCTTCGTTTTTCGTGATGATGATGACGGACAGGGTCATGGGAGCTCGGGTGTTGGTGAATGTCGCAAGCCAGCCGCCCTAATTTAACGCTCCGCAGACAAGGGCCTGATTGTGGGCGCTCCCAGCGGAGGTGTTTGTAGGAAATGGCCGCCAATTGTTCCACGATAATGCAGGCTTGCTCACTTCACGGTCCTGATGCGGCGCCCATGCCAACTATCGCAGCCCTTTCCCGCACCGTCACTGCTGCCCCGCTCCCGGCTCCCGGTGGGGTGCCTGCGACTGGCTGCCAGATGCAAATGTGTCTGGTCATGGTTGCCCCGGCCCCGGCCGGCGACGAGGTGCCGGTTTGACGACCGGCTCCGAGCAGACTGGCGCCGCTGACGCCACGGGGGCGGTGTCACCGGCGCCCATCGGCAAGCGCCTGCGCCGCATCTGGCCTTATTTCAGCCAGTCCCCCAGCGCCTGGGCCATCGCCGTTGGTGCCACCGTGGTGGCTTCCGCCACCGAGCCGCTGGTGCCGGCCCTGTTGCAGCCCCTGCTGGACAAGGGCTTTCGCAAGGGGGGCATCGATATCTGGATGGTTCCCGTGTCACTGCTGCTGCTGTTCGGCGTGCGCGGCTTTGCGGGCTTTCTCGCGCAGATTGCACTGGCCAAGGTCACCAACGTCGGCTTGCTGGAATTGCGCAAGGCCATGTTCCGCAAGCTGATGACCGCCCGCCTGGACCTTTTTTCGAACCAGTCCGCCAGCACCCTGGCCAACACCGTGGTCTACGAGGTGCAAAACGGCTCGTCCATGCTGGTCAACTCGGTGATGGGCCTGACCCGGGACACCCTGACCCTGCTGGCGCTGTCCAGTTATCTGCTTTACCTGAACTGGCGGCTGACCCTGATTGTCACGCTGCTGATCCCCGCCATTGCCTGGGTCATGCGTGTGCTCTCCAGCCGCCTGTACCGGCTGACCAAGGCCAGCCAGGCGGCCACCGACTCGCTGGCCTATGTGGTGGAAGAAAACGTGCTGGCCCACCGCGATGTCCGGCTGCATGCGGCGCAGGAGAGCCAGGCCACGCGTTTTGCGCAGCTCAGCGATGCCTTGCGGCGCCTGTCCATGAAATCCGTGGTGGCCTCCGCGGCCATGACCCCGGCCACGCAGATGCTGGCGGCAGCCGCCCTGTCGGCCGTCATTTCGGTCGCCCTGCTGCAAAGCTCCACCGACACCACCTCCGTCGGCTCCTTCGTGGCCTTTGTGACCGCCATGCTGATGCTGGTTGCGCCGATCAAGCATCTGTCGGAGGTCGCCAGCCCGATCACACGCGGCCTGGCGGCGCTGGAACGCGGGCTGGACTTGATGGAGAAAACACCCGACGAACCGGGCGGCGATTTTTCGAAACCGAGGGCGGAAGGAAAAATCAGTTTCATCAATGCGCGTGTGGCCTACAGCGATGATGGCGCGCCCGCGGTGGACGCGCTGAACCTGACCATCACCCCCGGTGAAACCGTGGCCCTGGTCGGTGCTTCAGGCGCGGGCAAGACCACACTCGTCAATTTGCTGCCGCGGTTTGTCGAGCCCACCTCCGGACGCATCGAGCTCGATGGCCACGAATTGCGTGAATGGCAAATCGACGCGCTGCGCGGCCAGTTCGCGCTGGTCAGCCAGCACGTGGTGATGCTCAACGACACCGTGGCAGCCAATGTGGCGCTGGGCATGGCGGTGGACAGGGACAAGGTGCTGGACTGCCTGAAGGCTGCCAACCTGGAGCGTTTTGTGGACGAGCTGCCCCGGGGCATGGACACGCTGGTGGGCCACAACGCCACACAGCTGTCGGGCGGCCAGCGCCAGCGCCTTGCGATTGCCCGCGCCCTGTACAAGGACGCGCCGGTGCTGATCCTGGACGAAGCAACTTCGGCCTTGGACACCGAATCCGAACGTGCGGTGCAGGAAGCGCTGCAGCGGCTGATGCGCAACCGTACGACGCTCGTCATTGCGCACCGCCTCTCCACGGTTCAGCACGCCAGCCGCATCGTCGTGATGGATGCCGGCCGCATCATCGAAACCGGCACACACGCCGAACTCATTGAACGCGACGGCCCCTATTCCCGCCTCTACAAGCTCGGGCTGTACGACGCCGATCTATCGCAAAGTCCTCCCGTGGCGCAACTTTCATGACAATTTCCATCAGTGGTTTTACCTTCATCCGCAACGGCGTCGAGCTGGGCTTCCCGTTTGAAGCCTCGATACGCTCCCTGCTGCCGCTGGTCGACGAATTCGTCGTAGCCGTGGGCCGCGGCAACGACGAGACGCTGGCGCGCGTGCTGGCCATCGGTGACCCCAAAATCCGCGTGATCGAAACCCTGTGGAACGAACGCATGGCCGACCGCGGCTTTGTCTACGCGCAGCAGAAAATGATTGCCCAGTATTCCTGCACCGGCGACTGGGCCTTCTACCTCGAGGGTGACGAGGTGGTTCACGAGGAAGACCTGGCCGCGATTCGGGCCAGCGTCGAGAAGCACCATGGCAACCCGGCGGTGGAAGCGCTGGTCTTCGACTACCACCACTTTTACGGCTCGGCGCAGTGGGTCTCGGTCAGCCCCGGCTGGTACCGCCGCGAGTGCCGGCTGATCAGGAACACCATCCGTTCCTACGCGCCCGACGGCCAGTACTGGCTGGTGACCACCGAGCACAAACGCCCGCGCAATCCGCAGGCGGCATTGGCCAATGCCCACATCTACCACTACGGCTGGATTCGCCGCAACGAAGACATGCAGAAAAAGCTCGACCAGGTCAGCAAGTACTGGGCCGACTCCACGACCATGCAGATCAGGTACAGCCAGTTCGATGCGCGCGCGCTGGAGGCTTTCAAGGGAACCCACCCGAAAGCCGTGCAGGAATGGCTGCTCACGGGCGCCGAGCAGGACCTGCAGATCGACCCGGCTTACCAGCCCACCCGCAAGGAGAACAAATACCACCTGATGCGCAGAATGGAACTGCTCACCGGGCTGGACTTCAGCCGCAAACACTTCAAGCTGGTGGCCTGAGGGCCTGAACGCAGCTTGTCAGCGCTGCTCCGCGGCCAGCGTGGCGAAATACACCGCTTCCTGCTGGCGCGCAATCGCCGGCCACTGGTAGCGGCTTGCAAACGCCCTCGCCTGCGCACCCAGCTGTTGCCGCAGGGCCTCGTTGCCGAGGACCTGACGGAGCGTGGTGGCCAGTTTCACGGCATCCTGCGGATCGTCCAGCAGCAGCGCATCGGCACCATGGCTGAGCAGGCTTGAAATACCGCAATACGCCGCACTGCTGACCACCACCGGCAGGCCGTGCGCCATGGCCTCCAGAACCACCATGGCAAACGTGTCCTCCAGCGTCGGGTGGACCAGGCAGTCCGCCGCGCGGTAGGCGGGCGCCACGTCCTGCAGCGAGCCGAGGAAAAACACGCGCCCGGCCACACCCTCGGCTTGCGCCTGGCGTTCAAAGACCGGGATTTGCCCCGGGTTGCCCACCACCGCCAGCACCACGTCCGCCGGCAAGTCGCCCAGCACCCGCAGCAGCGTCCCCAGGCCCTTCTTGCGGTAGTCATTTCCCACCAGCAGCAGGCAGCGTCCGTCGGGCGGCAGGCCCAGTTGCACGCGGGCAGCGGCCTGCTCCGTGGCGCCGGTGGGGGCCGTGGGCAACACCACGCCCGGCGTGATCACGGTGGTGACGGCCAAGGTGCCGGGGTAGGTCGCGGCCAGGGTGTCGCCCAGGCTGGCCGACGTCACCACCACGCAGCGCCCGCCCCGGGCTGCAAGACGCAGGCGCTCCAGCCCCAGGTAGGTCAGCAGGCGCGGGCTGGTCCAGACCTTGACCCAGGCCAGCAGGCGCCGCCAGCCGGTCCGGCCATGAAACAGGTTGTATTTCACCGGCAGCACATGCACGGTCTGCACCTGGCCCTGCCAGGTGTTTTCATGGGAGTGAACCACGTCAAACCCCCGGCGCGTGGCCCACCAGGTGGCTGTGGCGTACCAGAGCTGGTTCAGCCAGCGCGGCTTGCGCAGCGGCAGGGAAACGCGGTGGTAAGTTACACCCGGCGCGTGGTGCCTGATCTGCTGCGCAAACACATGGATCTCGTGGCGCTGCGCGAGCTGTTCCACCAGTGCAATCGAATAACGCTCTGCCCCACCCCCGGCCGGGTCAAAAACGCGGTTCAGCACCGCAATACGCAGCCTGCGCAGGGCCTCAGGCGGGACGGGCGAGTCGCTCACGTGCGGTCCCGGTCTTCGTAGGCGGTCGCGACCTTGAGCCAGAACACCGGCAGGCTGGTGGAACGCACGACGGGCACGCGCGGCAATTCCATCAGGTCGTTCCCGGCAGAACTACGGCCGCGCCGCGTCGTGGTGACGGTCTGGAACCCGGCCTGGCGAGCCATGGCCACGTGCTGCGGCGCGTATTCACCGAAGGGATAACAGAAATGCTGCACCGGGGTGGCCAGCAGAGATTCGAGTGCTGCCCGGTCGCCAGTCATTTCAGCGAGCGCGGTGTTGTCGTCGCTTTGCAGCAGACGCGCGTGGTTTTGCGTGTGTGATCCGACCTCCTGGCCACCGGCCACCCACAGGCGCAACTCGTCCGCGGTCATCAGCGGCACCTGCGCCATGCCTATGCCCTGGTCCCACTCGTTGGTCTTGCCCAGCAGCCCGCTGACGGCATAACAGGTGGACGAAAACCCCTGGCGCTGCAGCACCGGCAGCGCATGGGTCAGGTTGTTGCGGTAGCCATCGTCAAAGGTGATGCCCACCACTTTGCCGGTTTTTTCACCGCGCAGATAGGGCAGCAGCGCGCTCATCGACAACCCCTGGTAGCCCAGGAGCTTCAGCAGGGCCATCTGGCGCGAAAAGGAGGAAGGCGAGACGTAGAGGCTGCGGAAAGGCGCACCTTTGGGCGGCGCTTCGCTGATCTGGTGGTAGACCAGAATCGGTATCGGGCGCTGGGGGCTGGCGGGCGTGGCTGGCATGCAGGACAGGAGGCGGTGCGTCAGAGCAGGACGATATCGTACTGTTCCTGCGCCATGGCGGCTTCGGACTGCAGCGAGATCGGTTTGCCGATGAAGTCGCTCAGGCCGGCCAGGTGCTGGCTTTCCTCGTCGAGAAACAGCTCGATCACCTTGGGCGAGGCAATCACCCTGAACTCCCGGGGATTGAACTGGCGGGCCTCGCGCAGGATCTCGCGCAGGATGTCGTAGCCGACGCTGCGCGCCGTCTTGACCACGCCCTTGCCCTGGCAGGCGCTGCATGGTTCGCACAGCTGGTGCGCCAGCGACTCGCGTGTGCGCTTGCGTGTCATCTCGAGCAGGCCCAGCGCCGAAAAGCCGTTCACGCTGGTCTTGATGCGGTCGCGTGCGAGCTGCTTCTGGAACTCCGCCAGCACCGCATCGCGGTGGTTGTCACGCAGCATGTCGATGAAATCGACGATCACGATGCCGCCCAGGTTGCGCAGGCGCAGCTGCCGCGCAATCGCCTGCGAGGCTTCCAGGTTGGTCTTGAAAATGGTGTCGTCAAAATTGCGCGCTCCGACAAAACCGCCGGTGTTGACGTCCACCGTGGTCAGCGCCTCGGTCTGGTCGATGATCAGGTAGCCGCCCGACTTCAGGTCCACCCGCCGGCCCAGCGCCTTGGCGATTTCCTCGTCGATGTTGAAGAGGTCGAAAATCGGACGCTCGCCGCTGTGCAGCTGCAGCCGCTGCAGGGTTGCCGGCATGAACTCCGTGGCGAACAGCTTGAGTTGGTTGAACTGCTCGCGTGAGTCGATGCGTATGCTCTGCGTGGTTTCCACCACCATGTCGCGCAGCACGCGCTGCAGCAGGTTCAGATCCTGGTGCAGCACCGAGGTCGGCGGCAAGCGCAGCGCGGCGTCCTTGATGCGGGCCCAGGTCTTGCGCAGGTAGGCGATATCCTCGCCGAGCTCCGCATCGGTGGCATCTTCGCCATTGGTGCGCAGGATGAAGCCGCCGCCCATGTCGCCGGTCAGGGCCTGCAGCCGCTGGCGCAAGTCCTCGCGTTGTGCGGCGGGAATTTTTTGCGACACGCCGATGTGGTTGTCCTGCGGCAGAAACACCAGCAGCCGGCCGGCGATGCTGACCTGCGCGGTCAGCCTCGCGCCCTTGGTGCCGATCGGGTCCTTGAGCACCTGCACCATCAGCGACTGGCCGACAAACAGCTGTTTTTCAATCGGCTGCAGCGCTGCTGCGGACGTTGCCGCGTTGTCGGCATCGGCATGCCGGCTGTTGATGCTGCTCATCAGGTCTGCCACATGCAGGAAGGCGGCCCGTTCCAGGCCGATGTCGATGAAAGCCGACTGCATGCCCGGCAGCACCCGGACCACCTTGCCGAGGTACACATTGCCGACCAGGCCACGCTCCAGCGTGCGCTCGACATGCAGCTCCTGCACCGCCCCGTACTCGACCACGGCCACACGGGTTTCCTGGGGCGACCAGTTGATCAGGATGTCTTGTTGCATGGTGTCTTCTTGTGGGGCTTCTTGGGGGGCGTTTTTTTATATTTTCAGGCCTGCGGCTTGCAGCAGCAGCGCGGTTTCATGCAGCGGCAGGCCCATGATGCCGGAATAACTGCCGCTCATGTGCGAGATGAACATCGCCACCCTGCCCTGGATGGCGTAGGCACCGGCCTTGCCCAGCGGCTCGCCGGTGCCAACGTAGGCGCGGATCTGGGCCCGGCTCATGGGGGCAAAGGTCACCCGCGACACGCTCAGCGCCTGAACTCGCTTGCGGCCATGCTGCACAGCCACGGCAGTCAGCACCCGGTGGGTTTGTCCGGCCAGTTCGGCCAGCATGCTTTCGGCATGGGCGGCATCGTCAGGTTTGCCATAGATGCGGCGCCCCATCGCCACCGTGGTGTCCGAACACAAAATCGGGGCCGGCGGCAAACCGCGTTGTTTCAGGCGCGCCACGGCAGCGTCGAGCTTGAGCTGCGTGACGCGCTGGACATAGGCGGTCGGCGCCTCGCCGGCCAGCACCACCTCGAGCGCCTCGCTGTCTTCGCCGGCATCGGGCAGCAGCAGTTCGCAGGACACGCCCAGCTGCTCCAGCAGCTGGCGGCGGCGCGGGCTTTGGGACGCAAGGTAAATGAAGTCGTTCATGTTTGAAGTCCTGAGGCAAGCCACATCCCCGATTCAGCCCAGCAGGGGCCGCGGATCTGGCTTTGCCAGTCCGCAGGCGCAGCGGCCCCCTCGGG
>ERZ1292640.1427-Hain-H43-02um-R1-1427-length-19732-cov-8_pt1 | contig 19732 bp, 24 predicted proteins | sample MGYA00564404_ERZ1292640 | MGnify/ENA primary metagenome ERZ1292640 (study PRJEB36523, sample SAMEA6512636) | groundwater metagenome | collected 2019-01-08 | study: AquaDiva: Metagenomics assemblies of 32 groundwater samples
AAAGTTGTTACCCTTTATATATTTTGCTCAATTAATTAGTTCTTATACTATAATTAAAAAATCTTTTATAGGGTTCATTCCAAATTGATAATAGCTACTTTAATTCATCTAATGATTTTGTGCATTTAGGAGGTAAGATAAGGTGTGTTTGTTTTACAAACCGAAAAGCTTAAATATATGGTTTTTGTTTGTAGAGTAAACAAATCAAATATATATGTTTAAATGGAAAAAGAAAAGATAAATAAAGAGAGAATAAAAATGGAAAGCAATTGGAAAGACGAAGAAGAAAAACAAGAAAAAGAAGAAGCAGATGAAGCTGGGGAAACAGAAAAGAGTTTAATTAATAATATAAAAAATTTCACAAGTTCCGCCAGCAAGATTTATGAGGTCAAAGATTATACTTCTGCCACAATTTTGTATTTCAAGGCATTATTCAGCATTCTAGACTTAATTGTTTTCAGAAAAAAAGGATTTATTCCGAAAGATCATTCAGAAAGATTTAGGATATTAGAAAAAGAATTCTCTGAATTTTATTTAATTGCTGACAAGTATTTTCCTATTTATCAAAGCTCATATACAAGAAGTATTGAAAAGGAGGTTTGTGATGAAATAAAAGAAAATGTTGAAAGAATTATTGAAGAACAAGAAATTTTATAGTATCATAGAAGAAGGATTGAAGAAAGAAGACATATTAGATATTATTTTATTTGGTTCAGTGATAAGAGGAAAAGATGAGCCAAAAGACATTGATTTGATTATTTTATACGCATTTAAAAATAATATTAATTTTAGTTATGAACTTAGGAAAAAATTGGAAAAAGAAGGATTTAAGGTTGATATCACTAGTATTTCTTATAAAGAGCTATTGAGTCCTAATTTTCTTGGGCGCGAAGGAATACTTTTTGAAGGATTCAGTTTTAAACTAAATAAGTATTTGTCAGCAATGTTTGGTTTCTCAGGTTTTATGCTATTTAAGTATTATTTAGAAGGGATGAATAATTCAGAAAGGATGACATTTTATTATACTTTGCATGGAAGAGGAAAGGAAAAAGGAATATTAGAAAGTTTTGATTCATACAAGTTTTCAGATAATTTTATAATAGCTCCTGTGAATAACGTAGAGAAGATTAGTGATTTTTTAGAGAGAAGAAAAATTAAGTTTGTTAAAATTCCAGTTCTTATACCGCACAGATTAGCTTCAAAAAAATTTTTAAGCGAACATGAAAAATAAAATTTTATCAATTTCCTCAATGAAGAGATTATTAAAGAGAGAGGGGGTCAAAATGGTTAGCAAAAAAGCGTCAGAAAAAATGTTAAAAATTATTGATGAATATGCAAAACATATTTCCAAGAAAGCAGTAAGAAATGCTTTTTATTTTGGAAGGAAAACAATTAAGGAAGAAGACATTGAAGATGTGAAATTATTCATGAATAAAGAGAAATAAAAATAAGATTTAGGAAATCTTAAGAAAGTGAGGTTTTATTTTGTGAATAAATGTGCAGGACACAAACATTTGATACCAGTAATATACTATAAGAATTAATTAATTGAACAAGATTTATATACTTCCTTACAATATTATTGGTAAGGAGGTGAAACTATGCAAATACAAAAATACTCAATTTATTTTTTTGAAAAGAACTTTAAAGATGAACATGACATTAAAGTAAAACAACGTCTGCAATTATTAATTTATCTAAGAGAAAATAGAGATACGAGAAGTGTTGCTGAACTTCTGCGTATAAGTCTTGGTTCGGTGCCTTACTGGAAACAAAGATTTGAAAAAGAGGGTCTTGCAGGATTGCAAGACAAAAAAGGAAGAGGAAGAAAATCTGAACTGAGTAATAAGCAATTGAAAGAACTTTCATCTGCTATTGACAAAGGCATGCAGATGAAAGATAGATATAAGAGAGGATTCAAGACAAAAGACGTGAGAGAGTTCATTCAAAATAAATTTGAGAGAAATTACACGACAAGGAATTGTTTGAAGATACTCCGCAAATTAGGATACAACTTAAAAGTCCCAAGACCAAGAAACAAGAGCAGAAACCAAAATGACGTCGATGAATTCAAAAAGCAATTTAAAAAAAACTTTCAAATTTGGACAAAGAAACAATAATCGTTACATACGACCAAGCACATTTTACAATTGACGCTGATGTAAGAAAAGTTTGGGCAAAGATAGGAACAACTCCCGTCCTTTACAAGAATGGCTCAAAGAAAGGAATTAATGTCGGCGGAGCATATTCCTCAACTGGAGAATTTTTCAGTTATGAGATGAAAAGGCAAGTACAAGAAGAAGTTTTATGGAACATAAAGCTTCTAAGAATGAAGTTTGATAAAATGCTTTTACTTTTGGATAAAGCAACATGGAACAAGAATAATTTTGTGATGAGCTGGCTTGAAGAAAACAAAATCGATTATATGTTCTTTCCAACTGGAGCATCAGACCTTAATCCTGTTGAAGAATGCTGGAGACAAACAAGAGATAATGTAACTTATGTATCGCACAATTCAGAAGGGGAGTTATCAGAGAGCTTACAGAATTATTGGAGAAAACAACCTTTTAAGCATAATGTGTTCAGTTATTTAGTTCCGTGACTATACTTTTGATAGGACTGCAACTCAAGCAGTTACATTCGGCCATAGTGCAGATGAATTGGTTGTTAAAATGAGTGATGGGAGTTTGAAAACTGTTCAGGATTTGTTGAAAGATGGAGTAGGGGGAGGAAGTGGCGGAACGGCTGTGTTTAATACTCCAGGTGTGACCTCATGGTTAGTTCCTGCTGGTGTGACGCAGGTTACTGTTGAAATGTGGGGTGGAGGAGGAAATGGCGCTCCTGGGGCTTCGAATAGAGGCGGAGGCGGTGGAGGTGGTGGAGGTTATGTGAAAGCAATTGTTAATCTTCCTTTTGGAACTTCTTCACTTTCTGTTCAGGTAGGAAGTGCTTCTTTGGATTCAATTCTTGGCAGTAATCTTGTTGTTGCCCGTCATGGAGGAAGTGGTTCGGGATTGTCTGGAGGAGCAGGCGGAACTGTTTCTCTTGGAACAGGCGCGACCAGTATTTTCCAGTTTCCTGGAGTTGCAGGCAGCGTAGGTACTAGTGCCTTTGGTACTGGATGCGGCGATGCAGGATTTTATACGCAACCAGGAAATGGAGGAGATGGAGGCGCGAGTTATACGCCTTCCACTGGAGGTAAAGGATTTGTCCATCCTACTTGTAGTGTTGGTCCTGACATTCAGGTTACAGATGGTACACTTGGAGGAGGTGGAGGCGGCGCAGGTCAGGCTTCATCAGTTTTTGGAAACGGGGGCACCGGTAAAATTATTATTACATACTTTGGCGGTGGAAGTGGCGGGGGAACAAGAGCAGTAACTTTTGCAGGATATACCTCGCAGATTTATAATGGAGATTTAGGAGGCGTTGTTGGCGCGAATAACAAGTGTAATAGTGAATTTGCTGGTAGTCATATTTGTACAGCTATAGACATAGAGAGGCTAGCTCTTACTAATCAAATTCCTTCTAAACCTAATTATTTTGAAGCATTTGTATTTGATATTCACTCAGATAATTGTGTTGGTTTCACTATGGGAAATACCAATGCTAATTATGGAGAGACCTTATATTATCAAGCTAACGGAAATTATATTCTAAAGCTAGCTGGGATATGCGGTGCTAGGTACCCTATAACTTGCTGTAAGTAATATATCAAAATAAAACCTTCCCATTTTTTAGAATGTCTTTGATGAAATGGTCAAAAAGGCAATGACACAGAAAAATTTAAAAGCGAAATCTTTATAAATGTTACGTACAATTACGTACTATGGAGATTATAGGAAGAGTCAGCCGAGGAAGCAAGATGGACCAGGTTTACATCCCGAAGAATAGAACTGGTCTTTCTATTGGAAATTATGTAATAGTCCAACCTTTGGAAAAACAAAAGCCTGTTGAAAAGCTTTATTTTTACGGCGTTAAGGAAATAGAACCTTTGAAATTAGAAATAGTTTATGAGGTTATAAAAATTATAGATAAGCTTCTTGATAGTTATGAGAATTTATTTGTCATTGGCTCATTCTTGGATAAAGGTTTTCACTTTAATGATATAGACATTCTTATTGTGGCTGAAGATAAAATCAACTCTAGTTTGATTGAACCGAGTATAGAGAGAAAAGTAGGCGTAAAGGCGCATATTCTGACTTTGAATAATAAAGAGCTTAATAAGGGTTTAGAAACAGACCCTCTCTATCAGATGATGCTTAGCAGATGCATAGCTAATAAGCGTTTTATCTACAAGACAGAACAAACTATGAATTATAAGCTCTTAGATTTGCATCTTTTTAAGAGCAGAGCTTTAACGAATAATTTTGATATTTTAAGCGGAAGCGAAAAATATGATTTAGTTAGGAACATGATTGCTATTTATCTTTATTTAAAGAATAAAAAGATAAGCAACAAATTAGTCGATGAAGAAATAAAGAAAGGCTTTGAAATTGATGTTCAGAAGATAAAGCAAAACATTATAGACAAAAAAAAATTTCTAAAGAAGTATAAATTAATATATAATAAAACCTTTGTTAAAATACTTAGAGGCATAGAGCATGGCACAGAATAGGAGTAAATTAATTGAATTATTCATCGGTAATATTTCTAATGCAGTTGTTCATGATGTTCTAGAGCGAGCTGTGGGCAAGGAGCTTATGGCTGAGAAGTATAGAAAGGAGCTAACAACAAGTTTTGAAATAGCTAAAAAATATCGGGAAAAAATAAATCCTTTAAACAGACCCCTTTCTGAAAAGGATACCGAATATATTAGAGTAAAGATTGTTAATAAAGCAAAAGCTGAACTGGCGATTAGAATCTCAAAAGGCTATAAAAATATTGACTTATTGCTTATAGAATTGTTGGTTGATAAAGCATTAAGAAGCACAAAAATAGTGTAACAATAATATGGTGAATTCTGGTAATTAGAGCAGATATTTGTCTAGAATTCCCGTGATAGACAATTCTGTTTTGTGTAATCTAATTAACAGAATTGTCTATAAAAGCAGATTTTTTGCATTAATATTTCAGCACAAAACCTTCCCATTTCTTAGGATGTCTTTAATGAGTGGGTCGGATTTGCCTTTTTTTAAGTTGTCTTGAGAAGCCATTTCCAAACTGGAACAAAATGCACTTTTCTTTTTATGCCAAACCATGAGATTTCCTCTATTTTTTCATAATCCCAGGTTATAACTATAAGATTATTGCATTTTAGTTCTTTAGATGCTCTTAACAGAGATCTAATTTCTCTTTTTTTTGTTTCACTGTCAGAGATATTATAGCTTACTTGGATTAATTGTTTAATGTTTACTCCCTCTTTTATGACAAAATCTACTTCCTCACCTTGAGTATTTTTCCAGTAAGAAATTGTTGTTAAAGATCCTTTTCTCCTTTCTAATTGAAGAAAGACCATATTTTCCATTTTTCTACCAATGTCTCTGCTATTTTCAACTAATTTAACAAATGCAGTATCACAAAGATACGCTTTATTTATAGAAAACTTTTTATTTCTTATTGCATAATTAAATTTTGGATGCATAAAAGAAAAGAGAGAATCTTCTAAAATAGAAACATATGAATATAGTGTATTTTTGCTCACTCTAAATCCCTGAGACTTAAGAGTTAGAAATAATTTATTAACGCTGAACTCGTTTGAAAATGAAGAAGATAATGCCTTTATTATCCATTTAACCAATAAAGTATTTTTAAGCTTATATCTTTCGATTATATCTCTATACACAATTAGGCTGAAGTATTCATTTATTATTTTTAGCTTTTTTTCTTTGTCTTGTTCTAAAATAATTTCTGGAAAACCTCCAAACTCTAAATATTCTTCCAAGAGGCTTAATAAAATTGACTTTTCTTTTGAGTCAAGCAGATTTATATTATCTTTGTATTTTTTCATCTTTAGGAATTCATTAAAGGAAAACGGCAATAACAGATATGATAAGGTTCTGCCTCTAAGAGATGTTGCTATTTCTCTGCTCAGCAATTTTGAACTTGAGCCGGTCAAATATATATCAAAGCCATCATCATGCAAGGATCTTACTGCATTCTCCCAATATTCTATGTTTTGTGGCTCATCAATAAAAACATGAATCTCCTTCTTTGTTGATTCTGGAAAAATCTGCCAATGTATTTTTATTATTTCTCTTATTTCTTTGAAGTTTATTTCAATTAATCTAGTGTCTTCAAAGTTTAGATAAATAATATTCTCTTTTTTGACTCCTGCTTTTATAAGCTCATGCATCTTTTGATACATAAACGTTGTTTTTCCTGCTCTTCTTGGGCCAATAAGAGATTTTATCTTCTTTGAAGTATCTATCTTTAACTCTCTTTCAATCATTATAGGAAGCTCTTTTTTCTGAAAATCTATAAGATACTCCCTTATTTGTTCAATATTCATTATAAACTAGTAGGGAAATAAGTTTATAAATCTTTCCCTTCTTAATACTATATAGGGTTATGATTTAACTTTCTCTCGGTAAAGTAAGTTGTTCTTTTCTAATATCCCAAAATAAAACCTTCCCATTTCTCAAGATGTCTTTGATGAGAAAGCAGGTTTCTTCGTTTTGAAAACAATCGCCTATAAAAATTCTAAGGAGAACTTTCCCGGCTTAAAAGCCGTTTTGGCGCAACTTTTAAGAACATCTTATTTCTTTGTTGAATATGGCTGAATTAAAACAAATAACTGGGATGATTGGATTAGAGATTCATACTTACCTTGTTACTAAAGAAAAGCTTTTCTGTCTTTGCAAAGCAAGCAGAGAGCGGGGATTGAAGCCTAATATTCATATTTGTCCCATTTGTACAGGACAACCAGGCGCAAAACCAATGCTTCCTAATAAAAGCGCAGTAGAAAAAACAGTTCTAATTGGGCTTATGTTTGGATGCAAAATTAATGAAGCACTAAAATGGCAGAGAAAACATTACAATTGGCCTGATTTGCCAAAGGGCTATCAAAATACGCTGTCTGGAACCTATGCAATTCCTGTCGGAGAAAATGGGAAATTCTTTGGAATAAAAATAAGAAGCATTCATCTTGAGGAAGATCCAGCTTCATGGAATCCAGAAACAGGAGAAGTAGATTATAACCGAAGCGGATTGCCTTTGGTTGAGATAATCACAGAGCCCGATTTTACAACAGCAAAAGAGGTTGTTGATTGGCTGAAAAAATTGCTCCATAATTTGGATTATTTGAAATGCGTTGATTCTAATGCGGGAATAAAGGTGGATGTAAATGTAAGCATTCCTGGAAAGAGCGAGAGGGTAGAGATAAAAAATGTCAATTCATTAGAAAACATAGGCAGAGTCATTAATTACGAATTAGAAAGGCAAGGTAAAGAAGGCGGAAAGATAAAAGAAACTCGAAGGTATGATGATTCTTCTGGAAAAACAGAAGTTATGCGCTCAAAGGAGGACGCAGAAGACTATAGATTTATCTCTGACCCTGATTTGCAGGATATTATATTGAGTAAAAACTTTGTTGAAAGAATAAAAAAAGCAATTCCTGAATCTCCTGAAAAGAAGTTAGAGAAATTAATTAAAAAATACAAGATTGATAAGAAGAATTCTGAGATATTGGCTAAGAATGTGGATGTTGTTGAGTTTTTTGAGAAAGTTGCTGAAAAAGTCGATGCGCAATTTGCTTTATCCTGGGTAACTATTGAATTATTGAGATTTTTGAATTACAATGGCAAAAAATTGGATCAAGTGGAGATTAATGCAGAGCATTTCATTGCCTTGCTTAATCTTGTTAGGGAAGGAAAAATAACTCCTTTGAAAGGCAAAGAGATATTAAACAAGTTTTATCCTAAAAGCTTTATGCCTTCTCTAGAAGGCGAGGGCAAAATCAGCAATCTCGAAGAATTAGAGAAGATTGCTAAAGAAGTTATTAAAAATAATTCTAAAGCTTCTGAAGATTACAAAAAAGGCGAGGAAAAAGCACTAAATTTTCTAATAGGTGAAATAATGAAAGCCACGCAGAAAAGAGCAGATTTCAAGGTCGCGAAAGAAATTTTGCAGAAATTGCTGAAGTAAAAAGGTAGAGTTCAATTACAATGGAAGCTAAAGAAAAGTTTTTAATACCTGTTGAATTATCAATACTATGAGAAACAAGATACTAATAATCAGTTTAGCTCTCTTATTTGTAATGCCTTTCGTAAGTGCTGATATAATACCTACTGGCTTTAAAGTCATCACTGTTGAAAATAAAATCACAAATCTCCAAGATTTTCCAGATTATGTTTTTGTCAGTGTTGAAAAACACCCGGGCAAATATTATATTATTAAATTAATCGGAAATGACGGTCTTATTCCCGAGGCATATAAGTTTTCCAGCCATTCTGTTTATGCTATTAAAAGATTTTATTTTAATGAAGCCAGCTTGATAAAAAGCGACATTTATAAAATGAATGAAAGCGACAGAGAAGTTTATAACCAATACCTTCAAGATTTCTTTTCATCTTCCAAAGCAAAAGAAGTCATAACTGGAATTTCCACTTCTATAAATGTTCCTATTTCCAGCACTCAAGAAAAAATTTCAAAAGAATATTCTGCTTCATTAACTGAAGAAAAAGCTGCCCCCGATAATACAAAAGTTCAAAGAAACAATTTAGTTTATGCTTATCTAATCGCTCCAATTATTGCACTATTTGCCATTTTATATTTTATCTTCAGGAAGAAAAATGAATCCCATTAGCCAATTTATCTTAACCTTTATACTTGAATTGCTCGTCTTGCTTATATTTTTCAGAAAAAAACCCCTGCTGATTTTGACTTATTGTTTTTTAATCAATCTATTCAGCTGGCCAATTGCAAACCTATTTTATGATATTTATAATAATCTCCTAATTATTGAAATTGGAGTTGTTATTTTAGAAAGTCTCCTGATTATGATTCTATTTAGGTCAAAATATTGGAAATCTTTGTTAATTGCTTTCTTAGCTAACACAATTAGTTTTTTTGCAGGCTTTCTTTTTTAAACCCCTCTAAACTACTTTAAGCCCTAAAATAATGCTATCAAACTAAAAAATGCTTTATTTCCATCAAAGCCCCGAATAAAAATATCAGAATTAATATCCAATTTAGAATTTTAAAGTGGGGCATTGAATATTCAGGCTTCCTCTCTCCGTATAATTTTGCGTTTTTAGACATTAAAATAATGAGGATTGCTGTTAGCCCTCCTGAAATTGCACCCCCGATGCCGAGTACTTTGATAAATTCCGACTTGTGGAGCAGATTAAATATAAACAGGGAAATTATAGGCACTGAAATCGCCCAAAGCCATGCTCTTGCTTTTGTTTTTCCAAAATCTAATTTTAAAATATCAGTCATAGAAGTAGTCAAGGAGAGATACGCAGTAAATATTGTAATCGTGCTGAGAAGAACAAATGGCTTTCCAAGAGCTATCGTAGCTAATTGAGGCGTGCCTTCACCTGCATATCCTAAAACGAAAAATGTAAAGTAAATATAAATTAACAGAGCTATCAAATAAGATAAAATAATTACTTTTTTTAATGGCTTCTTATCTTCTCCCAAAAGCATCTTTATTTCTGGAATTGCTGTAAACCCCAAAAATGCAAAAAGAATTACTCCAAAAGGAAGGAAAAGATTATTCAAATTTATATATAAAAGATTTGCAGTATCGACCTTGTTCGCTAAATAAACACAAATGGAAAAAAATAGAATAAAAACTAAGGTCATTCCAATTGGTTCTCCTTTTTTCAATGACTTTATTCCAAAATAACTGAATAAAGAAAGTACAATCCAAAATAGCAAGCTCATATACAAACTATAATCTGTGTTTCCTAGCAAAATGTAGCTTAGAGATTCTCCTTCAGCAATCAAATATGCCAAAAGCGCCGAATAAACACCGAAAGCAACTGCAAAAAACATTAAATTTTTGCCTGCTTTTCCTAGATATTTTTCAGCATATCCCGGGAGATGATGGTTTGTTTTTGTCCTTAGCGCAATCTCGCCTAAATAAAGAGTAATCAATGCAACTATTGAAGCTATAAATACAAGATGAATTAAACCAATTTTAAAACCTGATTGCATTACAACAAAAGGAATGCCTAAAAAACCTGCACCAATTATTGTTCCAATAAGGGCAGAGATAGCTACAAATGTTCTTTCTTCTTTCATTTTTAAACTATTAGGAAGATTTCCTGCCCTTCAAATAAGCAATTAGAATAAACACGGCTGTCAAAATAAAGATTGCAATTAATATTAAAAGAAGCTTGTCTGGCGCATCTAAATTTTTATTTTCTAGCATAACTGGAATTAAAATAACTAATAATATGTAAATTAAGGTTACTATCCAGCCTTGCCAACAGCAGGGATGCCAGCCTTCCTCTCCTTCCTTTGCTTCAAACCACTCTTTTTTCATAATTAATAAAATAAGTTATTATGTTATTTAAGGCTTTGGGATTGTCTAATCTTTATCTGAAAATAGAATTCACTAAAAGTTAAAAGACCAGCAATATTATATGAAATTGAAAAAAATAGTTTGTGAATAACTTTTATCGTATATTTGGTCTAAGCATCTGGCAAGAAGCTATTATCCCGTCTTCTTTGGGCAAATAACATCCAAAATAAAAATTTTTCCGTTCCTTCTCTTGCCTTGCACGCCTTATTACCACAGTCTTTTCTTTAGATTTCATTTTATTTTCACCCCCTTTCAGCTCTTTGAGTATTTATTTTTATCTCATATAATATAATTTTTTCGTAAAAAACATCATCCCTGCACCCATAACTCAAATCACTGGACTGCATCAGATGCTTATCCATCAAATCTTTTTGTTGTTTCATAATTATTCTATGAAATCCCTTTATTATTAGCTTGTTAAAGAAAAATCTTTAGTTTAGATTCATAAGCTTTAAAAAGCATCTTTAGACTCCGACGGCAAAATCCTTTTTATGGATAACTGCATTACTTGTAGCTCTCCGTGTTGCAGTTCTCCAGACAGAAAACTGCGTACAAAATGTGCTACAAGCTACGCAGTTTTCTGTATTCGAGGGTTTTCAAAGCTCTTAGAGGATTTTGGGGTTTTTACAAATCCTCTATAGAGAATTTAAACTGATGTTATGGCTATCTCTACTTGAATCGGAGGCTTTATAGATTAAATTCTGATATAGCCAATGACCTAATAAATTGAGCAAAAAGGTCTTGACTATTGAGGGAAAAACATACAATTTTGCTTAATTATTTATGTTTTTCACTATAATTACTTTGCGATTATTATGTAAATAATTCCAAATACCTTTCTTTCGCACTTTATAATCTTCAATCCTGCTTTTTTAACTAATTCTTCAGAATTTCTAAGCAAAGAACACCCAATTTTGCTATAATGCTTTTCTTCTCTTTCCTCTTGCAATTTCATTATGAATTTATTATTGCTCATTCCGTGTTCTAATAATAAAATCTTCCCGTTTTTCTTGCACACCCTTTTCATTTCTCTCAGCGTCTTAAGAGGATTAGGATAACTGCACATTCCTAAGGCATCTATGACATAATCAAACTCTTTATTTTCAAAAGGCAATTTAGAAGCATCCCCTATTTTAAGTTCAACTTTCTTTCCGATTTTATCTGCTTTAATTTTAGCTCTTTTAATCATCTCTTTGCTCATATCTATTCCAATAACCTTACAATCAACAGAATAATATTGCAAGTTTGCCCCAGTTCCAATTCCTATTTCCAAGACTTTTCCTCTAACCTCCTCCAAGAGCCTTTTTCTAAATCTTCCAATTATAATATTCGTAAAGAATTCAGCAATTTTATATCTTTTAGCAAATTCATCATATCTTGCAGTTATTTCTCTTTGATTCAATTTCTTCATAAGATTTATACTTTAATTGGGTATTAATCTCTTTTCATTTCATCAATGATTCCTCTAAAAATAAAAAAGAATTGTTTAGCACTCTAAAAAAAGCCGTAACGTTTAAAACTCTCTTTTTCTTTAAAAAAATATGTTGCAACAAACATTAGTTTTGCTAAAGCCAGATGCTGTTAAAAGAGGAATAATTGGAAAAATAATTGTGCGATTTGAAGACGCTGGTTTAAAAGTTGTTGGTATGAAAATGCTTTGGGCAGACGAAGAGCTTGCAAAAAAGCATTATCATTTAGACGATATGTGGGCAAAGCAGGTCTATGAAAAAACAAAGCGAGTTTATGACGACGAAGGCAAAAAAATGCCCTATAACAACCATTTGGAGATGGGTAAAACAATACAAGAATGGAATATAAAATTTTTAAGAGAAGGACCGGTTATAGCTCTTATTCTTGAAGCTCCTCATGCAGTTGAAATAGTCCGCAAAATGGTGGGTTTAACAGAACCAAAACAATCTGCTCCAGGCACAATTCGTGGAGATTTCGCAATTGTTGAATCTTATGCCCTCGCAGACAGCAAAAAGCGGGTTGTCCGCAATCTAATTCACGCCTCAGACAGCGTGGAAAATGCAAAGCGGGAAATCTCTCTCTGGTTTGACAATTCTGAACTGCATAAATATACAAAAGAACTAGACAAGCATTTTTAAAACCCTAACCATTAATTCTAAAAACCTAAAGAATCTTGCTAAATCGCAACAGGCGAGTAGTTCAGCCCGGATAGAATAGCTCCTTGCGGTGAGCGAGTTCATTTTACTAATGAACTCTATCAATAAATAGCTCGTGAATAGGAGCTGACCGGGGTTCAAATCCCCGCTCGCCTATCGTTATTATAGTCAATTCTGTTGATTGTACCACGTTTAAACAGAATTGATTAGACAGAGAATTCTGATGATTAAGTCATATTTTTTTCAGAATTCTCTGTAAAATGAAAAAAGATAAAAAACCTAAAATAGCATCATTTCTGTCAAGAACTCCGGAATAAATTCCGGGGCGTGTTCGTTCAGGAATTCTTCCATAGAATTCCTGATGTCTTAAGCACCTAAAAAATATATTGCGGATTTTCACTAATCAAAATCTACTCTTACCCCTGCTCATCTTTCACACCAGCAATTGTCACAAAAAATTGTGCTTCATTCTCAGGCAGATTCGGCGAGTCAATTAATTTTGCAACTCTGCTTCCCTGTTTTCCCCTGCGCAGATACACACGGTATGTGCTCATGTGCCCCACAATATTCCCTCCGACAGGAGTTGTCGGATCCCCAAACATCATTGCAGGATTAGCCATTACCTGATTAGTCACATAAACCGCAAGATTGTGCTGCTCAGCCAGTTTCATCAAGCTGTGTAGATATTTATTTAATTTATGCTGCCTGTCAGCAAGCTCTCCTCTCCCGGTAAATTCTGCCCTAAAATGTGCAGTCAAAGAATCAATTATAACTATTTTAATCGGCTCTCCCTCTTTAATCATTTCATTTATTTTGTCAATCAAAAGTATCTGATGGTCTGAATTAAATGCCCTCGCAACTAAAATATTTTTCAGGACTTTTTCAGGATTTGCGCCAATGCCTTCTGCAATCTGCTTGATTCTATCTGGTCTGAATGTTCCTTCAGTATCAATAAGCACTGCTTTGCCGTTAGCGCCTCCTTTTTCTTTCGGCAATTGTACATTGACTGCCAATGTAAATCCTAATTGACTTTTTCCGCTGCCAAATGCTCCATAACACTCAGTTATAGATTTAGTTTCAACACCTTTTCCTCCCAGAAGATTGTTTAAGTTTTGCGAGCCTGTTGTGATATACATGATATCTTCTCTTTTTTTTGCAAACTCCATTCCATCCAAAAATCCAAGCTTCATCATATTCCTTGCAGCCTGAATCGCTTTGCGTGCAACAGCTTCCCCAATGCCTGCCATTTCAGAAAGGGTTGATGGAGACATAACTGCCAGACCCATCAATTCATAAACTCCTGCAGCTTCTAATTTCGCCGCAATTCCAGGTCCAATTCCAGGCACATCAGTAAGTTTCTGTTCAGGATTTTCTTCCTTCTTTTCTTCTTTTGCTTCCTCGCTCTTTGCCATCTCAACTCAAATCAATGCGAGTTTATAAAGATTATAGCAATGAAACAGCACGTTTTGACAAGATAACTCTTTGGAATGAATCTCTCCTGCAAGACCTCGTGACATCAGAAAACAACATTAGTTGCTAACTTGAGTATTAAATAGCGTTACGCCCAACTTAACCTATTTTTATTGTGCTTTTGCCTTGCTTTATCTTCTTGGCAGGACTACAAAATATGGATAACTTCATTACTTGTAGCTCTCTGCGTTGCAGTTCTCCAGACAGAAGCGTACAAAATGTGCTGCAAGCTACGCAGTTTTCTGTATCTAGGCAATAAAAATTCCCTCTATCCCTCAATCAAACCTTCTTGAACTTTCTGTAGATATTCATAAGAATTTGCCTAAACCAGTGTGCTTTTAGATAAATTGCGCTGTGGGGGCAAACTTCTATACAGCACAAGCACCTTATGCACTTATTGTGATTGCATTCAGGCCAAGGATTCAATTTTATCGCCTCTGCAGGGCATTTGCTCTCGCATATTCTGCATTGCTTGCACTTGCTGTAATCAAAAGTTATCTTTGGCTTTGGCAAAAACCCTAAAAATTGCAAAGCAAACTGAATATCATGGCTCTTTGGCTTCTTAAAATTGAGATGTATATTTTTACCATTGCCTAAAACTTCAATTTCTTTTCTTTGAATTTTCGCAAGTCTGTTTGTATAAATCTTTCTTGGCTTAAACCCCATAATTTCAGAAGCAATAAAATCTCCAGCAATTGCACTCTTGCTAACAATAATAATTTTGCTTTTTATCAGCTCGCCAGAAGCTCCAGGTCCCTCGCCTTCAAGCCCAACAACACCATCAATTATATTCAAGCCCGGCTTTATTGTTTCCTCAATTTTTAAAAGCAATTTAGAAAATTCTTTTGGCGAAGGCAAAATTTTATGCAAACTTTCCTTTAAATTTCCAGGTATGCACCCATAAAGATTTTTAACGCAAAGCGTTGTTTGTGTCAAGCCGTGCGTCTTCATCTTTGCCACATTAATCACCAAATCAACATCAAAAGCAATTTGCGGCAGAGGAATTCTGCGCATGCTTTTTCCAAAATTAAAAAACTTTTTTGGCAGACTTTCAAAATTAACTATCTGCGCATATCTTTCCAGCTTACTATAGCCGCACACCTTAAAAGCCCTGTCAGTATCAAATGCAGAGCTCTCGCCAATATAAATCTCAGCTCCTTTTTTCTTCAAAATCTTGCACAACTCCAAAACAATCATAGGATGCGTCGTTACTGCCTGGCTCACTTTGCTCGCTGAAAGCAAATTCGGCTTTATCAAAACTTTCATTCCTTTTTTAAAAGAAAACTGAATATTCTTCAAACTAACTTCTAAGGCTTTCCTAACTTTAGCATTTTCATAAGAACTGCACTTAACAACGCTGACTTTTTCCATTTTAATCTCTAAATCACTATTCGCAAAACTTCAAGCTTAATAAAGCTAATCACTAAAGAAAATTTTAGACAAAAAACAATCAATTATTATCATGCAACTACTCATCTTCATCGAACATAAGATAATTGTTTCTTAAGGGAATGAACTTATACTGTAATCCTGCCTTGCTTTCTCACTCTAAAACAAAACTTCGGAGTGTAGCAATCAATCAAAAACTCTTTAAAATCCAGCCTAAAAGCAGAACAGCATCAACTAAAACAAGAGTTAAAAATATTGCACTCTCAATTCTTCCCCCTGTCCTCACACTTCCAACAATTTCTCTCTTCGACGGCCAAAATGGCTTTATTCCTTCAATAGTAAAGCTATCAGTCACTAAATGTGAAGCATATCCAATAAAAAAAGGCAAAGCCAAGACAGGATAAAAAAGAGCAAATATAATTGAAATCAACAGGCAAAAGGTCAGGCTATGAAAAATCCCTCTGTGCTTAACAATCCACTGCAAAGGCCTAAGCAGCTTGCTCTGCCCTAAAAAAGAATGAGACATATCAATATCAGGCAGCAAACTCGCAATTAAAACAATTGGAATAAAAAACAGCTTATTACTGACATGGCTCAAAAAAAACAAGGCAAAAAAAGCCCCTGCAGCCAAGTGCGTTCTGAACATCATTCTTCAGCTAGAATAAGCAGAAATTTAAATCTATCTCCAACTTAAAAAAGATTGTTCCTTTCTTTTATCCGAGCGAGCCGAGTAATTTCATCTACAAAGTCAAAAGGTGAAAAATCTTTAATTTTCAAAACAGCGTCTGCTCCTTTTTCAATATAATCTTTTGCATAGAAAGAAGGCAGAGAAATTTCTGTCGGAACTACAATAACACTTTCGCTTCCTCTATTTCTCAATTCGTTTATCATTACCATTACTAATCTACAGTCCAAAAAAGCATCCTTCTTTCCAAATCCTCTATTAGAATATCTCCAATAATCTGGCTCCAAACAATAATGAACCACTATAACTGGAGAATCCTTTTCTCTAATTTTTACAATTACTTCATTAAAATCATTAGCTTTTCTTCTTTTAATCCCAAACCCTGAAACTCTCCAATTTGTTTTTCTTAAAGCAGCTATATAAATACCAGTTGGAAAATCATGCTTGTCAAAAGCATCATTACAAACATACGCCACACGTTTATCTAATATAGATAACTGCGTAGGATATGTCTCATTAGACCATTAAAAAAATGAGAGCAATAATTCCTTTCTCTTTTGAATACTTTGCATTTTTCTTTTTACAAGATGTTTGAGTTCATCAGTATTTTTAGCTTGATGAGTCTTCAATTCGTACGCTTTCATCCTTCTCAATAATCACATTAAATTCCATACCTTATAAAATAAGAATTAACTTATAAATCTTGCTAAGTTCGGCTCTTTTCTTTAAAGAATATAAGGAATATAATAAGAGCTTTGTAAATTCGTGCTTAATTCTAGACATTGTTCAACATAAATGCCCATTTAGAGAATCTATCACATAACCGTGCCCATAGATGTTATTGCAGCTCTCCTGGCTAAAGTAAATTGATAGCTGATAAATTCCACCACTAGTTTTTCCTGTTCCACAATATATAAAATTCCATGCATCAACAAATTCTGGTTTGAAGGTATAACTATTATACACTATATCTGAAAATCCTGACCAATATGAATTTGAAGCAATATCTGCATCAGCTATACTTTTTAGTTGATTACTATTGCAAGTTTGATAACAAGACCCTCCGCAACATTCAGTTGTATCAAATGCTGTAAAGGTTGTTGAAGAACAAGTTTTTCCAGAAGAACAAATATTGCCATTTCTTTCAGAACAGGTTTTTTCCTGACATGAAGACTTACAACAAGCATAAGAATCTTGTGCAGTAATAATATTATTATTTAGACACTTTTGAGTTATCCCACAAATAGATCCTCCTAACTCAGTACAGCTTTTTAAATCACATGAGACCCCGTTGGTGGTGATTCGACATTTATAATTTGTACTGCAGTTTGAAGATTCTTTCCAAGTAGTGCTGCAATCCGCATTTTGCCATTTTTGCTCAATAGTAAATCCATTTGCATTGCATCGGAATAATGCCGGAAGAACCATTTGTACTAGACAAGTTGATTCAGTTGTGCAAGATTGAGAAACTGATGGTTTGTTATTTACTGTACCGCAACTACTTGTATCGGTGCAAGTTCTAGTCTGTAGATTACTATTACAAGTAGACCAAGAGCCACAATTCCAATCCTCAGTGCAAGTAATTTCAGTATTTGTATTCGAGCAAGATTGAGAAACTGATGGTTTGTTATTTACTGTACCGCAGTTATTGGAATCACTACAGTCCCTAGTTTGTTGATTGCTTTGGCAAGTAGACCAAGAGCCACAATTCCAATTTTCTACACATTTTTGATTGGAAGGATTATTCTGATTATTAGTGTTTGTGTTCTGTGTTTGAGAAACAGGTTCATAAATCTTTTTAATAGTTAGATTAGGCTTTCCATTATCAATGCTATTGAGTTTAACAGCTAAATCATAAGCACCATCACCATTTAGATCAAATTTCTTTTCTTCCGCCACTTTCAAAGTTACGGTTATTGGGTTGCTGGAAATTGTTATCTCAACAGCATTGCCTTCAACTGAATTTAATACGATTGAATGATCTTCATTTAATAGCTCAAAATTTATCTTCTTATTTTCAGATATGCTTGTCATATATCCTTGAGTTAACTGTGTTTCAGATATTTTCGAATGGGGGAGGTATTCAATAAGATAATATACCCCAATCCCGATTATGGATAATATAACAATTATACCAAAGATTCTTAAGGCCCAGTTTTTACCGGGCGGTTCTGCTAAAATTTCTTCCTGTTTAAACTCAGATTCAATTTCCTCATCCATATTTAATTATAAATTAACAGCTATTTAAATTTTGGCGAAAATTTAACGTGACGTCCTCTGGGGCTTGAAAGCCCCAGCTTCCCATACAGCGCGCCTACGCGCGCAATTCACTTGCTTGGCTTGAATCACTCTTCCATAATCCAAACAGTTCCATGATGTGCATCTTGATTTCGCACATACTCATTTACATAATCTACTTGAACAAATCCAAGTGAGGCGGCAAATTTTCCTCTGCTCCATAGATGATGTTTAGGATATCTAAGCCCTGCCTTCTCATGATGCAGAAAAAACAATCTCGATGAAACTCCTTTCAAATATTGTAATGCTCTCGATGGTGTCATAGTCATCGGAATCGGCGCAGTTCCCTGTATATGCTCTGGCTGCACATTCAACTCAATCCATTTAATCCCATGTAATGCAGCCGCTCTTCTGGTACAGGCTTCAATTAATTTTCTGTGCTTCCATTTTCTAAACATCTTATGTCAAGAACTCCGGAATAAATTCCGGAGCGTGTTCGGAGTCGTCAAGAACTTGTGTTCTTGAGCGCATTCAGGAATTCTTTTGTGGAATTCCTGATGTCTTGAGCATGCTCAAGAATTGAATTTGCGTATCTCACCGCTAAAGTAACGAGTTTGTGCAAATTCAATTCTTGACATATCGATATTTCGTCACCCATTCAAATTCCCACATCGATACTCCTACTATATGGTTTCCTCATTCATATTTATTTGCAAAGTTTTTATAGCTCTCGCTAAGTTGTTGTATTTCCATTTTATCTCCGCGCGAAGCGCGTTGTCGCGCTCGCAAAGGTTTATTTAGTTTGAGAAAGTTACAACTATGAATTTCTATTTAGTGAGCTGCAACAAGCTCACTTTTCATAATCATCTCAAATAGAAAAAGTTTCGCTACAGCTTAAAAGCTGTAGATATCTTACACAATTATAATTAATATTATAAAGAGCCATCGTCATTCGTGCTTAATTCTAGAGGGGATTATGCAATTTGCTCTTTTTGACGAATTAAAAAGAACTTTGTAAATTCGTGCTGGACTTTAGACCAGATTAAATACTTCGGCTCTTTTTTTCTTCTATAGACTTCAACACGTGATTAAATGCATCATATACATCCTTTTCTCTCAAATTCACGCCTGAAGTCGAATCTAGTTTTATTCCACCAGAATATCCAAGGCGAGTATCTGAGAAATGTAGAATTTTCATGAGAATTTTCCCCTAATCGAACAAAACGAAATTGACCAATTTATAGCCATGCAGATAGAACGAGCCCCATATTAAAAATCTATTTTAACCTTTAATCATATATCTTGACTTCGCCAGTTAATTCTAAATATTAAAGGGATTTGTTGCCTCAATTA
>ERZ1292640.1429-Hain-H43-02um-R1-1429-length-19730-cov-6_pt1 | contig 19730 bp, 18 predicted proteins | sample MGYA00564404_ERZ1292640 | MGnify/ENA primary metagenome ERZ1292640 (study PRJEB36523, sample SAMEA6512636) | groundwater metagenome | collected 2019-01-08 | study: AquaDiva: Metagenomics assemblies of 32 groundwater samples
CGCGCACATTGCTGGCGGCCGGCGAACAGAAGAACACGGCAAGCTCGCCCAACTCATCCGGTGTGGTGAACTGCATCGACGGCTCTTTTTCGCCCAACAGCAGCTTCTTGGCCTCCTCGTTGGACAGGCCCAGTGCGGCGGCCTTGGCATCCACCTGCTTTTGCACCAACGGTGTCAATACCCAACCGGGGCAGATGGCGTTGCAGGTTACGCCGCTGGTGGCGTTTTCCAGTGCGGTGACCTTGGTCAGGCCGACGATGCCGTGTTTGGCTGCCACATAGGCCGATTTTTCGGCTGAGGCTACCAGGCCGTGCACCGAGGCAACGTTGATGATGCGGCCCCATCCTTTGCCATTGTCGGCGGCACGCATCGCCGGCAGCGCCAGGCGCGTGGTGTGGAACGCGCTGGTGAGATTGATGGCCAGGATGGCATCCCAGCGCTCGGGCGGAAAATCCTCGATCCGCGCCACGTGCTGGATGCCGGCGTTGTTGACCAGGATGTCCACGCGGCCGAACTGCGCCGCAGCGAACTTCATCATGTCCTCGATGTCGGCGGCCTTGCTCATGTCGGCGCCGTGGTAGGCCACTTTGACGCCCAGCGCAGCGACCTCGGCCTTGGGGCCTTCGACATCGCCGAAGCCGTTGAGCACGATGTTGGCGCCTTGGCGGGCCAGTGCCTTGGCGATGCCGAGGCCGATGCCGCTGGTGGAGCCGGTCACGAGGGCGGTTTTGCCTTTGAGCATGGTCTTTCTCCGATTAGGGGATGTTATGGATGAATTAGGATGACGGTACCGCTGTCACATTATCTTCAGTCACAAGATTTCACCATGTCCGAGCCTACGCTGAACTACGTATCCTGCCCCGACGCCCATGGCGGCCACCGCATGGCGTACTGGCAGTGGGGCAAGCCCCAGGCCGGGCATGTGGTGATGTGCGTGCATGGTCTGGCACGCCAGGGGCGCGACTTCGATGTGCTGGCACAGGCCCTGTGCGCCCGCGGTGGAGACGATGTACGCGTGGTCTGCCCCGACGTGGTGGGGCGCGGCCGCAGCGACTGGCTCAAGGACCCGATGGGCTACCAGCTGCCGGCCTACGCGGCCGACATGCTGGTGCTGCTCCAGCAACTGCGGCCGGCCACGCTGGACTGGGTTGGCACCAGCATGGGCGGGTTGATCGGCCTGGGGCTGTGTGGCCAGCCCGAGTTGCCGCTGCCGGTTCCAATCCGGCGCCTGGTGCTCAACGATGTCGGCCCGGTGGTCCAGTGGCAGGCTGTGCAGCGCATTGGCAGTTACCTGGGGCAACCGGTTCGCTTCCAGTCGCTGGAGCAGGCCGCTGACGCCCTGTGGGTCATCTCGTCGAGTTTCGGGCCGCACACGCGCGAGCAGTGGCTGGCCCTGACACGCCCCATGCTGAAGCCGGCCGCTGACGCACAGGGTGGGTTCGTGCTGCACTACGACCCGGCCATCGCCGTGCCGTTCCGAGCCCTGACGCAGGCGTCGGCAGCCCAGGGCGAAGCCGTGTTGTGGCGCCTGTATGACGCCATCCGCGCCAGAACACTGCTGATTCGCGGCGCACAGTCCGATCTGCTGTCGCTGGAGACGGCGCAGGCCATGACGCAACGCGGCCCCAAGGCCCGGTTGGTGGCGTTTGCCGGTGTCGGCCATGCGCCGACCCTGATCGCGCCCGATCAAGTGCAGCTGGTTTGCGATTTCCTGCTCGGCGAAGAATGAGTCACCCATGAAAAGCCACGCCGCCGAACATCAAAACGCAGAGCCGCTGCCGCAAGTCATTGCCGCCACGGCGCACAGCCTGCCCGAGCAGGACCATGCGCTGGCACGCGCACGCGCCTTTGCCGAGCCGTTGCTGGCCGGCGAGACGCTGGACACCGGCGAAAACATGCTGGCCCATGCTGACGCAGTGGCGGCCATCCTCAAGACCATCGGCGGCTCGGAGGCCATGCAGGCCGCCAGTTACCTGGTTTATGCCTGCGCCCACCTGAACAAGCCGCAGGAAGTGATCGCCAAGGCCTTCGGCGACAGCTTTGCCGAGCTTGCTGTCGAAACGACCAAGCTGGTGCAGGTGCAGCGCCAGGCGCGCGCGGCCCAGGTGGCGGCTTCCCGCTCGGGTACGCCGGTGCCGATGGCGCAGACGGCCGCCGCCCAGACTGAGAACGTGCGCAAGATGCTGCTGGCCTTTTCGCGCGACCTGCGTGTGGTCATGCTACGCCTGGCCTCGCGCCTGCAGACGCTGCGCCACTTCGCCGCCACCAAGCTGCCGGTGCCACCGGGCCTGGCGGCCGAATCGCTGCAGGTGTTCGCTCCACTGGCCAATCGGCTGGGTATCTGGGAGGTCAAGTGGGAAATGGAGGACCTGTCCTTCCGCTTCCTGGAGCCCGATACCTACAAGGAGGTGGCGCGGCTGCTCGACGAGAAGCGCATTGAGCGCGAGGCCTATGTCGAGCACCTGCGCACCCGGCTGGAGTCCGAACTGAACGCCCAGGGCATTCATGCCCGGGTCCAGGGCCGGCCCAAGCACATCTACAGCATCGTCAAGAAGATGCGCGGCAAGTCGCTCGGCTTCAACCAGGTCTACGACGTGCGGGCGCTGCGCATCGTGGTCAACTCCATTCCGGACTGCTACGCAGCCTTGAGCTGGGTACACAGCCAGTTCCAGCCGGTGACGGAAGAGTTTGACGACTACATCGCCAAACCGAAACCGAACGGCTACCAGTCCTTGCACACCATCGTGCGCGACGCCGAGGGCCGGCCGATCGAAATCCAGATCCGGACCCAGGCCATGCACGAGCATGCCGAGCACGGCGTGGCCGCGCACTGGGCCTACAAGGAGGCCGGTGCCAAGGGTTACGCCGGCGTCTCGGCCAACAGTTCCTACGATGCCAAGATCGCCGTGCTGCGCCAACTGCTGGCCTGGGAGCGCGATCTCTCCGGGCCGCAACAGGGGCAGGGCGTCTTCGAGGACCGCATCTATGTACTCACGCCCGATGCCGCCATCGTCGAGCTGCCGCAGGGCGCCACACCGGTGGACTTCGCCTACAGCGTGCACACCAATCTGGGCCACCGTTGCCGTGGCGCGCGCGTCGACGGTGCCCTGGTGCCGCTCAGCACGCCGCTGAAAAACGGCCAGACGGTCGAGGTGGTGGTTGCCAAGGAAGGCGGCCCTTCGCGCGACTGGCTCAACCCCGAACTCGGCTTTCTGGTCAGCCCGCGTGCCCGCGCCAAGGTGCGGGCCTGGTTCAATGCCCAAGCCATGCATGAGACGGTGGCACGCGGCCGCGAGGCGGTGGAAAAACTGCTGCAGCGCGAGGGCAAGACCGCCGTCAAGCTGGAGGACCTGGCCTCCCAACTGGGCTTTGGCTCAGCCGACGCCCTGTTCGAAGTGGTGGGCAAGGACGAGTTTTCCCTGCGCAACATCGAGACCCTGTTGCGCCCGCCGGCACCGCCGGCCACGCAGGACGAGCCGACCCTCAGGAAGTCCAAGAGCGACGGCAGCTTGCGCGGTGGCGTGCTGGTGGTGGGGGTCGACTCGCTGCTGACGCAGCTTGCCAAATGCTGCAAACCGGCACCGCCTGACGAGATCCGCGGCTTCGTCACGCGTGGCAAGGGCGTCAGCGTGCACCGGGCCGACTGCGCCAACCTGCGCGAGATGGCTGCGCGCAACGCCGAGCGCGTGATCGAAGTCGAATGGGGTCGCTCCAAGAGCGGCGAGCCGGCGCTGTATCCGGTGGATGTGACGGTGGAGGCGGCCGACCGCCAGGGGCTGCTGCGCGATATCCTGGAGGTGTTCGCGAAGGAAAAGCTCAACGTCATCGGCGCGCAGACGCAGACCGTCAAGGGCGTGGCCTGGATGACGCTGACGGTCGAGGTGGCGGATTCCGGCCGGCTGGGCAAGGTGCTGGGGACGGTGGCCGGCTTGGCCGGGGTGCGGTCGGCGCGGCGGCGGTAGTCGGTTACCGGAGCGAAAGCCGGGCAAAAGCTACTTGCGCTTGCCTTTGCCCAGAATGCTCCCCAGTACCCCTCGAATGATCTGCTGCCCGACTTCACGCCCGATGGCGCTGGCGGCGCTCTTGATGAGTTGTTCGCCGGCGCTGGCGCGGGTGCGCTTTTGTCCGCCGCCAAGCAGGCCACCGAGGGTGTCGAGCAAGCCACCGCCGGAGGACGCCTGTTCCTGTGCGGGCGTTTCGGCCTGGCCCATGCGCGCCTGTGTGCGGCCGGACAGCAATTCGAAGGCCGACTCGCGGTCGACGGTTTTTTCGTAGACGCCGGCCACCACGGAACCTGCGATCAGGGCCTTGCGCTGCGCGGGCGTGATGGGGCCGATCTGGCTGCCCGGCGGCAGCACATAGACGCGCTCGGTGATGCCGGGGCGACCCTTGTCGTCCAGGAAACTCACCAGCGCCTCGCCAACAGCCAGCTCGGTGATGGCGGTGGCAATGTCGAGCTTCGGGTTCTGCCGCATGGTGTCGGCAGCCGACTTGACGGCCTTCTGGTCGCGTGGCGTGAAGGCGCGCAAGGCGTGCTGCACGCGGTTGCCGAGCTGGCCGAGCACGCTGTCCGGGATGTCGAGCGGGTTCTGGGTGACGAAATAGACGCCCACGCCCTTGCTGCGCACCAGCCGCACCACCAGTTCGATGCGCTCCAGCAGCGCCTTGGGCGCGTCGTTGAACAGCAGATGGGCCTCGTCGAAGAAGAACACCAGCTTGGGCTTGTCCAGGTCGCCTACCTCGGGCAGGTGCTCGAACAGCTCGGACAGCAGCCACAGCAGGAAGGTTGCGTACAGGCGCGGCGCGTTCATCAGCTTGTCGGCGGCCAGGATGTTGACGACACCACGACCCTGACCATCGGTCTGCATGAAGTCGGCGATGTTGAGCATGGGCTCGCCGAAGAACTTGTCGCCGCCCTGGGCCTCGATCTGCAGCAGGCCGCGCTGGATGGCGCCGATGCTGGCGGCGCTGATGTTGCCGTACTGGGTGGTGAACTGCGAAGCGTTGTCGCCCACGTGCTGGCACATGGCGCGCAGGTCTTTCATGTCGAGCAGCAGCAGGCCCTGGTCGTCGGCTATTTTGAATACCAGCTGCAGCACGCCTTCCTGCGTCTCATTGAGGTTGAGCATGCGGCCCAGCAGCAGGGGCCCGAGGTCGCTGACCGTGGCGCGCACCGGGTGGCCCTGTTCGCCGAATACGTCCCACAGGGTGGTGGAGCATGCTATCGATTCAGGAGCGGCTAGCGCACGTTCCTTCAGGACTTTGGCCAGTTTTTCTCCGACAACACCGGCTTGCGAAATGCCGGTGAGGTCGCCCTTGACGTCGGCCATGAAGACCGGCACGCCGATGCGCGAGAAGCCTTCGGCCAGGGTTTGCAGCGTGATGGATTTGCCGGTACCGGTGGCGCCGGTGATCAGGCCGTGGCGGTTGGCCTTGTCGGGCCGGATGAAGCATTGCGTCTCGTTGTGCCGGGCAATCAGGATCGAATCAGCCATTGCGTTCTCAAAAAGTACAATTCATTCCCCATAGCGTAACGAACTTTTAAGGAATCCCCATGGCTGGACACAGTAAATGGGCCAATATTCAGCACCGCAAGGGCCGCCAGGACGAGAAGCGCGGCAAGATCTGGACCCGCATCATCCGTGAAATCACGGTGGCGGCACGCGCCGGTGGCGGCGACCCGGCAGCCAACCCGCGCCTGCGCCTGGCCATCGACAAGGCCAAGGCCGCCAACATGCCGGCTGACCGCGTCAAGTACAACATCGACAAGGCGACCGGCAACCAAGAAGGCGTGCAGTACGAGGAAATCCGCTACGAGGGCTACGGCATCGGCGGGGCAGCCATCATCGTGGATACCATGACGGACAACCGCGTGCGCACCGTGGCCGAGGTACGCCATGCCTTTTCCAAGCATGGCGGCAACATGGGCACCGAAGGCTCGGTGGCGTTCCAGTTCAAGCATTGTGGGCAATTGATCTTCGCACCGGGTACCTCGGAGGACAAGGTGATGGAAGTGGCGCTGGAAGCCGGCGCCGAGGATGTGGTGAGCGACGACGATGGTGCGGTCGAGGTGTTGACGGCACCTGGCGACTTCGAGGCCGTGAAGAACGCGCTGGAAGCTGCTGGCCTCAAGCCCGAGGTGGCCGAGGTGACCATGCGACCGGAGAATACGATCGAACTCAGCGGCGATGACGCTGCCAAGATGCAGAAGCTGCTCGACGTGCTGGAGGACCTGGACGATGTGCAAGAGGTCTATCACAACGCTGGACTGTGATTGAACACCCCCAGGCTTCGCGCACTTCGTGTCGCTCCGCCACCCCCCTTGCAGGGGGCGGACACCAGTGGCCCGGCCAAGCCGGTTCCACGGTGTCCTCTGGGCTGATTAGGTTTGCGTGCCTGCATACTGGGCTAAAGGCGAAATAAGGTTTGATATGAAAGTACTCGTGATTGGTGGCGGCGGCCGGGAACACGCACTGGCCTGGAAACTGGCCCAGTCTCCCAAGGTGCAGGTGGTTTATGTGGCCCCCGGCAATGGGGGCACGGCGCGTGATGCGCGCCTGCAAAACGTGCCGATCACGGACGTCAAGGAACTGCGGGTCTGGGCGCAGGCCGAAAAGATCGGCCTCACGGTGGTGGGACCCGAGGCGCCGCTGGCGGCCGGCGTGGTGGACGAGTTCCGCGCCCACGGCCTGCGGGTGTTCGGCCCGACCCAGGCGGCAGCGCAGCTGGAGAGTTCCAAGGCCTTCTCCAAGGCCTTCATGAAACGTCACGGCATTCCGACCGCCGAGTACGAGACCTTCTCCGACCCGGTGGCAGCCCATGCCTATGTCGACAAGATGGGCGCACCCATCGTGGTCAAGGCCGACGGGCTGGCGGCCGGCAAGGGCGTGGTGGTGGCCATGAGCCTGGCTGAAGCCCACGAAGCGATCGATTTCATGCTGCTGGACAACAAGCTGGGCGTGAGCCACAACGAAGGCGGCGCGCGCGTGGTGATCGAGGAGTTCCTGCAAGGCGAGGAAGCCAGCTTCATCGTGTTGTGCGACGGCAAGAACGTCACCGCCCTGGCGACCAGCCAGGACCACAAGCGCCTGCTGGACGCCGACCAGGGACCCAACACCGGTGGCATGGGGGCGTATTCGCCTGCGCCGGTGGTGACGCCGGCGGTGCATGCCCGCGCCATGCGCGAGGTGATCCTGCCCACCATCAAGGGCATGGAAAAGGATGGCATTCCCTACACCGGTTTCCTCTACGCCGGCCTGATGATCGATGCGCAGGGCAATCCCAAGACACTGGAATTCAACTGCCGCATGGGTGATCCGGAAACCCAGCCGATCATGATGCGCCTGAAGAGCGATCTGGTCGATGTGATGCTGGCGGCCACCGAGCCCGGTCCGCACGGCCGGCTGGATCAGATCGATCTGGAGTGGGACCGTCGCTGCGCCTTGGGCGTGGTGATGGCCGCGCACGGCTATCCGATGAATCCGCGCAAGGGTGACGTCATCACGGGTCTTCCGGCTGATGCCGATGACGCGATGGTGTTTCATGCTGGTACCGTGATGAAGGACGGCCAGGTGCTGACGTCCGGCGGCCGCGTGTTGTGCGTCACGGCACTGGCTGACAGCGTGAAACAGGCGCAGCAGCGCGCCTACGAGGTGGCCAAAGGCATCCATTTCGACGGCATGCAGTACCGTACAGACATCGGCTACCGTGCCATCAAAGGCTGACGTTCAAGGATGCACCTGAACGATTTCCCCCGGCCCTATCCGGTGCAGTTTGCCGGCAGTGCCTTGGCACGCTGGATTCTGCGGCGCTTGGGTTGGCGGGTTGATTTTGCAGGACTGCCGGCCATGCAAGGCGTGCTGGCGGTCTATCCGCACACCAGTAACTGGGACTTCGTGCTGCTGGTCGTCGTCAAATGGGCGGTGGGGGTGCCGGTGCGTTTCTGGGGCAAGGACAGCCTGTTTCGCATCCCGCTGTTCGGCCGCTGGCTGCGCTGGCTCGGTGGCCTGCCCGTGCGCCGAACCGCATCGCACGGTGTGGTGGCCGAGACCGCGGAGCAGCTGGCACAGGCGCGCCAACGGGGCGAATATTTCTGGCTGGCCCTGGCGCCGGAAGGCACGCGCAAGCACATTCCGGGCTGGCGCAGTGGTTTTTACCGCACTGCCGTGACGGCGGCGGTGCCGCTGGGCTTGGTGCGCGTCGATTACCGTCTGCGTGAAGTGAGTGTGGTGGACTTCATCCACCTGACGGGGCATGAGACCGAAGATTTCCGCCGCATTGCCAGCATTTATGCCGGCGTGACGGGTTGCCGGCCGGCCAATGCGGCCCCCATCCAACTGCTCGGGGCCGATGTGCCGCGGACCGAAACCATTGTGAAATGACCATGACCACAGAAACTCCGAATGTCAGTGCCGTGCGCCAGTACCTGCAGGATCTGCAGCTGCGTATCACGGGCGCCATCGCCCAGCTCGACGGCAGCGAGTTTTTAGCCGACGCCTGGGAAAAAGAGCCAGGCGAACTGCTGCAGGGCAACGGCCTGACCAAGATCCTGGAAGGCGGGCGCGTGTTTGAGCGCGCCGGCTGCGGGTTTTCGCATGTGCGCGGCCCCAAGCTGCCGCCGTCGGCCACCCAGCACCGGCCGGAACTGGCAGGTGCCCCGTTCGAAGCCATGGGGGTGTCGCTGGTGTTCCACCCGTGCAATCCTTATGTGCCGACGGTGCACATGAATGTGCGCATGCTGGCGGCCAAGGGCAAAGACGGACAGGACGTGTGCTGGTTCGGCGGTGGCATGGATTTGACGCCGTACTATGGTTTCGAGGAAGACGCGGTGCATTTCCACACGGTCTGCCGTGATGCGCTCCAGCCTTTTGGCGATGACAAGTACCCGCGCTTCAAGACCTGGTGCGACGAATACTTCTTCCTCAAACACCGCAACGAGCAGCGCGGTATTGGCGGGGTATTCTTCGACGACTTTTCCGAGCTTGGTTTCGACGGCAGTTTCGCCATGCTGCGGGCCGTCGGCGATGCTTTCCTGGGCGCCTATCTGCCGATCGTCGAGCAGCGTCAGCACCTGACCTGGGGCGAGCGCGAGCGCGATTTCCAGCTCTACCGGCGCGGCCGTTATGTCGAGTTCAATCTGGTCTGGGACCGTGGCACCCACTTCGGCCTGCAGTCGGGCGGCCGTACCGAATCCATCCTGCTGTCCATGCCGCCGCTGGTGAGCTGGGCCTACCAGCAGCGACCCGAACCGGGCTCGCCGGAAGAGGCGCTGTATACGAAGTTTCTGCCGCGGCGGGACTGGGTTTGAGCGTGACGCACAAGCGACTCGGTATCTTTGGCGGCGCTTTCGACCCGCCGCATCTGGCGCATCGGGCGCTGGCTGAGGTGGCGTTGCAGCAGTTGCAGCTCGATGAGTTGCGCGTGCTGCCGACCGGGTACGCCTGGCACAAGCGCCGGCAACTCACGCCGGCGGAGCACCGCCTGGCGATGGCCGAAATGACCTTTGCCGGGCTACCCGGGCTGGTGCTTGACGACCGTGAGATCCGGCGCGAGGGGCCATCCTACACGCTCGATACCTTGCGCGAACTGCATGCCGAGCAGCCCGAAGCCGAGTTGTTCCTGGTCATGGGCAAGGATCAGGCCGATGTACTGCCGAGTTGGCGCGACTGGCAGGAGATTGTTCATCTTGCTATAATTTGTGTAGCTGATCGCGATGGATTGACGGGCCGAGAGACCCGATTTGTACCCCCGCCCGAGATGGCGGCGCGCTTTCGCAAGCTGCACATGCCTGCCATGGACATCAGCGCCACCGGCATCCGCACCCGGGTGGCGAGCCAGCAAGGCATCGCCCCTCTGGTCTGCGAGCCCGTTGCGCGCTATATTGAAGACCATCACCTTTACACGACCTCTTGATGACTACAGAAACCGCTGCCAAAAAAGACATCCAAAAACTCCAGCGCGCCATCGTCGATGGTCTGGAGGACGTGAAGGCGCAGGACATCCAGGTGTTCAACACCGAGCATCTCTCGCCGCTGTTCGAACGCGTGATGATCGCTTCCGGCACGTCCAACCGCCAGACCAAGGCATTGGCGGCCAGTGTGCGCGATGCCGTGCGTGACGCCGGTTTTGCCAAGCCGCGCATGGAAGGCGAGGACAACGGCGAGTGGATCATCGTGGACTGCGGCCAGGCCGTGGTGCACATCATGCAGCCCAATATCCGCCAGTACTACCACCTGGAAGATCTGTGGGGTGAGAAGCCGGTGCGCCTGAAGTTCGGTGCCGACAAGCCGGCTGCCAAAACGCCGGCCAAGACCAGTACGGAAGCCAAACCGACCACGCTCAAGCGGTCGAGCGCCGCCAAGAAGGGCGTGACTGAGGTTTTCCCGTCCAAGGCACAGGAAAAGAAGGCTGCTGCCAAGAAGGCGGTCGCCAAGCCGGCAGCGAAAGCCGCGGCGAAGAAGGTCGTTGCCGGCAAGTCGAGCGGCGCGACCAAGGCGGTAGCCAAAGCGCCGGCCAAGACGAGTGCCAAGGCCCCGGCGAAGAAGACCACTGCACGCAAGGCCTGACACCGGATACGAGGACGGAAAGGCCTGCATGAGGCTGCTGATCGTGGCCGTCGGCCAGCGGGTGCCGGACTGGGCTCAGACCGCCTGGGATGACTATGCCAAACGTTTTCCGCCAGAGCTGCGGGTCGAACTCAAGGCGGTCAAAACCGAGCCACGCGGCTCGAAAACGCTCGAGCAGCTCTACGCGGCCGAGCGCACCCGCATCGAGGCTGCCATCCCCAGGGGAACCCGCATCGTGGCGTTGGACGAGCGCGGCACGGCGCTGACGACAGTGGCGCTGGCGTCCAAGCTCAAGGCCTGGCAGCTTGGAGGTGATGATGTAGCGCTGGTGATCGGCGGTCCGGACGGCCTCGATCCTGCATTTCGCCAGTCCGCGCACGAGCGCATCCGCTTGTCCGACCTGACACTGCCGCATGCCATGGTGCGTGTGCTGCTGGTCGAGCAGCTCTACCGCGCCTGGTCGATCAATGCCAACCATCCTTACCACCGCGAGTGAATACGGTCTGATGCATGCCTGATTTCATCTACCTTGCTTCTCAAAGTCCGCGCCGGCGCCAGTTGCTGGAACAGTTGGGCGTGCGTCATGAGCTGCTGCTGCCCGATGCGCAAGAGGATGCGGAAAGCCTGGAAGCCGTGATGCCCGGCGAGACCCCCACGGCCTATGTACAGCGCGTAACCCGGCTCAAGCTCGATGCCGCACTGGCCCGCCTCAAGCGCCGTGGCTTGCCGGCCGCGCCGGTGCTCTGTTCGGATACCACGGTGGCGCTGGGACGCACCATCTACGGCAAACCCGAAGATGCCGGGGACGCCGCCCGCATGCTGGGGGCGTTGGCCGGTCGCACCCACCGCGTGCTGACCGCCGTGGCCGTGGGCACAGCGCGGCGGCGCGAGCACGCATTGAGCGTGTCGCGCGTGACCTTTGCCGACATGAGCCGGCAGCAGATCGCTGCCTATGTGGCCAGTGGCGAGCCGATGGGCAAGGCTGGTGCCTATGCCGTGCAGGGCCGGGCGGCTGCCTACATTTCTCATATCGCGGGCAGCTACTCTGGCATCATGGGCTTGCCGGTCTACGAGACTGCACAATTGCTAAGTTCCTTCGGATTCAAAATCTAATTCAGCTTCAACCATGTGGCCCATCAGCTCAGACTTCTGGATGACCGCTTCGCCAATCGCGGGACACCGCGGAACCGGCTCGGCCGGGCCGCTGGTGTCGCCCCCTGCAAGGGGAAGGGCGGAGCGACACGAAGTGCGCGCAGCCTGGGGGTGTGCCTAGCATGCAAGAAGACATCCTGATCAACTGGTCGCCGCAGGAAACGCGTGTTGCCGTGGTGGAAAACGGTGCCGTGCAAGAGTTGCACGTCGAACGCACCTATGAGCGCGGTTTGGTAGGCAATATCTATCTCGGCAAAGTGGCTCGGGTGCTGCCGGGCATGCAATCGGCCTTCATCGACATCGGCCTGGAACGCGCCGCCTTCCTGCACGTGGCCGATGTCTGGCACCCGCCAGCAGAAGGTGAATCGCTCAGTGCCTCGCGCGCGGCACAACCGCAGATTCCGATCGAGAAACAGGTGTTCGAGGGCCAGGCACTGATGGTGCAGGTGATCAAGGATCCGATCGGCACCAAGGGCGCACGCCTGTCGACCCAGGTCAGCATTGCCGGCCGCCTGCTGGTGTTCTTGCCGCAGGACGAGCACGTAGGGGTGTCGCAGAAGATTCCTGCGGACCAGCGTGATGAACTGCGCGGGCGGCTGCAGGCGCTGGTGGGCGAGCAGGGCGGCGGCTTCATTCTGCGCACGAACGGCGAGGATGCGTCGGATGCCGAGCTGGCCGACGACATCGCCTATCTGCGCAAAACCTGGGCACGTATCAAGGAAGCGTCTCTGCGCCTCGCCCCTAAATCGCTGTTGCATCTCGACTTGAATCTGTTGCAGCGCGTGTTGCGCGACTTGGTGAGCGAATCAACGCAGTCGATCCGGGTCGATTCGCGTGAGCAGTTCGAAGCGCTGCGCGCCTTCGGTCGCGAGTTCATGCCGACGGCTGCCGAGAAGCTGCAGCACTACAAGGGTGAGCGTCCGATCTTCGACCTGTTCTCGATCGACGAGGAGATTGCCAAGGCCCTGGGACGGCGCGTCGATCTCAAGTCAGGTGGTTACCTGATCGTGGACCAGACCGAGGCGCTGACGACCATCGACGTCAATACCGGCGGCTTTGTCGGGGCGCGCAACTTCGACGACACGATTTTCAAGACCAACCTGGAGGCGGCACAGGCCATTGCGCGGCAACTGCGTCTGCGCAACCTGGGCGGCATCATCATTGTCGACTTCATCGACATGGCGCGCGAAGACCATCGCGAGGCGGTGCTGGCCGAGTTCCGCAAGCAACTGGCACGCGACCGCGTCAAGACCATGGTTGGCGGTTTTTCCCAGCTCGGGTTGCTGGAGATGACGCGCAAACGCACGCGCGAGTCGCTGGCGCACATGCTGTGCGAACCCTGTCCGACCTGCGAAGGCAAGGGCATCGTCAAGACCGCACGCAGCGTCGCCTATGACATCCTGCGCGAGATCCTGCGGGAGGCGCGGCAGTTCAATCCGCGCGAGTTCCGCGTCGTGGCGGCGCCCAAGGTGATCGAATTGCTGCTGGACGAAGAGAGCCAGCATCTGGCGGGTTTGAGCGAATTCATCGGCAAGCCGGTTTCGTTGCAGAGCGAGACGGCGATGGGGCAGGAACAGTACGACATCGTGCTTCTTTGAGTCATGCGCATTGCCGTCATCAGTCGTGTGTTTTCTAAAGCAGGCGGCGGGGCCGAGAGCTATTCCGTCGCGCTGGTGCAGCAGCTCGCGACGCGACACGAGATCCATGTGTTCGCGCAGGAGTCGAATCAGCCGGTGCCGGGCGTGACTTATCACCAGGTGTTTTGCCTGAGTCGCAAGCCGCGCTGGATCAACCAGCTTTTGTTTGCCATTGCCACCTGGTGGCGCACGCGCACAGGTTTCGATGTGGTGCACTCGCACGAGAACACCTGGCACGGCCAGATTCAGACCATCCATGTGCGGCCGACACGCTACAACCTGTTCCACGATCGCCGCGGTATGCGCTTATGGCTGCGGTGGGTCAAGGTGCTGCTGAGTCCGCGCCTGATCACCTACGTCTGGCTGGAGGGCGCACGTTTCAGCCCAGCGCCGACGCGTCGCGTGGTGGCCACTTCCGAGACCCTCAAAGGCGAGTGTGAACAGGCCTATCCGGCCAGCCGTCAAGTGCTGTCAATCGTCACGCCTGGCACCCATCTGCCGCAGGACACGCTGACGCGTGCTGCAGCGCGCCGCCAGCTCGATCTGCCGCCGGAAGCACCGCTGCTGCTCTTCGTGGCCAACGACTATGCACGCAAAGGGCTCGACACCTTGTTGCAGGCCTTGGCGAAATTGGCACCCGAGGTGCATCTGGCCGTGGCAGGCAATCCAGCACCCATTCCGCGCTACCGGCAGCTGGCAGCGCAACTGGGGTTGTCGGGGCGGGTGCATTTCCTCGGCTCACGCAACGATCTGACGCCCGTCTACCTGGCTGCCGACTGCCTGGCCCACCCCACGCTGGAAGACAGCTTTGCCATGGTGGTGCTCGAAGCCATGGCGCACGGGCTGCCGGTGGTGGTCAGCGGCCCGACGCATTGCGGCATCTCGCGGCAGCTTGAAGACGGCGTGCAGGCCCTGTTGCTGCACGATCCGCGTGATGCCAGCGATCTGGCCAGTCGGCTCCATACCTTGCTGGCACAGCCGGCATTGGCGCAGCAGCTGCGCCGGCATGGACTGGCGTTTGCACAGGCGCATTCCTGGGAAAGTGCCGCCCTACAATACGAGCACCTGTATCAACAGGTGGTTTCTTCCGTTTCTTCATGACCGCACCTTCCCGGCAACGCTGGCTGATTCTTGCCCATGCCTTCAACATGGACGGCCGGGCAGCCAGCCAGACCATCACCGACAAACTGCCACATCTGCGGCGCGCCGGCATCGACGTGGTGGTGCTCAGCGGTGTCTCCGGCACGCGGGATGCCGTGGTCGAACACTACCAGCTCTGGCCGGCCGGGCCAGCCGGCTTGCGCTTCGAACTGCGACATGTGCTGCGTCGGCGTTTCGGTAGCGGTGCGCTGTATCGCAGTCTGATGGTCTTGGCTTCACTGCTTCTGCTGCCGGGCATGCTGGTCGAGAAACTGCTGCGTCCGGTGGAAAGCTCCTGGTCGTGGTGGCTCAGTGCCTACCTGAAAGGGCGGGCGCTGGCGCGGCGCCAGCCCTTCGACTTGATCTATTCCACCGGTGGCGCGTTTGCCGCCCACCTGGCCGCCCAGGCGTTGAAGCGTGCCACCGGCACACCCTGGCTGGCCGAGGTGCACGACCCCATGGTGATGCCCGGTTCATCACCTGAGACGGCACAGCAGAAAATGCAGGCCGAGGTCGAGAGACTCATCTGCACTGATGCCGACGTCGCCATCTGGTTCACCGAACAGGCTTTGGCCAGCGCACGCCAGCGTCACCCGCAACTGGGTGAACGCGGCAAGATGATGCTGCCGGGCATTGATCAGCCGTTTCAGATGTTGCCTCCGTACCATCCAGGCCCCAAATTCATCATCAGCCATTTTGGCTCGCTCTCTGCGACGCGGCATCTGGGGCCGATCATCGCGGCGCTGGAGTTCCTGAAAGACCGCCGTCCCGACCTGATTGCGAAAACCGAACTGCATGTCTACGGCGGGCCGCTTGATCCGGTGTCCAGCGAGAAGCTGCTTCGTTCGCCGGTGCGCGACTGCGTGCGCCATTTCGGCCGCATCGAGGTTGATCCGCACAGCGGCGTGAGCGGACGCGAGCAGATTCTTCGTCTCATGCGTACAGCCGACGTGTTGCTACTGCTGCATGGGGAGGAGCTGATCTGCTCGGAGTACATCCCCTCCAAGCTTTACGAGTACCTCTGGATGCAGCGGCCGATCCTGGGTATCGTGCATGACAATCCGCAGATGGGTGGGATTCTGCGCTCTCAAGGGCATGTGGCGATACTTTCCGGTGGGCAAGGGCAGGGCGTAGTCGTGGTGAACGGCGAACTTGCCGCCGCCCTGGAACAGTTGTTTGATCGATGGCGAATGCAGGGGCTGCCCGACAGCGGCCAGGCCAGCCCCTACACGACGCAGGCGGCGGTTGCCAAGCTGCTGGGCTGGGCGCGGCAAATCGACGCAGAGGTGGCTGGATGACGCCATTGCTTTCCCTCGTGGTTCTCGGTTTCCGCAATTTCGATGTGACGACACGGGTCTGCATGGAGTCGCTGCTGCCGTGGCTGAACGATCCCGAAGTCGAGGTGCTGCTGGTCGACAACGGCTCGCCCGACGATTCGGTACAGAAAACGGCGCAATGGTGCGCGGCGCATCCACGAGTCAAATGGTTGCTGAGCGAGACCAACCGTGGTTATGCCGGCGGCATGAACTGGGGGGCTGAGCAGGCGACCGGCCAATGGCTGTTGCTGGTCAACAACGACACCATTTTCCCGGCCCAAACCCTGGATGCCCTTAAGGCTGTGATCCGACAGGCCCCATCAGATGTGGCCATGCTGGGGCCGGTGACCAACGCTGCCGGCAATGGCCAGCGCTTGTGGAAGCCGGGTGCCAGTCATGAGGAGTGGTTGCAGATCGGACGTTGGCTCAACGAACACCCGACACATCAGTTGATGCCGGCTTACCGCTGCGATTTCTTCTGCATTGCGATCCGGCATGATGTCTGGCGTGAACTTGGCGGACTCGATCTCGAGTTTGGTCTCGGCTACTACGAGGATTTCGATTTCAGCCTGCGACTGGCCAAAGCCGGTTATCGGCAGATGATCACCGAGGATGTCTTCATCCTGCATGTCGGTAGTGCCACCTTCAAGGGCAATGCCGCAGCACGGGCACTGATCAAGCGCAACAAGAAATTGCTGCAGTCCAAACATCCTGGCGCCCGTTTCGAGCATACGCGGCTAGGAAATCTGGCGGTATTGCAGCGCTACCGTGAACTGAAGAGTGCAGGGGCGTGGTCCCAGGCATTGGACGCACGTTATCAACTGCGTGACGGTGCGCTGGAGGGGGATGCTCCGAGAAGTATGGTGAAGCGGTGGCTGTGGAAACGAAAAGTTCGATTGTGCATGGGGGACTGATGGAGAAAGTGTCGACACTGTTCAAGTGGTGTTTCTTGGGCTATCTGGCCATCTTGCCGATGTCTGACACGATAGCTTTACGCAACCTGTTGCTGCTTGTTCTTGTTTGCATTGTCCTTGCCTGCTTGGTGCTGGCGCCGAAGCGTTCGAAGCGCCCCCTGTCCAATGGATTCCGGCTTGTTCCTTGGATTTTGGCGCTATGGGCGCTGTACTTGTTTGTCTTTCCGCTGTTTGCGGTGCAAGCCGATGTGGCTTGGCAGAACCTGAAAGGGCAGTGGATTGAATCCTTGCTTGCATGGCTTGTCGGCTTTGGCGCTGTGATGCTTTTGGGGCGGCAGGGGCCGAATTTGTGGGCTTTGGCTCTCGCCAGTGCGTTCCCTCTTGCCATCCATTTGTCGCTGTGCCTCTTCGGCTGGGTCGGCTTGCTTGGTGAGGACTATCAATCGCTTGATACTCTGGGTGGCATCTGGCATGCCTTCTCGCGCCAACTTCACACCGGTTTTGAGGCTGTCGGAAAATGGCGTGACTTTCCTTTGGGGTTCAGGGGAATTGAGCCAATGCATGGCAATCTTGGATATGCAGCCTGTCAAGCGATTGCGTTGTTCGGCGTTTGTTTTTTTCTGGCGTGGCGGGAAAGAAATCAGAGAAAACTGTATCTCGCCACGCTGGCCATCGCCATATGCTTTTCAAGCATTTTGATCGCGCGTTCCAGAGGTGCCGTGCTGTTTGCCCTTCTGGTGTTGCTGGTGACTGGCGCTGTCTATCGTTTCAGGTGGAGTCCTGTGTCCATGATGGATTCGGGGATGAAGAAAACAGGCCCCCTGTCTATCAAATGGTCAATCGGGGTAATTGGCGCGTTGTGCATGCTCATCCTCGTTGCCTATCAATCCGTGAGGCACGACACGAGATGGCATTCAATGATGGATAAGGTCCAACTGGGCCTATTTCTCGAAAAGCCCTTGGATATTCTGTGCGAGGGGCTGCCATTGGAGGTTGAATCCAGAATACGTGATGAGCTTGCTGACCATGGTCCGGACTACATTGATGACGTACTTGGCGGCCTGAAGGGGCAAGATGGCGGACGTTTATTGCTGATGCGAGCCGGACTGGGTTTGGTGTTTGAGCATCCAAATGGCTTGGATGGCTCCAGACAGTCGTACCAGAAACTGATGGAGAACAAATGCGGCCATACGCCTCGATTGCATTTTGCCCATTCACACCAATCGTGGATTGATTTGTCGCTTGCGCTTGGATGGGGGGGAGTGCTGCTATTTGCCGGCGTGATGTTTTATTTCATGCGGCAAGGATGGCATAGCATGGAAAATTCAAATTTTGTGGCTTTTGGTACGGCCTTGTTCCTGCTCAGTGCATTCTGGATCACGAGAGGAATGGTGGACTCCGTTTACAGGGAGCACTATCTGCAAATGCAGGCGGTACTGCTGGCTTATGCCTACTGGCGAATCCAGCTTGCAAAAGGCGACAAAACCTCCAATGTGTCCACCGTCAATTAATTTTTATCCATGACTTCCGTGAACTTGATCTTCAAACATTCAGGACGCTTGGGCGATATTGTTTACGCGTTGCCATTGGTAAAAAGAATGGCCGAGATGCAAGGGGACCTCGCCGAGATCTATATCCCTTCGGATGTGCCTTCACGTTTGGGAAGCGATGTCTATCATCCCGGCGGCGAACTGATGGTGGGGCCGGCATTGTTCGGATTCATCGAGCCGTTGCTGGCGGTTCAGCCGTATCTCAAAAACGTCCACTTTGTGAAGAGCAGTGAATTGCCGGCGGAATACATCGATCTCGATGCATTCAAGACCAGTGGCCTCAATCTCAAGGCCGGTTTGATCCAGGGCTGGTATCGCAAGGCCTTCGGTGTGGCTTTCCCGCTGGAAGCGCCTTGGTTGTTTCTGCCCGAGGGAGCGGGGCGGGAGGCCGGCCATTCACCAGCGTTCAATCTGCTGATCGGGCGCACCACGCGCTTCTGTAACACGTCCATCAATTACAGCTTTCTGGATGCGATTGAGCAAGTCGGCTTCATCGGTCTGCGGTACGAGTATGAGGATTTTTGCGAGCGCTATGGCCTCTCCGCTGTCCAACACGTTCCAGTTCAGAATGCGCTGGAGCTGGCGCGCAAGATGCACGATTGCAGAGTCTATGTCGGGAACCAATCGGCCAACTTTGCCATTGCGGACGGCATGAAAGTGCCGCGAGCCTTGGAGGCCTTCGAGCCGGTGCCGGTGGCAAGCCCCGTCGGTGGGGTCTGCTTCGAGTACACGCAGACGGGTGCGCTGGGAAGGTTTTTGTCCGAAGTCCTCGGTGTCAGCATCGACACTGGCCCCGACTTGCCCGGGGAGTACTGTGACAGCATCAAGCCACAAGACGGTTATCGCCGGCCCTTGAAAGAGCAGTTCAAGCGCTGGCTGAAGAAGCGGCGCGGTGGCTAGTGCCGCCTATCAGGCGCTGAACAGTCGGGCAAATTTCCGGTCGTGCCGGACCAGATAGAGTCGAAGTTTTTCTTTGAGGGCGCGCTTGAGCGTGTTCCTGTAGTAGGCCCCCGTGCCGCCGCCTACGCCTGCGATAACAGGAGGCGTTGGGAGCAGGCAGTGCGAGATGTTCTCGCGGACCAGAATGTCGAAGAAGCTGTCTTCCAAACCGTGTCCCGCACGGGAGTCCATGGTGAGGTGCGCGTTCATGAAATACCGCTCGTACATGCTCAGACTGGCGAAGTAGAAGCGGGTGTCGATCTGCTGGAGCACCGTTGGCTGCAAGGGGGAGAACACATTCAGGAAGACGCCGGAGAAGAGAAGTTGTCCATTCCAGTGTTTCTTGCAAGCCTCGAAGTTCTCAACCCAGAGCTTTGACGTGCATTTGGCAAAGCAGCCGGCCTGTTGAATCAATTTTGAGTGCTGGATGGCGTATTTGACGATTTCCCCTTCGCCATAGCCGCGCCCGAATTCCCTGACCTTCTGCTGATAATTTTAAAAAAAAAGCGACTCGATC
>ERZ1292640.1430-Hain-H43-02um-R1-1430-length-19720-cov-6_pt1 | contig 19720 bp, 8 predicted proteins | sample MGYA00564404_ERZ1292640 | MGnify/ENA primary metagenome ERZ1292640 (study PRJEB36523, sample SAMEA6512636) | groundwater metagenome | collected 2019-01-08 | study: AquaDiva: Metagenomics assemblies of 32 groundwater samples
CCTGGCTCATTTCTCCTTGATTTCCACTTCGCCGGCCCAGTCGTCTGGCGGCGGATGCAGGCGGTGTTCGGCGATGCGTTCGAGGTAGAATTGCGCGGGGCCATCGCCCGGATGCAGCTCCAGGGTGCGCCGAAAACCGGCTTCGGCGGCGTCGAAGGCCTTGCGTTGGAAATAATGCAACGCATTGGTGAAGGCCTCGCGCCAGGCTCGCGTCTCTTCGGCGGCCGCCTTCTTGGCGATCAATTCGTGGACTTCGACCACTCGATCAATCCCTTTAAATCTAAAATGGCCGGCCAGGCGGCAGACAAAGTGGTCCTCAGCAATCTTTTGAATGTCGCGCGTGGCAAGCAGATCGGTTCCCAGGTATTTGTTCAATCCTTCCAGGCGGGAGGCCAAATTGATGTTGTCGCCAATGGCTGTATAATCGAACCGGCTCGAACTCCCCACGTTCCCGACGTAGGCGGCGCCGGTGTGCAGTCCCACCCGCGTGCGCAAGGGCAGGCTCTGCTGCTCCGCGTCAAACTGCACCAGTTGATCGCGGAGCATGAGCGCGGCTTCGCAGGCCCGCACCTGCTGGTCGGGTTGGACGAAGGGCGCGTTCCAGATGGCGAAGATGGCGTCGCCGATCAGTTTGATGACGGTGCCATCGGTCTTATGAATGCACTCCAACGAAGTTTGGAAGTATTTGTTCAGAAGCTTGAACAGGTCTTCCGGGTCCATCCGGCCCGTGATCTTGCTGAAATTGGCGATGTCACTGAACAAAATGCTGATTTCCTGCCGTTCCGCGCCGGGCCGGAGCAATTCCGGGCGCTTTTGTATTTGTTTGACGCGCGCCGGCGACAAGTGGAAGCCGAGCGATTGTTCAAGCGTCTTTTTTTCGATGTAGAGCTTGACGGAATTAAAAAGCACCGACCAGGTGAAGGCCACCGGGACTTGCACGGCCGCGACGATCAGCCAGCCAAACCAAAGGCGAAACTGCCAGACCAAAAAACAGGCGAGCACCGCCACAGCCACGGCGCTGCCGGCCATCAATCCGGCCGCCGGGAGAGGTCGGACGGCCGCAAAACCATAGCCGCAAATCAATCCGCACAAGACCAAAACCAGCAGCTCCACCGACCAATGAAACCGGCTCAGCCCATCCTGGCGGACGAGGTTAAGAAAGGAGGTGGCATGGACTTCCACGCCGGAGGCAAAGCTCCCGGTCCAAAAGGTGTACGGACCGCGGAACTCGTCTTTCTTTTCGCCGGCAAAGCCGGTGGGGGTCGGCTTCTCGCCCACAAAGACAATCTTGTTGCGAAAAAAGCCCTGGGGAAAGCCATTCGTCCGCAGCGCCAGATGATAGCTGATGCTGGGAATAACGCCCGGCGGGCCGTAATAATTCAACCAACGCTCCTGGTCGCGTTGACGCGGGTCTTGCGTCACCTCGGCCTTGACCAATTCCGCCGCCTTCCAGGACAGGCTGGGCACAAATTCGGCGCCTTCATAAGCAGCCGTGAAATCTTTGCGCACCCCGAAGTCCGGATCGGCAAAGAACTTGACCAAGCCCAGGCCGGCCGCGGCGTTCTTGAGCGTTTCGATGGGATACATCACACGCCATCCGGCCGCGACTCCAGCGATGCCCACCTGCTCATAATCAGCTCCGATGACGACTTTGCCGGAGGCTTGCATGGCTTTGGCCAAATCCTGATTGGCTGCTTCCACGCCCGGTTCGCTGAAAAAAATGTCCAACACGACGAGTTTCGCCCCTTCGGTCTGCAGCAGTTCCAGCAGTTGCACGTGCAAGGAGCGATCCCAAGCCGCACCCAAAGGTTGGTTCAGTTCTTCATGCGATTGTTCGTCCATATAGACAATGACCACACTGTCAGAATTGACGTTCGGCCGAAATTGAAACGGCAGGTCATAGCTCCAATGGATCAACCCTTGCCCGACGGGCACGTCCTGACCAAAGTGAACGAAGCGCAAGGCCAGACCCAGGACCACCGCCAGCAAGGCTCCCACCCCGCCGCCCAGCCAGTTTTTGAGTAACGTCTCTTTCAGCTTCACGGCCTTTAGAAATAAAACTTGAAACTGACGGTGAAGGTCCGGTCGCGGTACAGATCGCTGTAAAGGTTGAGCGGGTTCAGTTGGTAATCCTGGTCCGTGAGATTGAGAAGGCCCAGCTTGAGTTCAGCCGCCCGATCGGCGCGCTGGACAAACCGATAGCCGGCGTAAATATTGAAATGCCAGAAATCGTCACCCGGCAGATCGGTCGAGTAACCACGGTTCGATTGCTTGGACCACAGCGATTCGAAGAGACCGAAAAAACCGGAGGGATGATTGAACCGCGTGTAGAGGTTTAACTGCTGGAGCGCGGCCACGGTGTCAATATTTGAGCCGCCGCTGACGGCGTCGGGAATATCTGGAAAACTCGTGTTCAGGTCCGCTTCACTGACCCGGTAGCGCATTCCGACAGACCACTGGTCACCCACCAACTGATTCAACGTCAAAACGAGGTTCTTTTCCTGGTAATCCAGGTGCTGGCGCGTGCTGGAAGCGGTGTTTTTGGCATCGGGCACGGGAAAAATGACGAAGTCGCTCAATTCGATGCTGCCGAGTCTCCGGTCCACCTCGGATTTCAGCAGCTCGGTTTCGATCCCGAAATAAGTGCCGGAACCCAGCTTGTGATCCAGCGCCAGTCCCCAGGTCTCGAAGGTTGGGCTGGCCGCCGCACCGGCCACGGATTCCGAAATAAGGCTCCGGTAGGCTTGAGTGAAACCGGCAATCTGCGTTGGTTCGAGCCGGAAACTCTGATCGTAACTCACGCCCCCCAAAGAACGGGTGTAGCTCCCTCGCAAGGCGCTGTTCTTCGACAGAGTCCAGACCAGCCCGGCTTTGGGCGAAACTTGGTCGTTTGTTTCCTCCTGATTCAGGATGGGCGAGCTGCGGTGGTTGAGAGGGAAAGTCAGGTAATCATAGCTCACCCCGCCGATGAGCAGCAACGGGTCCGCCAAGCGCCAGTGGTCGTAAGCATAAACGCTGACCCGTTCCAGATCGGACGAGAAATCCTGGTTCACAGGTTTGCTGGCGAAGGCCACGGCTGTCGGCGGCCCTGCTTTGTTGCTCAATTTGGTAGCCGTCGAAGCGCCCAAAGTGCTGCGCGTGTCAAAGCCCCCATTTTGATAGCGCACCCCGGCAATCAGACTGTGCGTCTCTCGCTGCCAGATTTGTTGCAGTTCCGTGGAGTAGGCTTCAAACTCACTGCGATAGTTCATCGCTGCCGTAGGCTCTGCCGTGTGCGTAAAGGCGCCGGCTGCATTCTTGGCCAGCAGCAGCACCGGTTGTTTTGGGTCGGCGACCTGGAAAGTGTCCTGCAGCCGGCTGACCAGCAGCAACGTGTGAACACCTGGTCCCCACTCATGATGATAGCCGCCCAGCAAAACGGGCTCCTGGTTCTCTTTGACTCGCAATCCGGCATGCGGTTTCGCTTCATTGTAATACTGAGCGAGGTCGCCCGACTCGAAATCGTTATAAATACTCTGGAGATAGAAGCTGCCCTGGGGCGTGACCTGCTGCTTGAACTTGGCCGAAAAAAGACTTGCTCGAGGTCATTGTTCACCCGATGGCCGTTTTCGTTGCGATAAAGCGTGTCCAAGGCATAACTGGTGTTGCCAAAGGTTCCGAATTGCGAGCCGATTTGCCGCCAATCGCCGGCGCTGAAGTATTCGGTGCTGGAACTGACGCCCAACCGGTCGCGCTCGAACAGCTTCGAGTATTCCTGTTGCGAAACATACTGGGACAGGCTGCCCGCGCCCACCGGCGCCAGCAGAGTGGCCAGCAAATATTCATTAACGGCCGGGGTTTCATAACGGAGATTGATCTGTCGCGGATCGCTCAATTCCAGGTAGCTGTTCGCGAGAAACAAGTGCGCCGAGTAATTCGCGTAATCGCTGCTCACGGCCCGCGCTGCCTCCCGCACGCTGACGTCAAACAGGCCGGCGTCCCGGTAAATGCCCGCCAGATTCGCGCTCCGCACCGCCCGATCCTGGTCCAGCAGCAACTGCGAGCGATAGACACTCCGGTTCTTGTTCAAATCCTGCGACTTCTCCAAATCCCGCACCGCTTCATTGATCCGGTTAAGCTGCCGGTTCAGCAAAGCCGAATACAACCACGAAGTTGGATCATTCGGGTCGAGGCGCTTGGCCAGATCAAGTTCCTTCCCCGCGCGCGCGTTGTCGCCGGCATTGCTGAAGGCTTTGCCCAAATAACTCCTCAGAACGGCCCGCTGCGGTTCCAACGCCGCCGCCATCTGCAAATCCTCCCGTCCGGCTTCGGCTTTTCCTTGCCGGATTTTGCACAAGCCGCGCCCCAGCCAGGCATGACCCAGCGCGCCGTCAATCGCGATGGCCTGATCGAACTGGGCGATGGCTTGCGCAATCTTGTTTTCTGCCGCCAACAAAAAGCCTTTCAACGCCAGGGCCTCGGCATGGCGCGGCGAGAGTTGCCGCGCCTTCTCCAAAGCCGCCAGCGCCTCGGTGGTTCGGCCAAAGCTGAATTCCAGCTCGGCTCGCCGCGCCCAGGCAAAACCAAAATTCGGCGAGACTTCACTGGCCTGGCGCGCCGCTTCCAGTGCCTGCGTCAGCTCGGAGCGCGACTGCTGATAATACGATTCCGCCAGCCATTCGGTGGCGAAGGTGGTCGAGGGTTGCAGGTTGAGGGTTGAGGGTGGGGACTGGGACTTGACCGCTGCGATCAATCTGCGCAGCGCCTCCGCCAAGCGTAGCTGCCGACTTGGCCCTGTCATACTGTCTGTGAGAGCCTTCGCAGCTCCCGCAGATTCTTCGGGCACGGATTCAACCGCCGAGGCGCGAAGGACGCTGAGAGGAGCCTTCCTGTCCTCTCCGCGTTCTTCGCGCCTCTGCGGTTTTCCTTGAGTTGGCAGTTGGTTGCCGCTCCGCTGCGCTGAGGTCTCTTCCCGACCGGCTGCCGGCGCTGAACGCTCGGCCTGTGCGCCAGTTGCCTTCGGCCCATTTAACGCATTGAACCCATTTAACTCATTTAACGCATTCAACCTATCCAACCCTTTCAACAAAACCTCAGCTTGATCAACCTGCCCGACCGCCAACAGCAGCGCGGCGTAATAAACGCGTTCCGCATCCGATCCCGGAACTCGGCCCACCGGATACTTGCCAAGCGCCGCCAACAAATCCCCGCTGCGATACGCCGCCAGCGAATCAGCCAACGGTTGCTGTTCCGCGGCGTTCAGGGGCAGTTCATCCACGTCCAGCACGCCGGGATAGTACAGAGCCCATTGAATGATGTTGATGGCGTCCAGCACCGCGGTTTTGACAGGAGCTTTGCCAGCCTCGACCACTCCCTGCTCGCCTCTGGCCAGAGTCACCTGCCCCTGCTCGTTGCTTAAATCCACTTCGCCGTCCAGCAGCGTCAGGACGGTGCGGTCATCCTCCTCCACCGAGAGATGAAACTCGGTGCCTCGAACTGCGCCGGAAGCGAGCCGCGTGCGAAATTGGATTTCGCGTGGCCGGTCACGGCTTTGAAAATAAACCGAGCCGCGGCTCAGATTCAGAATGGGCTGACCGCCATCGACGGCTGGCGCTTCAAAAGTGAGCGTCGTGGAGGCGTTCACGGGCAGAACGCTCAGGTTGGACAGTCGCACCTCCGCGCGGCTGGCCGGCCCGGTGCGCAAGCGGTCGCCGGGGCGGAAGACCTGATCGAGCCGCGCCGGCAGCCAGACGGTCGTTCCGGCTTTGGAGACTTCCACCGTGTCTTGCAGGACCACCAGCACGCTATTGATGGCAGCCGGTTGGGGGGGCCGATGGGCTTTCGGCGGCCTGTGCGCAGACGACCGCTGACCAGGCCAAGGCGAGGCAGCAAGGGAGGAACAGGCGCGCCCACCCAGCGTCTTGTTGTCGTACGGCTAGAAAAGAAGATTGAGTGCCCATCGAATATCCGAGTCTTATACACAGAAAGATTGTCAAAGCAAGCTCAGGTTGAGAGGTGGTTGGGAGGTGAATGGCAACTCAATGGCCGCGAAAAGGCGCAAGAAGCTCAAGAATACACGGAGATAAAGAACTCTGCATCAGCGCGGAAGTCACCTTTCGGAGGAGGGCGGTAACGCTCGCAGTTCTTTTGCTGCGGACGGCACTTCGTCAAAGAGACTGCTCCTCGGAGGGGATTCTGTTGGGGGCAGTTATCTTTGGTCAAAAAGATGGGGTCAAGAACATGAAGAACAAGAGCAGCCGCCTTGGGCTGGCCGCCGCCGGGCCTTTCAGAAGACATCTTCTTGACCGCATCTTCTTGACGTACGCCTCCCGGTTTGGCCGCAGCTTCGCCGCGCTGCTCTGCGGTTTGATCTGCCGTTTCCAGGATGAACAAAGGCTTTTCTCATCTCATCTCATCCGTGTTATCCGAGCTATCCGTAGTTGAATCTGTGCCCTTTTGCGTTCTTTGCGCCCTTTTGCGGCTAAGTCATCCCCGCCCTCCAAAAAGCCGAGCCGGTTTAGAGTTGTGTTTTCCAGCCAATCTGCTATGAAATCAATCGTTCAGATGGCGTAGGTTTTTAGCGGGAGACGGTTTCCGTAATGGAATCAGAAGTTTGACGCACGAAATCATCACAATTCCAATGACACTTCATCAACGGTCTTTACCATGAAACCGGCTGGCCAGACTATTCCGTCATCTTCGTCGCCGCAGTCCCAAAGTGGAAGGAGGAAAGAGCCAAGAGCGGCGTGGAAACGCCTCTGGACGGCAGCCTTCCGGCAATTCCCCAGCCTCAACCTGAAGAAGGAATCTGTGAACCGCGAAACACACGAAACACACGAAAAGAACTCCGGCTGGCCAGCGCACCGCCGGACCGATCCAGTTCCAATCCGTTTGGCCGCAATGATAAGGAGTTTTTCGCGTCTTTTGTGCCGCCAAAGGGATAAGTTGTCGCAAGCTGCGCAGATTCTCTGGCCGCAAAAGAACGCATCGCGGCGGAGCCGGAATCCAAGGAGCGCCGACATTCTTGTCGGCCTGCCTGCGCCGCCCCGGCAGGCAGGCTTTGGCGTTGGCGCGCGATCCGGGCCGACAGGAATGTCGGCGCTCCTGCGCCACGGCAGAGGCACTCCTTTTCGCGAGGATGTCTCCCAGGGCTGTTCAACCGCAGAGGCGCGAACGACGCAGAGAGAACTTTGCTTTGCGCCGACTCCGCGTTCATCGCGCCTGCCTGCCGGGGCGGCGCAGGCAGGTCTCTGCGGTTTTCTCGCCTGCCGATTTTGGTTGCGGTTCCGTCGCGCTGCGCTCTCTTGCGGCTCTCCTCTTTCTCGCGGCTCCGCCGCGCTGGGTATTTCGTGGTTAACTTCCCCTTCCGGCTGCAACCGCATTGCTCCCGATTCCGGAGCCAGACGGGCAACTGTTTCGCCGCTCCTGTTGTTTATTGCCTTCGCGGCTCTGGTTGGGATCAGTGTTGTCAAATCCCAAGCGGAGGAAGGTTCACTGGCTGCCAATTTCAATGCGAACATCACCAGCAGCACATTCTCGCCGGCGGTTTACTCATTGGCGTTGCAGGAAGATGGCAAGGCGGTGATCGGCGGACAATTCGACCACGTCGATGGCACGGCGCGCAACCGCATCGCCCGGCTCAAGAGTGACGGCAGCCTGGACACAAACTTTAATCCGGGGTCAGGAGCGGATGACTCTGTGGCCTCCATGGTGGTGCAAAGCGATGGGAAAGTGCTCATTGGCGGATGGCTCACGAGCATCAATGGCACGCCGCGCACGCGGATTGCCCGGCTCATGGGAACTCCAACCGCTGTCGCGCCCTCCATCACCACGCAACCGCAGAGTCAGACGGTGGCGATCGGCAGCGGCGGGATTCTAAATGTGGTCGCGAGCGGAACAGGTCCGTTGCGTTATCAGTGGCGGAAGGAAGGCGAGGCCATCCCCGGCGCAACCAATGCGAGTTACACGCTCGCCAGTGCGGCCCTCTTGGACGCGGGGACTTTCTCCGTGATCGTGAGCAATGCGGCGGGGAGCGTCACGAGTGCCGACGCAGTGTTGAGGGTAGCCGAGTACACCTTCACCACCATCCCGGGGCCAGGAGGGATCGGCAACGATGATGGAACCGGGAGCGCCGCGCGGTTTTATGAACCTCAAGACGTGACGGTGGACAGCGCGGGCAACGTTTATGTGGCGGACACAGGCAACCACACGATCCGAAAAGTGACGCCGGCGGGAGTGGTGACGACGCTGGCCGGACTGGCGGGCAGTGTTGGCAGCACGGACGGCACGGGGAGCGACGCGCGGTTTCATCGTCCTCAGGGTGTGGCGGTGGACAGCACGGGCAACGTCTATGTGGCGGACAGAGAGATCAATACGATTCGCAAAGTGACGCGGCGGGAGTGGTGACGACGCTGGCCGGACTGGCGGGCAGTCAGGGCAGCGCGGACGGGATGGGGAGCGACGAGCAGAAAGAAAGCAACCGCCAGAAGTCCAAGATTCGGGCGCTTCACATCTCGAATTCGGCTTCTTTGGCAGACAGCCATGCTCGCGGTGGGGACGACCAATGCCGCGCCGGGAGACATCGATCCCTGCTTCAATCCCAATCTGTCTGGTGGTTCACTTATCCCGGCGTTTACAATACGGCTATGCAGGCGGATTGGAAGATCATTATTGGGGGGCGCGTTCAATTCCGTCAACGACACTTTCGCAATAATTGCTAATCAAAAATGAAACTCCTCAACACGATTCTTTCAATTGCGGCTGTGAGTTTTTTCGCCATACAGGCCATCGGTGCCGAATACTTTGTGAACGACAACTTACTCGCCAACGACGAGTGGTGCAGCGCGGTGGGCAACAATGCGAATGACGGGTTGAGTCCGGCGACGCCCAAGGCGAGCGTGCAGGCGATCCTGGACACGTATGATTTGCAGCCCGGGGACGTGGTGCGGATCGACACCGGGACTTATACCCTGACAGCGAACATCGTGGTGGGGACGGCGGACGGGGGATCGAGCGCGGCGCCAGTGACTTTTGAGTGTTCACCCTACGGGGTGACGTTCAATCGGGGCGACACGGCTTCCGGCAGCAGCTACGGGTGGGACATCCAAGCCAGTTACGTGACGCTGACGACGGCGGCCAGCGCGAAATATCCGGGCGTGGCGCAGAGTTGGGTGAAGGTGACGGGGGCGTATTACGGCCTGCGTATCACCGGGACGGGCTGCCGGGTCAGCCGGTGTGAATCGTTTAACAACAGTCAATTTGGGATCTACGTTGGGGGCGGTTCGGTCACACTGGAGAACTGTTTGGTACGGGGCTACGGATTTATCGGCGTTAATCTGAGTTCTTCCGCCAGCAGCGTGGCAGTGCGCAACTGCACAGTGGTGGCCACGGCGGGAACCCGTGGGGTGCATTTCCAGAGTTCGAGTTGCAGTTTGGCGAACAACATCATTACGGTCGATGGGGCCAACAGCTACGGGCTATACCGCGATACGAGTTACAATCCGACACTGACGGCATCGGATTACAATTTGTTTTATGTGAGCAACGGGGCGGCAGTGGGCAATTACAGCCAGGCGCGGGCGAGTTTGAACGACTGGCGGACGGCCACGGGCAAGGACGCCCACAGTTTAAGTCGCAATCCGCAGTTTGTGAATGCGGCGGCGGGAGACTACCACGAGCAGAGCAGTGCGGGCAGTTATCATGGCGGGGCCTTTACACCGGATGCTACCAACAGCCCGGCCATTGACACCGGCTCAGGCGATGCGGGCAGTGAGCCGACCGCCAACACGACGCCGCTGCATTTGGAGAATGAAGGGCAGCGGAACTTAGGGGCCTACGGTGGAACGGAACAAGCCTCCAAGACCCCGGTCGGGCGTTTGGTGTGGCTGTATGGTCCGTTGGGCGGGGAGAACTATCAGGACACAGCCAACCCGGTGGACCTTCGCTGGACCTGGGTGGGGACAGGCTGGCAGAGCGGCAACAACTTGAACTTGGAATATTCGGCCAACAGCGGCGGCAGTTGGAGCGCGATCAGCGGCGCGGGCAGCGTGGCCGTGGAGTCGGGGCCGTACAGTTGGGACGTGGGCAGCCTGGCCGCCGGGCCGTTGTATCGGGTGCGAATCACGAGCAACCAGACCCCGGCGGGCAGCGACCAGAGTGCGGCCAATTTTCGGATTGGCTCCGGCGGGTTGATTTACTACGTGAACAACAACTCGACGGCCAACGACGAGTGGTGCAGCGCGGTGGGCAACAATGGCAATGACGGGTTGAGTGCGGCGACGCCCAAGGCGAGCGTGCAGGCGATTCTGGACGCGTATGATTTGCAGCCTGGGGACATGGTGCGGATCGACACCGGGACGTATAATTTGACGGCGAACATCGTGGTGGGGACGGCGGACGGAGGCTCGAGCGCGTCGCCCGTGACCTTTGAATGTTCGCCTTACGGGGTGACGTTCAACCGGGGCGACACGGCTTCCGGCAGCAGCTACGGGTGGGACATCCAAGCCGGTTACGTGACGTTGACGATGGCGGCCAGCGCGAAATATCCGGGGGTGGCGCAGAGTTGGGTGAAGGTGACGGGGGCGTATTACGGCGTTTATGTCACCGGGACGGGCTGCCGGGTCAGCCGGTGTGAATCGTTTAACAACAGTCAACGTGGGATTTACGTTTACGGCAGTTCGGGCACAGTGGAGAACTGTCTGGCGCGGGGCAACTATTACGGCGTTTATCTGGGCGGCAGCAGCGCGACGGTGCGCAACTGCACGCTGACTGGCAACACGTATGGGCTGTGGAACAGTTACGCCAGCAGCATGAAGCTGCTCAACAACATCCTCACGGCCGACGGAGCCAGCAGCTACGGGCTTTACTTTGAAAGTTCGGGTTATTCGCCGAGCACGTCGGATTACAACCTGTTTTACCTGAGCAACGGGGCGGCGCTGGCCTATTTGGGCGCGGGGCGCACGAGTTTGAACGACTGGCGGACGGCCACGGGCAAGGACGCCCACAGTTTGAGTCGGAACCCGCTGTTTGTGAATGCGGCGGCGGGGGACTATCACGAGCAGAGCACCGCGGGCAGTTATCACGGTGGGGCCTTTACCGCCGATGCCAATGACAGTCCATGTCTGGATGCCGGAGATCCGGTTGCCTCAGTGGGGCTTGAGCCCCAGCCCAACGGCGGGTTGATCAATCTGGGGGCTTATGGCGGAACCGAACAAGCTTCCAAAACGCCTGGAGTTCTCAATGTGCCGTCGAGCATTTCCATTCAACCTCAAAGCCAAACCGTGACGGTTGGAGCCAACGTGGTCTTTGGCGTGACGGCAAGTGGTAGCTCACCGTTGAGTTATCAATGGCGCTTCAACGCGTCGAACATCGCGGATGCCACGAATGCGTCACTCATGCTGAACAACGTTCAACCAGCCAATGCCGGTTCCTACACAGTCGTTGTTACCAATTCTGCCGGTTCAGCGACCAGCTCGCCCGCTCTGTTAACGGTTAACTCAGTGATCAACATGCCGCCGACCATCGTTCTTACCAACCCACAACAAGGCGGGACGTTTACCGCCCCTGCGGCCATCACTTTGGCCGCCAATGCCACTGACTCAGATGGGAACATTTTCAAGGTCGAATTCTTTGCGAGTTCGATCAAAGTGGGCGAAGACACGGCCAGTCCTTATAGCATTACTTGGAGCAACGTTGGGGTGGGCAGTTACGCGCTGAGCGCGAAGGCGACGGACAGTCTTGGGGCTAGTGCAACGTCGGCGGTAGTAAACATCACGGTCAATGTGGCCGTCAGTTCAAACAACAACTTTGCCGACCGTATTGTGCTGAGTGGTGCGACTGTCAGCACGTCTGGTTCAAACGTAGCTGCAACAAAAGAACCCGGCGAACCGAACCACGACAGCATCGGCGGCAAATCGGTTTGGTGGACTTGGACGGCGCCCTTCACCGGGCCAGCCACCATTTCCACCGCCGGCAGCGATTTCGATACGTTGCTCGGCGTCTATACCGGCGATAGCTTGACCAACCTGACAACGGTCGGCACCGATGACGAAGGAAATGGCGACGGCACCAGCCGCCTCGACTTCATCGCGGCCGCCGGCACGGTGTATCACATTGCGGTCGATGGTTTTAACGATGGAAGTTCGGTGGCCGAGGGAGATATCCGGTTGAGCATCCAGCAGAATGGCCCGCCCATTGTGAGCCTGACCAGCCCGGCAAATGGCGCCAAGTACCAAACTGGCAGCACTATCACGATCTGCGCCGCCGCCGCCGATCCGGGTGGCACCGTTGCGAAAGTTGAGTTCTATTCCCTCAACTCTCCCTCCTCCATCCTCACCCTGCTTGCCACCCTCACTAACTCTCAACCCTCAACCATCACCCCTCAACCATTCTGCTTCCCCTGGACCAACGCGCCCCTGGGCAACCACGCCCTGACCGCCGTCGTGACCGACAACGGCGGACTGACCGCAACCTCCAGCCCAATCACCATCACCGTCGAACTGCTGAACGACAACTTCGCCGATCGTATTCCGATTCCATCGACCAACAACACCCTACAAACCGTGCGCAGTTCGAACATCGGCGCGACCAAGGAACCTGGCGAACCCGATCACGCCTACAATCCAGGCGGCCAATCGGTCTGGTGGTCCTGGCGCGCGCCGGTCAGCGGGCGGGCGGTTGTTCATGCTGCCGCTGAGGCCGAGATTTATCCCACCGTCGGCGTTTATGCCGGCTCGACGGTATCGAATCTCACCTTGGTGGCGACTCACGAATCGGGGGGTCTGCTGGATCGCAGCGAGGTCGTCTTCGACACCCTGGCCGGCGCCGATTATCAGATTGCCGTGGATGCCTTTCGCAACTCCGCCGGGACCGTGCAAGCCGGCAATTTCACGCTCACCATCGCGGTGAGCCGGCCGCCCACCGTGAGCTTGACGCTGCCCACCAACAATGCGGTTTTCAAAATCGGCACGCCGGTGCCCATCCGCGCCAATGCTTCCGACCCGGACAATCCGCTGGCCAAAGTCGAATTCTTCAGAGCGCCCAGTCCCGACGAACGGCTCCCGGCGCTGCTCTTCACCTTCACCGCCCGCCCCTATAGCAACACGTGGGTCAATGTGCCCGCCGGAAATTACACTTTGACCGCCGTGGCGACTGACAACGTGGGCATCTTGACCACGTCTGTGCCCGTCACGCTGAGAGTGCTGGAACCGCCGACTTTCGTCCGCGTCCCGGGGTCTCAAACGGTGCGGTTTGGATCGAATGTCCGTTTCGAGCCGGAAATCGGCGGCAGCGGACCGTTTTCGTATCAATGGTCTTTCAAAGGACAGTCCATCCCCCGGACCGATTCTTATCTCTATCTGCCGCGCGTCATCGCCGAAAACGCCGGCCTTTATCGCCTCACCATCTCCAATGCCGTCGGGACCGCTGACAGCGGCTTGATCGCCCTCAACGTGATGCTGCCTGGCCAGGAATTGCTGCGCCGACCGACGCCGGAAGCGCCGGGCATCTCATCGATTTCACCCGCCGTTGGCGCGGACAACCTTGTGGTCGTCGGCCGTTCGAACGGCCGGGTTTACGCCTACCGGCCTGATTCGACCCGCAAATGGGAGTTTCAAACGGGCGCCGGCATCTGGGCGGCGCCGGTCATCGGCCCGGATGGCACGGTCTATATCGGCTCCAGCGACGGGAAGTTTTACGCCATCGCGCCCGAAGGGACGAACAAATGGACTTTCACGACCGGCGCCTCGATCTTCCATTCCGCCGCCCTGGCGGAGGATGGAACTGTTTATTTCACTTCGACGGATAATTTTCTTTACGCGCTAACTCATGAGGGCCAGAAGCGCTGGCGCAAGCCTGTGCCGGTTGAGTGGGATTCCGATATCTCGACCGATTCTTCGCCGGTACTGGACCGGAGCGGCAACGTCATTGTGCTGTCGAAGGAGGGGACACTGCTCGCGTTCAAAGCCCAGGATGGCACGCCCCGGTGGGAGTTCGCCCCCGACGGCAACCTCATAGGGTCCCCGGCCATCGGCGCAGACGGCACGCTTTACGTGGGCGGCGACAACGATGCACTTTTCGCGGTGAACCCGGCGGACGGCTCGCTGCGCTGGGAGTTCAAAACCCAGGGGCCCATCTACGGCTCACCCGCTCTGGATCCCGATGGAACGATCTATGTGGGTTCTATCTACCTGCATGCGGTGCGCCCAACCGGAACGGAAAAATGGCGGTTCCAGCCTGGGGCCCTGGTGCGGTCCTCGCCCGCCGTGGGCGCCGATGGAACGGTCTATTTCGGCTGCGACGACCGCCAGCTTTACGCCGTGGACACGCAGGGAAAGAAACCGATGGACCTACCTGGCAGAATCCGCGTTTGGCTCACCGGTGCTCTCTCCCGACGGCGTCCTGTACTTCAGCGCCAATGCCTCCGCGACGCTCATCGGTGTGGTGGCGGAAAGCGGCCCGGCCAACAGCTCGTGGGCCATGTACCGCAAGAATCCCAAGCACCATGGCAACGCCGCCGGCTTGCCGGGCGACTGGCATTGGGATGTCGTGTCCGGTTTCAGCGTGGACGCCTCGCCGGCTTCGGATGGCGCGGGGCGCTTGTGGATGGCCATGAACGGCCAACTGCAGGCGTTTCACCCGGACGGCACGGTGGCGGTGCCGCCGGTGGAGGGGCTTTTCGCGGCCCAAGGCCCGATTATCGGGGACCCTGACACACTCTGGATGGCCTCGATAGCGGGCTACAATCCCGCCCGCAGCGAACTGGTGGCCTACGACACAAAGGATTTGAGACTTCTCTCCAGACTGCCCTTGGACGGCTTCGTTCCACACCGCGCTTCTATGGCCCTGGCCAGCGACGGCACTGTGTACGTCGGAACCGCTCTGGAAGGCGCGGGAGGAAGGCTGTATGCCACGAACGCCACCACGGGATTCTACCGCGCGTGGAACCTGCCGCGTCCGGTCGTGACCGCCCCGGTCTTGCGCGGCGACAGTGTCGTCCTAGTCGCTGCGGAGTATATTCTTCAGGCCATGAGCCCGGACGGCACCGTGCTCTGGACTTTCGAGACCAAGCCGCTCCAAGGCGAGCCGCGCATGCCCATCACGGCCGGCCCGATCCTGGATGCGGATGGGAACATTTATCTGGGCGACCTGAGTGGTGAGCTTTACGCCCTGACGCCTGACGGTAAGGAACGCTGGCCCAGCCTCGACCTGGGTTATCGGATTGATGCCTCGCCTGCCATCGGACCGGCCAACGTGCTCTACGTGCTGGCAGAAGGTGAAGGGCCGGCCGGTCAGGGGCAACTCGTCCACGCGCTCGATTTGCAGCGGCAGGGCGCGTCGAAATGGACCACGCCGTTCCAACTGCCCTCGGCCTTGGGCTATTCCTCTCCCGTGATCGGCGCGGATGGCCGGATCTACTTTGGCGGCGGGGAAAAATTCTACGCCGTGGCAGACGACGGAACTCAGGGGCAGCTTGAGTGGAGCTTCGATGTGGAAGGCAATGTCATTTCCTCGCCGTTGCTGGCACCGGACGGAATGCTCTATTTCGGCTCCGGCTACGGTGGCGATCCCGGACGTTTCTATGCGCTCCAGGCCTCCGGACCGTCTGCCGAAAGCCCCTGGCCGATGTTCCGGCACGACCTGAGGCGCACCGCGAATGCGGCCAGCGCAAACTCGCCTCCAACCATTGCCCTCACCAGTCCCAGCACCGGCTCCACCTATGTCGCTCCCGCGAGTGTCACGTTGACGGCGACAGCCTCCGACCGCGACGGCAGCATCACGCGTGTCCAATTCTTTGTCGGCGCCACTCTGTTGGAAACCTTGACGAACAGCCCTTACAGCGTGCAGTTGAACTTGCCGACACCGGGTGATTACGTCCTCATGGCCCGAGCCACCGATAACCTGGGAGCCAAAGCCGATTCCACGCCCGTCACCATCTCCGTCCAACCAGAACGGCCGTTGAATGACAACTTTGCCGAGCCGACCGTTTTAAGCGGTGTCAATATCGGCGTTAACGGGTCAAATCTTCGCGGCACGAAAGAAGCCAGCGAACCGAGTCACGCCGGCGAGATCGGCGGCAAATCGGTCTGGTGGAGTTGGACGGCGCCCGCGTCGGGCCTAGCCACGGTGGCGACCACTGGCAGCAGCTTTGACACGGTGCTGGCAGTCTATACGGGCACGGCCCTGGCCAATGTGACGCGGGTGGCCAGTGATGATGACAGCGGGGGCAACGGCACCAGCAAGCTCACTTTCAGCGTGGTGGCCGGTGTGACTTACTGGATCGCGGTGGATGGCTTTGCCGGCGCCTTTGGCGACATTGCCTTGAGTCTGCAACTGAATCTGTTCCCACAGGTGGCTCTGACCGGCCCGACCAACGGAGCCAGTTTCACCGCGCCGGCCACGATCACACTGGCCGCCACGGCCTCGGATAGTGACGGGAGCGTCAGCCAGGTTGAGTTCTTTACTCTCAACCCTCAACTCTCAACTCTCAACCTGATCGCTTCCGTCCAGAGCAGTCCTTACCGCTATGCCCTGACCAACGCTGGCGCAGGCCGGTACACGTTCACGGCGCGAGCGGTCGATAATCTGGGCGCGACCGCGACGTCCGGCCCGGTGACGGTCGAGGTGAAGTTGCCCTTGCCGCCCAATGACAACTTTGCCAATCGCCTTGTCTTGACTGGGCCGCTGGTCAAGACCACCGGCTTCAACGTGCTGGCCACGAAAGAAGCGGGCGAGCCGGAGCACGCCGGCAAAGCGGGCGGCAGTTCGGTCTGGTGGAGTTGGACGGCGCCCAATTCGGGCAGTGTGACGGTGAGCACGATGGGCAGTGATTTCGACACGTTGCTGGCGGTTTATACCGGGACGGTGGTCAGCAACCTGAAGGAGGTGGCCGGCGATGATGACAGCGGCGGGGAGGGGACGAGCCGGCTGAAATTCAGTTCGGTGGTGGGCACGCCGTATCAGATTGCCGTGGATGGTTTTGGCACCTCCGGCAACATCACGCTGGAACTGGCGCTGAACGTGCCGCCTTCGGTCAGTATCACGAACCCGGTGGCGGGGGCTTCCTTTGCGGGGCCGACGAACCTTCTGCTGGGAGCCAAAGCGTCTGATAGCGACGGCTTGGTGCAACAAGTGGCCTTCTACCAGGATGGCAGCTTGATCGGCACGGTGGCCAAGAGTCCGTTCACGCTGGTCTGGACCAATGTCGTGGCCGGGAGTTACACCTTGACGGCACAGGCGGCCGACGATCTGGGTCTGATGACAACGTCGGCGCCGGTGAACATCACGGTGGGGGGCAACATTGCCGCGCCGGCGATCCGCCAGCCGCCGCTCAGCCAGACCGTGGCGGTGGGCGGCACGGTGACGTTTGCGGTCGAGGCCGGCGGCACGCCGCCCTTGAGTTATCAGTGGCGGTTCAATGGGGCGAACATTGGCGGCGCGACCAACGCCACGTTCCAGCTTTCCCAGGTGCAACTGACGCAGGGGGGCAATTACTCGGTGGTGGTGCGCAACGGGGCGGGCTCCAGAACGAGCGTCGAGGCGGTGTTGACGGTGCTGGCGCCGCCGGTGATCACGGGCCAGCCGCAAAGCCGGAGTGTGGCGGCCGGGGCCACGGTCACGTTCAGTGTCACGGCCAGTGGCAGCGGGCTGAGTTATCAATGGCGCTTCAACGGGGTGGATATGGCCGGGGCCAACCTGGCGGCCTTGACGTTGACCAATGTGCCGGGAGCGGCGGCGGGGAGTTACTCGGTGTTGGTCAGCAACGCGGCGGGAGCGGTGCAGAGCGCGGAAGTGTTTCTGAGTGTGGCGACGCTGCCGTTGGCCGATGAGCCGCCCAGCGTGCCGCGGGATGATTTTTGGATCACGGATGGGCCGGTGCGGGCGATTGTCGAAATGAACGGCATCATTTACCTGGGAGGCGATTTCAATTATGTCGGTCCGAACAGTGGCAGCGGGGCGGCATTGGAAGCGGAGTCGGGAATGGCGGACGCGGCCTGGCCGCGGGTCAATGGGGAAGTGCGGGCGGTGCTGGCGGATGGCCTGGGCGGCTGGTACATCGGGGGCAGTTTTACTTCGGTGGGCGGGCAAACGAGAACGAACCTGGCGCATCTCCGCAGCGACAAGAGCGTTGATGGGGCCTGGGCGCCGCAGCCGAACGGGGCGGTGCGGGCGCTGGCGTTGGGTGGTCCTTCCGGTCAATCCGCCATCATCGATCCGCCATCCGCAATTCTCTATGTCGGGGGGAGCTTCCATCAGATCGGCGGCCAGGCGCGGACCAACTTGGCAGCGCTGAGCGCGGACACGGGGGAGGTCACGCCTTGGTCGCCCGATCCCGACGGTCCCATCAACGCGTTGGTGATCGCTGGGCTTTCCGGTCAATCCGCACTCCCCATTCCGCAATCCGCAATTCTCTATGCCGGGGGGGAGTTTGTGAACATGGGCGGGCGGGCGCGCAAGCGGCTGGCGGCGGTGCAACTGAGTGATGGGAGTGTCACGGCCTGGAAAGCGGACGCCAACAGTTCGGTCTTCGCCCTGGCCGTGAGCGGCAATGTCATTTATGCCGGCGGCCAGTTCACGGTGGTCAGCGGGGCGGCGCGGGGCCGGTTGGCGGCGCTGGACGTGGTGTCGGGGGCGGCGACGGCTTGGACAGCGGACGCGGACAACGCGGTGCGGGCGGTGGCGGTGGCAGGGGGCAAAGTGTATGCGGGCGGCCTGTTCAACACGATCGGGGGAGTGGGACGCAATTATGTGGCGGCGTTGGACGCGGTGAGCGGCCAGGTCACGACCTGGCATCCGGAGGCCGACAACACGGTGTGGGCGTTGTGGGTGGCGGAGAACAGTGTCTATGTGGGCGGCCAGTTTACGAGCCTGGGCGGTTTGCCGCGCCGCCGGCTGGCGCAAGTGGAGGCGGCGACGGGAGCGGTTTTGCCGTGGAACCCGCAGGCGAGCGAACGGGTCTTTGCCTTGGCGTTGGCGGGGAACACGGTGTATGCGGGAGGCCGCTTCCAGAGTGTGGGGGGCAGGAGCGTCGTTTCCTGGCGGCGCTGGATGCGGTGAACGGCATGGCTACGCCGTGGGACCCCGAGGCGAATGGGGCGGTCCATGTCTTGCTGGTGTCCGGGAACACGGTGTATGCGGGGGGCGCCTTCACGCAGGTCGGGGCGCGGGTGCGCAATTTCCTGGCGGCTTTGGACGCGGGGAGCGGGCTGGCCATGGCGTGGAATCCGGACGCGGATGATTATGTGTATGCGCTGGCGCTGGGGGGGCGCGTGCTGTATGTGGGCGGGGTGTTTGCGACGGTGGGGGGCCAGCCGAGGGAGCGCCTGGCCGCGGTGGAGACAGCCGGCGGTCTGGTGACGACGTGGAATCCGGGGGCCAATGACACGGTGTTTGCGTTGGAAATGGCCGGGGCGTCAGTGCTGGCGGGCGGGGATTTCACCTTCATTGGGGGAGGGGCGCGGAACAAGATTGCGGCTCTGGATTTGAGCGGCGGGGAGTTGCGGGCGTGGAATCCGGACGCGGACGGGCGGGTCAATGCCTTGCTCACGGTGGGCAACACGGTTTATGCGGCGGGCTCTTTCGGGAACATCGGGGGGCGGGGGTGGGCGCGCTTGGCGGCGTTGGACGCCTTGGGGGACGCGACGGAGTGGAATGCGGGGGTGGTGAGCGCGACGGGGGTCAGCAGCAGCGTCAATGCGCTGGCGATGTTTGGCGACGCGGTCTATGCGGGCGGTCTTTTTAATCA
>ERZ1292640.1431-Hain-H43-02um-R1-1431-length-19718-cov-9_pt1 | contig 19718 bp, 21 predicted proteins | sample MGYA00564404_ERZ1292640 | MGnify/ENA primary metagenome ERZ1292640 (study PRJEB36523, sample SAMEA6512636) | groundwater metagenome | collected 2019-01-08 | study: AquaDiva: Metagenomics assemblies of 32 groundwater samples
TACCGAACCTTCCACCGTGTGGGCAGGTTGGTGTCCCCATCTCCTGAAACCTTCTGGCGGGCGGGCTCAGCTCTTCGGACCCTCCAGCAACGTTACGGCTTCGACCTCCGCCGGCGTTTCCGCCTAGTGAACGACTGCCTCATTGCCCTGTCCAGCCGCCAGATCGGCGCCATCGTGCTTACGCGAAACGAGCGGGACTTCAGGCTCATCCAACAGGTTGCCCCATTCTCCCTGGTTGTCGTGCCCTGAGTCCGACCATCTAGAAACTTGACCGTCCCCGTCTCTTGCCCGGGGAGGCCAGCCCCAAGAACACCTGCCTTTTAGGCGCACGGCCCCCCGATTGACGAGGGCACCGACCCCCTCTATAGTGGCTGACCATTCCCCTTCCTCCTCCGCTCCTCAAGAAGGCCGAGGAGCGGCTCTTCGCCCTCATCAACCGAGTCCAAGCTAGAGCGAGTCGGACGCCGACGCGGGAGATCCGAAAGCTCATCCGTGAGGCCGGGGAGTCAGTGCGCCGTGAGAAGCAGAGCCGCCCACAACTTAGCCAGCATTTGAAAGCTACCTAGGACCCTCAGTTCCAGGGAGTTCCTGATCCATCAGTCTCGCAGAGCTCCTTGATCAATGGCGCCCTTTGCGATAGCGGCGCCGTGGTGACTGAGGACCTCGACCGGCGCGCTCCACGTCGAGTTCCCTGAAGCCATGCTTGAGGAGTGCGCGGACGAGCTCGCTCAAAAGAGCCTGCTGAATAGCTCGAACGGGAACTGCTGTACAACTCGCCTCGCCTCACGATCCATGACGATGGCCCGAGGCACCCTGCGCACTCGCGCACCGACTGGTCGACCTCGACTCGGGCTTGGCCGGTAGTGCGGACCTGTTCGACAGGACTGATCGCGTCATTTCCCGTGTCCAACAAATGGGGTGCGGTGCACCCGATGGTTGTGCTGGACGCCCGCGACCGGCCAATCGGCATTCTCACTCAGAAAGCGCGAAAGGGTCTTGACAATCCCTGTGCCTTTGGCTAAGGTTCGAGCGATCGGACGCTCGATCGTCATGCACGCCGTGTTTTCCCTTGCCGATCAGACGGTCCGTGGGGCTCGCTCATACGCCGAGGCGTGCGCGCGCCATGCGTGGAAGGTCCCCGCCCTCTACAACATCGCCTGGGACATCTCGGAGCGGCACGCCGATGGCGCCCGGGCGTTGGTGTGGCACTCCGGCGAAGGAGACGGCGCGAGCTACACGTTTGGTGACCTGAAGCGGCTGTCCGCGCGGTTGGCGGCGGGGTTGGCTGCCCTCGGCCTCGACCGTGGATCCCGGGCGGCGCTGATGCTGCCGCAAACGCCGGAGCATGCCGCGGCGCACATCGCGATCTTCAAGCTCGGAGCGATCAGCGTGCCCCTCTCGCGGCTGTTCGGGTCGGAGGCGCTCCGCTACCGCCTTGGCGACAGCGGCGCCCGGGTCCTGCTGACGGACGGGGAGAACTTGGGGAAGGTGCTGGAGATCTGGACCGACCTCCCGGAACTCCGGTACATCGTCCTCTGCGACCGGCAACCCCGCCGGCCTGACGAGCGTCGAGTGTTGACGTTTGCGGAGGTCCTTGCCCGCGGGTCCAACGATTTCCCGATGGTCGAGACCCGGGCCGAAGATCCGGCCCTGCTCATCTACACGTCGGGCACGACGGGGCCGCCGAAGGGGGCTCTCCACGCCCACCGGTACCTCCTCGGCTACAACGGGGTCGATTACGCGAATAACTTCTTCGGTCCCGGCGATCTTTACTGGAGCCCGGCGGACTGGGCGTGGGTCGGGGGGCTCCTGGTCGGCCTCTTCTGCCCCCTGGCCCACGGGGTACCCGTCCTCGCGTCCGCTGCGCGCTTCGATCCCATCGGCGCCTTCGAGCTGATGGAGCGTTACGGGGTGACCAACACCCTGCTCTCCGCCACGGCGCTCCGAAAGATGGCCGTCGAGATCGACGAGCCCCGCCGGTTTAGGCTCAGGTTGCGGTGCCTCTTCAGCGGCGGCGAGAGGGTGACGCCCGAGATCTCCCGCTGGACGGAAGAGCGGCTGGGGATCCAGATCAACGAGGTCTACGGGCAGACGGAGGCCAACATCCTCGTGGGGGAGAACATCCCCCTGATCCCCCCGCGCCCTGAGCCACTCGGGAAGCCCTACCCGGGGCACGAAGTGGCCGTCGTCGACGACGGGGGGAAGGTCCTCCCACCCGGGGAACTGGGGGTGATCGCGGTCCGACGCGGCGACCCGGTCATCATGCTCGGCTACTGGCGGCGGCCGGAGGCCACCGACGCGGCCTATCGGGGCGAGTGGTTCCTCACCGGCGACCTGGGCGTCCGGGACGAGGAGGGGTGGATCTACTACAAGGGCCGGGCCGACGACGTGATCAACAGTGCCGGCTTCCGGATCGGTCCCGCCGAGGTGGAAGGCTGCCTCCTGGGACACCCCGCGGTGGAGCAGTGCGCGGTCGTCGGGGTCCCCGACGCGGTGAAGGGCGAGGCAGTGAAGGCCTTCGTGAAGCTCAAGCCGGGGCATGCGCCCTCGGCGGCGCTGGCCGACGAGCTGGCCCAGCACGTGAAGACTCACCTCGGAGCGTTCCAGCGCCCCCGGGAGATCGAATGGGTCGACGACCTCCCGCTGACCGTTTCCGGCAAGATCAGGCGGTCCGATCTCAAACAGCGACACCAGCCGGTCGGGAGGACGACGTAGATGGCGACGAGCTCGCCAGCGGAGTGGGGACGCCGGCTCTCCGACCGCCTCCGAGCGGCGCTGGTGGCCGGCGACCTCGAGGGCGCCCGCCGGCTGGCCCTGGAGGGGGACGGCCAGGCCCGGAGCCTCGCCCGGGAGTACGCCCTCATGTACAAGGGGCTCGGGATCACGGTGCGGATTCTCCTTGATCTGCTGGGCGACATCGTCGGTCGTCGGGCGGGAGGATCGGAGGGCCCGCGCAGGGCCCTCGAGGAGCTCCTCGCGCGCTTCCGCCGCGACTTCATCGCGTTGCTGCGCCAGGCCTACGGCGACACAGCCGTGGAGCAGGCGGTCGGGGACAGTCGGGAACCGGTGGGTCCGCCACCGGCCGGTGAACTTTCCCTCGACCTCGCCCGCACGGCGCGGCTCCTCGCCGAGGCCGAGAGCCTGTTCACCCGGGAGCAGGAGGGTCTGGCAGGGGAGGTCGTCCGCGCCCTCGACGCGGGGGACGCCGCCCGCGCCCGGGCGCTCGTGGACCAGAAGGAGCAGGGCCAGTACGTGCCGCTCCACGACAGGTTGATCCGCTTTATGGCCGAGACCTTCGGCTACGTCTTCCAGCAGTTCGGCCCGGACGAACTGTACCGGTTCCACCGCGCGACTGCCGAGGGGCAGCGCCAGGGCTTCGAGAAGTGGGAGCGCCTCACGGCCGCCGAGTTCGCCCAGGCCACGGCCTTTTTGCTGAAGCAGCACATGGGGGAACTCGAGGTCCTCGAGGACGACGAGAAGTTCACCGTCCTCCAGCGCCTCTGCGGCAGCGGCGGCCGGCTCCGGCTGGCTGGGGCCTATTCCGGCCCCCTGGCCCTGCCGCTCGTGACGGGCCCCGGGGCCCTGACGGCGGGGCAAGCAACTTTTCCCGTGTACTGCTCGCACTGCCCCGTCTGGAACAGCGTGGCCCCGGTCGAGTGGTTCGGGCGCCCCCACTGGGTGTTCGAGAATCCCTCGCGGCCGGACGGCTCCTGCACCCTGCACATCTACAAGCGTCGCGACGGAGCGCCCGCCGCGTATCTTCGCCAGCTGGGCCTGGCTGGGGGGGTCCGGTGATGCCGACGCGGAGACAGCTCGGGGCGAGGCGGACGATCGAGACGGTCGTCCGCAACCGCCAGCTGATCGACCAGCGGCACGCCGAGATCTTCCGAGCTGCGAGCCGGGTGTTCATCTCCCGCGGCTTCCACCGGGCGACGGTGCGCGAGATCGCGGAGGAGGCCGGCCTGAGCCTCGGCAGTCTCTACAGCTACATCCGGACGAAAGAGGACATCCTCTACCTGGTGTTCGAGAAGCTGACGACGATGCTGCGGGAGAACATCCGGCGGGCCATCGACGGCATCGAGGATCCGGCGGAGCAGATGCGGGCGGCCTTGCGGGCGGACCTCAAGACCACCGAGCAGTACCAGGACGAGATCCTCCTCATGTATCAGGAGAGCAAGTCCCTGGATCGGGAGTCCCTCCACGCCGTCCTCAGCCGGGAGGCGGAGTACGTCAAGTTCTTCGAGGACATCCTGAGCGCGGGGTACGCCCGGGGGGTGTTCAAGAGCGATCCCCGGCTCAGCGCGGACGTCATCGCGTACCTCTGCTCGATTCTCGCGCTGAGGCGCTGGAACCTCCGCCGCCGGTTTCCGAGTGACGAAATCCTGGACGGATTGATCGCCTTCATTCTGCGCGGGCTCGGGGTGGAGGACGGGAGGCGGGCATGAAGGCCCTCCGGTGGCACGGCCGGGGCGACGTCCGACTGGACCACGTCCCGGAGCCCGCGGCGGAGCGGGGCGAGGTGGTGATCCGCGTGGCCGTCTGCGGGATCTGCGGCTCCGACCTGCACGAGTACCTCCACGGTCCCCTCTACATTCCGAAGACGCCGCACCCGCTGACGGGGGTCGTCCCGCCGGTCACGCTGGGTCACGAGTTCTCCGGGCGCGTGGTGGCCGTGGGGCCGGACGTCACCGGCATGACGACCGGGGACCGTGTCACGGTGAATCCCTGTCTCCTCTGCGGCCAGTGCAGGTGGTGCCGCCGGGGACAGCCGAACTACTGCGCCAAGCTCGGGAGCGTGGGGCTCACCCTCGACGGGGGGTTGGCCCCTCTCGTGAGGGTGCCGGCCTATGGGTGTCACCGCCTCCCTCCCGATGTGGACGACGAGCAGGGGGCCTCGGTCGAACCGCTCGCCGTCACGGTCCACGCCTACCGGAGGGCCCGGCTGACCGGCACCGAGCGGGTGGCCGTCGTCGGCGCGGGGCCCATCGGGCTCCTGGCGCTCCAGGTGCTCCGGGCCCAGGGCGCCCACTGGGTGGCGGTCATCGAGCCCCGGGAGGAACGCCGTGCGCTCGCCCGCGAGCTCGGCGCCGACGCCGTCATTGACCCCGAGGCCGAGGATCCGGCCCGGGCAGTGGCGAAGCTGACCGAGGACGAGCGTGTCGCGGTCGCCTTCGAGTGCGTCGGGAGCCCGCCGGCGTTTTCCACCGCGCTCCGGGCGGCGGGCAAGGGGGGACGCGTCGTCCTGGTCGGCCTGGTCCCCGACACGGTGCCGGTGAATCTCCTGGGGGTCCTTGCCCACGAGAAGGAGATCGTGGGCAGCTCGGCCTACGTGGACGAGTTCCCCGCGGCCATCGATCTGCTCCGGCGGGGCCGCGTCCGGATCGACCGGCTCGTGACGGCCCGGGTTCCGCTGGAGGACGCCGTCTCCCGGGGGCTCGAAGCGCTCCTCCGGCGGGAGGAACGGCACGTGAAGATCCTGGTCACTCCTACTTAACCCCTGGAGGCCGCCGTGGATTTCGAGCTGAACGAGGAACAGCGAGGGTTGCAGGCGCTTTGCCGGGATTTCGCGCGGAAGGAGATCCTCCCCCACCGGGACGAGTGGAACACGACCGGCCGCTTTCCCGTGGAGGTCTTCCGCCAGATGGCCCAGCTCGGCCTCATGGGTCTGCTGGTCCCGGAGGAGTATGGGGGCGCCGCCGTGGGGGCGGTGGCCTATGTGGCGGCCATGGAGGAGATCGCCAAGGCGGACCAGTCCGTGGCCGCAACCTGGAACGCGCACCTCACCATCGGCTCGCTGCCGCTCCTCTACTTCGGGACCGACGAGCAGAAGCGCCGCTGGCTCGTCCCCCTGGCCCGCGGCGAGCGCCTGGGGGCTTTCGGCCTCACCGAGCCCGGGGCCGGGTCGGACGCCCGGGCGATCCGGACCTCGGCGCGGTGGGACGGAGAGGCCTGGATCATCAACGGGACCAAGATGTTCATCTCCAACGCCGGCACCGAGCTGAGCCTGGGGGTCATCCTCCTGGCGGTGAGCGGGACGCGGCCGGATGGGGCCAAGGAGTACTCGGCCTTCCTGGTGCCGCGGGGCACGCCGGGCTTTCACGTCGGCCGGAACATCCCCAAGATCGGCTGGCACGCGGTGGATACCCGCGAGCTCGTCTTCGAGAACTGCCGGGTGCCGGCGGACCACCTGATCGGTCAGCAGGGGGTGGGGCTCCGCCAGTTCATGCACGCCTTGGCCATCGGCCGGATCAGCGTCGCGGCCCTCTCCCTCGGCCTGGCGCAGGCGTGCCTGGAGGCCTCGCTGGAGTACGCCAAGCAGCGGAAGCAGTTCGACCAGCCCATCAGCCAGTTCCAGGCGATCCAGTTCAAGCTGGCCGACATGGCCACCGCGGTGGAGAACGCCCGTCTCCTGACCTACAAGGCCGCATGGCTCTACGACCAGGGGCGGGAGTTCGCCAAGGAGGCGGCCATGGCCAAGCTCTACGCCTCCGATAGCGCCATGCACGCCGCCGTGGAGGCCGTCCAGGTCCACGGGGGGTATGGCTACACGGACGAGTACGTGGTGTCGCGCTTCTACCGCGACGCGAAGATCCTCCAGATCGGCGAGGGGACGAACGAGATCCAGCGGCTCGTCATCGCCCGCCTGCTGGGGTGCTGAGGCGATGGAGCCCACACGCGAGCAGGCCCTCGGGATCTACCGGATGATGCACCTCATCCGGCGGTTCGAGGAGCGCGTGGCCGAATGCTTCGCGGGCGGGGAGATCCCCGGCTTCATCCACCTGTCGGTCGGCCAGGAGGCGGTCCCGGCGGCGGTGTGTGCCCTCCTCCGAGAGGATGACCTGGTGGCCGCGACGCACCGGGGGCACGGGCAGTGCCTGGCCAAGGGCGCCGACCCCCGGCGGATGATGGCCGAGCTCTTCGGGCGCGCGACGGGGTACTGCCGCGGCCGAGGCGGATCCATGCACCTGTGCCACCTGCCGCGGGGGATCCTGGGCACCAACGGGGTCGTCGGGGCGAATCTCCCGATCGCCGTGGGAACGGCGCTCGCGGCCCAGATCCGGGGCAGCGGGCAGGTGACGGTCGGCTTCTTCGGCGACGGGGCGGCGAACACGGGGGCCGCCCACGAAGCCCTGAACCTGGCGAGCGTCTGGGACCTCCCCCTGGTCTTCGTCTGCGAGAACAACCTCTACGCGGAGTTCACGCCGCAGGCGGTCCACACGAAGGCGACGGCCATCGCCGAGCGGGCGGCGGCCTACAAGATGGCGGGCGTGACGGTGGACGGCAACGACGCCGTGGCGGTGTTCGCGGCGGCGGCCGACGCCCTGGACCGCGCCCGGCACGGGGCCGGCCCGACGCTCGTCGAGGCGCTGACCTACCGCTACCGCGGCCACCACGAAGGCGACCCGATGGCCTACCGGACGAAGGAGGAAGTGGAGAGCTGGCGCCAGCGGGACCCGATCCCGCGGTTCCAGGGGTGGCTGCTGGGCAAGGGGTTCCTCTCCGAGGCGGACGACCAGCGCCTCGTGGCCGAAGTCAAGTCAGAGGTGGACGCGGCCACCGAGTTCGCCCGCCAGAGCCCCTGGCCGGCGCCCGAGGCCACGCTGGAGGATGTGTATGCCTGAGGTCCGCTACGTCCGGGCGATCGCCGAGGCTCTGGCGGAGGAGATGGCCCGCGACGAGCGCGTCATCCTCCTCGGCGAGGACGTCGGCGCGCCGGGGGGCACCTTCGGGGCGACGCGCGGGCTGTACCAGCAGTTCGGCAAGGACCGGGTCCGCGACACGCCCATCAGCGAGACGGCGATCGTCGGCGCAGCGATCGGCGCCGCGCTCAACGGCCTGCGCCCCGTGGTGGAGGTCATGTTCATGGACTTCATCGCCATCTGCTGGGATCAGGTCGTGAACCAGATGGCGAAGATGCGCTACATGTTCGGCGGCCAGGTGAGGCTGCCGCTGGTCCTCCGGACGCACGTCGGGGCCGGGCTCAACGCCGGCCCCCAGCACTCGGGGAGCCTCGAGGCCTGGGCGGTGCACGTCCCGGGGCTCAAGGTCGTCATGCCGTCGACGCCCGGGGACGTGAAGGGGCTTCTCAAGGCCGCCATCCGGGAGGACAACCCCGTCATTGTCGTGGAGAACAAGACGCTCTACGCGATGAAGGGAGAGGTGCCGGCCGGCGAGCACCTGGTCCCGATCGGGCGAGCCGAGGTCAAGCGGGAGGGGCGCGACGTGACGGTGGTGGCCCTCTCGCGGATGGTCCACGAGGCGCTCAAGGCCGCGGAGGTGCTGGCGGCAGAGGGCGTCAGCGTCGAGGTGCTCGACCCCCGGACCCTGTCGCCGCTGGACCGGGAGACGCTCCTGGCGTCGGTGGGGAAGACCGGGCGGCTCGTCGTCGTCCACGAGGCCTGGGCGCCCTGCGGCGTGGGGGCCGAGATCGTGGCGGTGGTGGCCGAGGACGGCTTCCACTCGCTCAAGGCCCCGATCCGGCGCGTCACGCCTCCCTTCACCCCGGTGCCGTTCAGCCCGCCGATGGAGAAGTTCTGGCTCCCCGACGCCCACCGGATCGTCGCCGCCGTCCGGGAGGTCATGGCCTGATGCGGGTGAAGGTCAAGATGCCCAAGCTCGGGCTCACCATGACCGAGGGAACGATCATGGAGTGGCGGAAGTCGGCGGGGGAGCAGGTCCGGGCGGGAGAGATCCTCTTCGTGGTGGAGACCGAGAAGGTCGAGGTGGAGGTGGAGGCTCCAGCGACGGGCACACTCGTGGAGATCCTGGGAGAGGTGAAGGGGGTCTACGCCATCGGTGAGGTGATCGCCGTGATCGACACGCGGGACGGCGGCTAAGGTGGGAATGGCGACGGCGATCGATCTCAGCGGGACCGTGGCGCTCGTGACCGGGGCGAGCCGCGGCCTCGGCCGGGCCATCGCGCTGGCTCTGGCCGAGGCGGGGGCCGACCTGGCCCTCGCGGCTCGGAGCGTCGAGGATCTGGAGCGGGCAGCGGCCGAGGCGGCCAAGCACGGCGTCCGCGCGGAGGTCTTCCGTGCGGACCTGCGGCAGGCGGGCGACATCCAGGGGCTCGTCGTAGGGGCGCTCCGGGCGTTCGGTCGGATCGACGTCCTCGTCAACAACGCCGGCATCTCGGGTGCCGAGAAGGCGTTCGTGGACCTTGCCCCGGAGGACTGGGAGGACGTCCTGGCCACCAACCTGCGCGCCCCCGCGCTCTTGGCGTCGGCGGTGGCCCGCGCCATGGTGGAGCGCCGGCGGGGGCGGATCATCAACATCGCCTCCATGGGAGCGTTCAAGCCGATCTCGCGCCTGGCGCCCTACTGCGCGAGCAAGGCGGGGCTCATCCAGCTCACGCGGGTCATGGCGCTCGAGCTGGCCCGGTACAACGTCCAGGTCAACGCCGTCTGCCCAGGCTACTTCCTCACCCCCATGAACGAGGCGTTCTTCGCGAGCCCAAAGGGACAGGAGATCATCCAGCAGGGGATCCCGCTGCGACGGCTCGGCGACCCGGCGGAGCTCGGGCCGACCGTCGCGTTTCTGGCGTCCGAGGCGGCGGCGTTCATGACCGGCTCCGTCATCGTCATCGACGGGGGGCAGACGCTCACCTGAGCCCCGGAGAGGACCGATCACACCGTATGAGTACGTACAACCTGGCCGGCGTCCTGGATCACCACGCCGACCGGTTCCCCGACCGCCCGTGCCTCGTGTGGGAGCAGGAGGCCATCCCCTATGCCGAGCTCGACCGACGTGCGGGGCGCACGGCGGCGGGCCTCAGGCGACTGGGAGTCGGCCGGGGCGACGTGGTGGCCGTGCTCCTGTACAATTGTCCCGAGTTCGTCGAGGTGATGTTCGCCATCAGCCGGATTGGCGCGGTGTTCATGCCGGTCAACTGGCGGCTGGCAGGCGAGGAGGTGGCCTATATCGCGGCCCACGCCGGGGCGACGGTCGTCGTCTCCGAGCTCGAGCTGGCTCCCCTCGCGGAGGCCGTGCGCCCGCACCTGCCCGGGGCCCGCTTCGTGTCCGTCGGGGAGGCGCCCGCCGGCTGGACGCCGTTCGCGTCCCTCCGGGACGCCGGGGAGCCCCCGCCGGTCGAGGGCGTGGACGGCGACGATCTCCACCGGCTCATGTACACGTCCGGGACCACCGCCCGCCCGAAGGGCGTGATGATCACGTACGCGAACCTCTACTGGAAGAACATCGCCCACCTGGTGGAGTTCGGCCTCACGGGGGCGGACAGGGGGCTCGCCTGCGGCCCTCTCTACCACGTGGGGGCGCTCGACCTCACGACGACGACGGTCCTCTACGCCGGCGGGACCGTGGAGATCCACCGGAAGTTCGAGGCCCAGCCCGTCCTGGACGCCCTCGAGCGCCACGGGATCTCCAACGTCTGGCTCGCCCCGGCCATGGTGAACCAGCTCCTGGCCCACCCCTCCCTCCCCGGCCGGGACCTCTCGGGGGTCAAGCTGATCATCGACGGCGGGGAGAAGATGCCGCTCCCCCTCATCGAGCGAATCCTCCGCGCCTTCCGGAACGCGTGGTTCGCCGACGCGTACGGCCTCACCGAGACCGTCTCGGGCGACACCTTCCTGGACAAGCGGAAGAGCGTGGCGAAGATCGGCTCGGTGGGCAAGCCCTGCCTGCACATCGAGGTGGCGATCTGGGACGACCAGGACCGGCCCGTGCCGCCCGGGACGCTGGGGGAGATCGTCCTGCGCGGCCCCAAGGTCTTCAAGGGCTACTGGAAGGATCCGGAGGCGACCGCGGCGGCGTTCCGGGGCGGGTGGTTTCACACGGGCGACATCGGGTACCTGGACCCGGAGGGGTTCCTCTACATCATGGACCGGAAGAAGGATATGATCATCAGCGGCGGGGAGAACATCGCCTCTCCGGAGGTGGAGCGGGTGCTCTACGAGCACCCCGCGGTCCTCGAGGCGGCGGTGGTCGGCCGGCCCGACCCCCGGTGGGGCGAGGTGGCGGTCGCCTTCGTGGTGCTCCGGGAGGGCATGAAGGCCGGCCCCGAGGAGCTCCAGGAGTTCTGCCGGGCCCGGCTGGCCAAGTTCAAGGTCCCCAGGGACGTCGCGTTCGTGGAGGCCCTTCCCCGGAACCCCTCCGGCAAGGTGCTCAAGCGCGTCCTCCGGGAGCAGACCGCGCAGAGTCGCAAGGAGTGAGGGGAGCGCGACCATGGAGTACCGGGCGCTGGTGGTGGAGCGGGAGGGCGAGATCATGACGGTGACCCTCAACCGCCCCGAGAAGCTGAACGCGCTGAACCTCCCGCTGGTTCGGGAGCTGGTTCAGGTTGTTGAGGGGCTCCAGGAGGATCGCGCGAGCCGGGTCGTCGTGCTCACCGGGGCTGGCCGGGCGTTCTCCTCGGGCGCGGACGTGAGCGAGCTGCGGGACGCCGCCGACTCGATGACGATTCAGCAGGTGGGGGCCCGGTTGGGGGCCCGCCTGTGCCGGGGGATCGAGACGGCCGACCAGATCGCGATCGCCGCGCTCAACGGGTACACCCTCGGCGCCGGCTTGGCCCTGGCGCTCGCGTGCGACTTTCGGATTGCCGCGGAGGGCGCCCGGCTCGGCATTCCCGAGATCAACGTCGGGGTCCCGTTGATCTGGGGGGCCATCCCGAGGCTGGTCGCGTTGGTGGGCCCGTCGAACGCGAAGGAGCTCATCATGACCTGCGAGATGATCGACGGGCACGCGGCGCGGGCCCTGGGGCTCGTAAATTCGGTCGTCCCCGACGGGGAAGTGCTGGCTGCAGCACGCACGCTGGCCGGGAAGATCCTCGCGATGCCGCCCCTCCTCATCCGGATGATGAAATCCGCCGTCAACGCCTGCGCGGCCGCGGCGAACCTGGGTGACGTCACGGCGTTCGAGCTTTACCTGAGGGAGTACTGCTCGTTCGACCCCGCGGCCCGGGCGCGGCCGGCCGCCTTCCTGTCGCGGCAGCGGGCGTAGCAGCCATGGGCCCCGACGCGCGGGGAAATCCGCTCGAGAAGCCCGTCGAGTTTTTCAGCGACGGCTACAAGCTCAAAGGGATCCTCGAGCTCCCCGGGAGCGGAGATCGAGTCCCGGGAATCGTCCTCTGTGCCGGGTATGGCGGGATCAAAGAGCGGATCCTCCCCGACATTTCCGCGCGCCTGGCGCAGGCCGGCTATGCGGCCCTTCGCTTTGACTACCGTGGCTTCGGCGAAAGCGAGGGCCCGAAGGACCGGCTCTTCCCGCTGGAACAGGTCGAGGACATCCGCAACGGGCTGACCTTCTTGAGCGGGCAGGAGGTCGTGGACGGGAGCCGCCTCGGGCTCTTCGGCATCAGCTTCGGGGGAGGGAACGCCGCCTACGCCGCCGGGGTAGACGGCCGCGTCCGCTCCGCGCTGTCGCTCGTCGGCTTCGGCAACGGGGAACGGTGGCTGCGGAGCCTGAGACGTCAATGGGAATGGCGGGAGTTCCTCAAGCGGCTGGAGCGAGACCGGGTTCGGAGGGTCGTCGAGGGGACCTCCGAGGTGGTTGACCGGCTGGAGATCATGGTGCCGGACCCGTTGAGCGAGAAGGTCCTGGCGGAGGCCGTGCGCGCCTTCCCCAAGGCCTATTTCCGGCTCTCGCTGGCGTCCGCCGAGAAAATCATTGAGTTCAGGCCCGAGGACGTCGTGGATCGCATCTCGCCGCGGGCGATCGTGTTCATCCACGCGGGGGAGGATGACCTGGTGCCGGCGGACGAATCCCGGGTCATGTATGAGCGGGCCAAGGAGCCGAAGCGGCTCGTCGTCCTCCCCGGCGTGACCCATTACGGGGTGTACACGGGCGAGGTGTTCGACAGGGTGATGGACCTTGCGACGCGATGGTATGCAGAGCATCTGTGAGGAGAGGTCGGGAAGGAGTCAGGAATAACCTGGACGATGAAAAAAGGAGGATGGGGCATGGGTAGACAGAAGACGCTCGTTCTGGGGTCGGTGCTCCTTGGGCTGATCATGCTGGGGCCGTCTCCCGCGGTGGCCCAGGAACCTTTCCGGCTGGGGGAGGTGTGTTTCTGTACCGGGCCGGCGCCGCAGTTCGGGGAATACTGCCAGCAGGGTCTCGAAATGGCCCTTGAAGATGTGGCCAAGGAGGGGTGGATCAAGGGGAGGAAGCTCGAGGTCATTCGCGAAGACTGTCAGGCCCAGCCCAAGCTCGGCATCGCGGGGCTCACAAAGTTGATCAACGTCCACAAGGTCCCGGCCTTCATCACCTACGGGAGCAGCATCGTGCTCGCCCTGGCCCCCGTCGCCGAGGCCAACAAGGTCGTGCTTCTGAACACGATGGCGACCAGCGAGAAGATCAGGCACGCCGGCGACTTCACCTTCAGCAACATCGGCGGCAGCGAGGTCGAGGTCGTTCAGGCAGCGGAGTTCGCCTTCAAGGAGCTGAAGGCCAAGAAGGTCGGCGTCCTGTACGTGAACAACGAGTTCGGGTTGAGCGGGAGAACCGTGTTCTCCGAGGTGTTCGGGAAGCTCGGGGGGACGGTCGCCGCGGCGGAGGCCCACGATATCGGGGCGACGGACTATAGGACGCAGCTCACCAAGATCAGGGCGGCATCGCCGGACTTGATCTACATGTACAGCCACGACAAGGAAGTCGGCTACGCCCTGAAGCAGGCCAAGCAGCTCGGCCTCACGACACCGTGGCTGGTCTTTTCGGGCTCGAGCGCGCCGGTCACCTTCGAGATCGCCGGGCCTGCCCTGGAAGGGGTGATCATGCCCCAGTGGCCCTTCGACCCCGTGGGCGGCAGCGCCGGGATGAAGGAGTTTGCCAGGCGCTACCAGGGCAAGTACGGGAAAACCCCCATCATCTACGTGGCCACCTGCTACGACGGGTACCGGCTCTTGGCCGAAGCCCTGCGCGCCGGCGCGACGTCCGGGTCGGAAATCAAGGATTTCCTCTACAAGGTCAAGAACTACGAGGGGGTCTCAGGCACCATCAACTTCGACCGCGATGGCCAGGTCGTCTGGGCGGCGAGATTCATGGTGGTCAGGGACGGGAAGCTCGTCCCCCACCGGAAGTAGGGGGACGGCCGCCCTTACCAGGTAAGGGGAGGTGCGGGTGGGTATGCTCCTGCAACTCGCCGTCAACGGAATCATCGCGGGGAGCGCGTACGCGCTGCTGGCGCTGGGGTTCGGGATCATCTACGGCACCACCCGCACCTTCCATTTCGCCCACGGGGCGGTCTACACCCTCGCGGGGTACGTCTTTTACCATTCCCTCGTCGTCCTGGGCCTGCCATTTTTCGTCGGCGTCGCGGCCGCGCTGGCGATCGCCGCCGGCCTGGGGCCCTCGATGGAGCAGTTCATCTATCGCCCCCTGCGAACGGTCGGGGCCTCCGAGATGGAGGTGCTGCTGAGTTCGCTGGGCCTGTACGTCCTGATCGAGAACCTCATCATTATCCTCTGGCGGAGCGACCCCCGCTCGGTTCCCGTGGCGGAGGCTCTCCAGCGGGGGATCCAGATCGGTCCGGTGTGGGTGACCGGTCTCCAGTTCCTGGTGCTGGCGACGAGCCTTGTCCTCTGGGGGGCGTTGCTCCTGTTCCTCAGGCGGACAAAGCTGGGGAAGGCGATTCGAGCTCTGGCGGCCGACCCCGAGATGACGGAGATCGTCGGGATCGACGAGCGGCGGGTGCGGCTGTTCGTCTACGCCCTGGGATCGGCGCTCGCGGGGGTCGCCGTCGTCCTCTCCGCGATCGACACGGGCATCGCCCCGTCGGCGGGGATGAACGCGCTGCTGATCGCGACCATTTCCGTGATTGTGGGCGGCACAAACAGCATCTCGGGCGGGGTGGCGGGTGGGTTTCTCATCGGGGTCGCCGAAAACGTGGGGATCTGGCAGATTGCTTCCGAGTGGAAGCAGGCGATCGCCTTCGGGTTGCTCGTGGTGTTCATCCTCCTCAGGCCGACCGGGCTGATCGGTCCGAGGTGGGCGAAGTAGCGGGACCCGTGGACTACATCTTTTACATCCTCATCCTCGTCAGCATTTACGCGATCCTGGCCGTCTCCCTGAACCTGCTTGTCGGCATGACGGGCCTGATATCCATGGCTCATGCCGCATTCATGGCGATCGGGGCGTACACGACGGCACTGCTGGTCACCGGAACCGGGATGAATTTTTTCTTCACGGTCGGGATTGGAATGCTGATCGCTGCGGGAATCAGCGCCCTCCTGGCCCTGCCGTCCCTGAGGGTCAAAGGCGACCACTACATCATCGCGTCGTTCGGATTCCAGGTGATCATCATCAGCATCCTCCTGAACTGGCCCTCGCTGACGCGCGGGCCCTTTGGGATCATGGGCATTCCGCGGCCACGCCTCTTCGGATTCACCTTCGCGAGTTACCAGAGCTTTTTTCTGCTGTCGGCCGGGCTGGCGATCGTGTGCAGCCTCGTCGCGTGGCGCGTCTCCACCTCGGCGTTCGGGGCCGTGCTGCGGGCGATCCGGGAGGACGAGGTGGCCGCCCAGTCCTTGGGGAAGGACGTGACGCGGTTCAAGGTTCTGGTCTTTGTCCTGGGCTGTTCCCTCGCGGCCGTGGCGGGAAGCCTCTATGCGAGCGTGGCATCGTTTATCGATCCGTTCACCTTCGACATCGCCGAGTCGATTTTCGTTCTCGCGATCGTGATCATCGGCGGAAAGGGAAACGTGCTGGGGTCCGTGCTGGGGGCGGTGGTGCTTATCGCGGTCCCCGAACTCTTGAAGTTCCTCGCGGTTCCGTCGGCGATTGCCGATCCCCTGAGACGCATGCTGTATGGGATGCTGCTCGTGGTTTTCATGCGATTCATGCCCTCGGGGCTGCTCCCGGAGCGTGCGGGACGATAGGGATGTCCTACTTCGAGGTCCAGGAGCTGAGCAAGGACTTCGACGGGCTCCGGGCTGTGGACGGCTTTTCGTCGGGGTTCGAGCAGGGAAAGGTCACCAGTCTCATCGGGCCGAATGGGGCTGGGAAGACGACGGTATTCAACCTGATGTCCGGCTTCTTGCAGGCGACGAAGGGTCGGGTGCTCTATCGTGGGACGGACATCACGGGCATGGCGCCGTTCAAGATCGTTGAGCGGGGAGTCGCGCGGACGTTTCAGGATCTCCGGCTGTTCTACCACATGACGGTGCAGGAGAACGTCCTGCTGGGGTTTCAGCGGCAGCGGGAGGAGAAGCTTGTCGAGGCAATCTTCGCGCGGAGACGCTCGCGGATTGAGCGACAGGAACTTGGAGGCCGGGCGGCGGAGATTCTCGGCAGGCTGGGCCTGGCCGCGAAGTCGCGGGAGCTCGCCCGAGATCTCTCGTACGGAGAGCAGAAGCTGCTCGCTATCGCTCGCGCCATGGCGACGGATGCGGATCTCCTGTTGCTCGACGAGCCGGCGGCGGGGCTCGGCCGGCACGCGGTGGAGACCATCCTGGGCGTGATCCGCGACCTCGTGAAGGGCGGAAAGACGGTCCTCCTGATCGATCACCACATGGAGGCGGTGATGGGGGTTTCCGACTGGGTGATCGTCCTGGATGCGGGCAAGAAGATCGCGGAGGGCCCGCCCGAGCAGGTCCAGCGCAACGACGAGGTGATCAAGGTCTACCTGGGCCTCTGAGGCAGGGTACAAGGAGCATGAGCGACAGGGTGCTGGAGCTGTCGGATGTCGCGGCGGGCTACGAGAAGAAGGAGGTGCTCCACGGGGTCTCCCTGCACGTCGAGGACCGGGAGATCGTGGCCCTCCTGGGCCCGAACGGCGCGGGGAAGACGACGGTCCTGAGGACCATCTTCGGCCTCCTGCCGCCGTCCCGGGGCAGGGTCCTGTACCGGGGCCAGAGCATCGAGGGAGGCCGGCCGTCGGAGAATGTCCGACGGGGCATGGCGCTCGTCCCCCAAGGGGGAAGGGTGTTCGCCCCCCTGTCGGTGATCGAGAACCTCGAGCTCGGCGCCTATCTCCTGCGCGGGCGGGAGGAGTTCGCGCGCCGGCTCGCGGACGTGTACGCGCTGTTCCCGCGGCTCCAGGAGCGGAGGTTTCAGCGAGCCGGGCTGCTCTCGGGGGGGGAGCGGCAGATGCTCTCCATCTCCCGGGCGCTCATCCTCCGGCCGCGGCTGCTGCTGCTGGATGAGCCGTCCGAGGGGCTGAGCCCGTTGCTGGTGAGGGAGGTCGTCTCGACGCTCGCGGACATCCGAGACCGGTACGGGACGACGATCTTGATCGTGGAGCAGAACGTCCGGGCCGCCCTCAGCATCGCCCGTCGCGTCTACGTGATGCGGCTGGGGCAGATCGTGATGGAGGAGGCGCGTCCCGAGCGGCTGCTCGAGGACGAGAAGCTGCGGCAGGCCTACATCACTTAGTCGCTCGCAGTCCCGGAGGAGGTCAGATCATGCGCATCCCGATGGTCGAGGTCGAGCGGTTCGACGAGGAGCTGAAGGCCATGCTCGCCAAATGGCGGGCCGAGGAGGGCGATCCCAACTTCATCCGGACCTTCGGCCGGCTGCCGGAGACGCTCAAGCGCTTCGTGCGCTTCTACTCCCCCCTGGTCCGGAAGGGGCTGATCGAGCACCGCACCAAGGAGCTCGTGCGCCTCCGGCTGGCCCAGCTCAACCGGTGCCACTACTGAATGACGACCCGGTATGCCTCGGGAAGGCAGCAGGGGATCACCGAGGACGTCGTGGCGGCGCTGGCGAACTACGAGGCCGGACCCTTCACCGACCGGGAGAAGGCGGCGCTCCGGTATTCGGACCAGATGTACTTCGACCACCACAAAGTCGACGACGGGCTCTTCGCTGAGCTCCGGGCCCGCTTCACCGACGACGAGATCCTGGAGCTCTCCTGGGTGATCGGGGAGTTCATCTCCCTCGGCAAGATCATGTACGTGCTGGGGGTCCCCTACGGCGAGCACGCCTCCGGGACCCTGGCCGGCGAGTCGCCCTGAGCAGGCGGGGCAGGACGTGGGCGACAGCGTGCTCCTGACCTCCAGCTGGGCGCCGGGGACGGCACTCGTCACGTTCAACCGGCCCGAGGCCCTCAACGCCGTGGACGCGGGCCTGCTCGAGGACCTTGGAGAGGTCCTTGCGAGGCTCGAGCAGGATTCCGACGCGCAGATCGTCGTCCTCACCGGGGCGGGACGGGCGTTTGTGGGCGGCGGGGATATCGGCCACATGGCCGGGCTCTCCCCCGACGAGGGGGAACGTTTCGTCTACCTCGGCCAGGGCCTCCTCCGTCGGCTCGAGCGCCTTCCGAAGGTGACGGTTGCGGCGATCAACGGGTATGCGCTCGGTGGGGGGCTCGAGATCGCGCTGGCGTGCGATTTCCGCATCGCGGCGGAGCCGGCTGAGGTCGGCTTTCCGGAGGTGAGCGTCGGCCTCATTCCTGGCTGGGGCGGGACGCAGCGGCTGGTCCGGCTCGTGGGCAGGGGAGTCGCAAAGGATCTGATCCTCACGGGTCGTCGCCTGCCGGCGACGGAGGCGCTTCGCCTGGGAGTCGTCCATCGCGTCGTGCCACTCGAGCAACTGCTGGAGAGCTGCCGCGAGCTGGCCGCAACGCTCACGCGGAACAGTTTCTTGGCGATGCGGCAGGCCAAGAAGGCCCTCGATGAGGGTGCGGAGCTGGGCCTGGATCAGGGGCTTGTCCTCGAGGCGGAGGCGTGGCTCGTCAACTTCTGCTCGGCCGATCGGACCGAGGGCCTCCGAGCGTTCGTCGAGAAGCGTCGCCCGGTCTACCGGAGCCGCCTGTGAAGCTCGGGTTCCAGGTGCTCAATGCCGGGCCCCTCGCCACGCCGACCAATGCGGTGGAGATGGCCTGCAGAGCGGAAGCGCTCGGCTACGACTCGATCGTGGTGACCGACCATGTCGTGATCCCGCGGCGTATCGATTCCAAGTATCCCTACAATGCGACGGGGCGGCTCTTCGTCCCTGCCGACGCCGATTACCTCGAGCCGCTCTCCATGCTCTGCTTCCTGGCGGGCGCCACTCGAACCATCCGCTTCGGCCCGAGCGTGCTGGTGCTTCCCTACCGCAACCCGGTCCTGACGGCCAAGATGCTCGCGACGATCGACGTGCTCTCGGGTGGGCGCCTCTTTGTGGGCGTCGGGGCGGGGTGGCTCGCCGAGGAGTTCACCGCCGTGGGGGCGCCGCCGTTCGGATCGCGCGGGGCTGTCGCGGATGAGTGGATCGAAATCTTCCTCAAGCTCTGGACCGAGGGGAATCCCGCGTTCGAGGGCCGTTTCTATCAGGTCCGGGACATTGGCTGCTTTCCCAAGCCGGTGCAGAAGCCCCACCCGCCGCTGTTTGTCGGCGGTAACAGCCGCCCGGCGATCCGGCGGGCGGCCCGATACGGCCAGAGCTGGCATGCGTTCCGGGTGCCACCGGACGAGCTCCCCCCGCTCCTCTCCTACCTGCGCGAGCAGCTCGAGGCGCACGGCCGGCCGCCCGAGGCCTGCGGGTTCAGCGTGCGCTACGGTGTGCGCGTGGTCGGCCCGGGTGGCGACGCCAGCCGCCGCGATCCCGAGGAGCCGGGCCGGGTTTTCGTCGGGACGGCTGGCCAAGTGGCCGAGCAGCTCAAGCCCGTCCTGGAGCTGGGGCCGACCCACGCGATCTTTGACTGCCGGACGGGATCCTTCCCGGAAGTGCTGGAGACCATGGAGCGCCTGGCCGGCGATGTGTGGCCCAAGCTGGAGCGAGCCGGCGCGTAGGCACCAGCGGAAAGGAGAGGCGAGTGGCTACTTCTCGAGAGATCAACGATGCCC
>ERZ1292640.928-Hain-H43-02um-R1-928-length-24206-cov-4_pt1 | contig 19718 bp, 16 predicted proteins | sample MGYA00564404_ERZ1292640 | MGnify/ENA primary metagenome ERZ1292640 (study PRJEB36523, sample SAMEA6512636) | groundwater metagenome | collected 2019-01-08 | study: AquaDiva: Metagenomics assemblies of 32 groundwater samples
ATTGCCAAAGGAATCAATATGGGTTGGTTGGATCCAAAGATATATGGACCCGCAGCCTTATTAGGTTGGAATGCCGTGGCATCGCGTGTCAATGAAAAAGGTCATGTGGAAGGCACTTGTGTAGGAACTGGTTTAGGCTGGGATCCAGCTTTTTATTATTATCGACCGATTTCCCCATTTGCAGCTCATGGCTATGGCCCTGTATTGTTGGCGGGGTCATCCATCTTGGAATTGGTAAAAACTAACAAATATCATATAAATGACTCCGCAGTTCACCTAAAATAGATTTTTGTTACGGGATTTGGTATTTACCTTTGTGGCATGAAAAGCACATTGGCCCTTTTGTTGTTTTTTGCCATGCAGCTTCCGTTGATGAATCAGTGGGGGGCTGTAGCTTATTATCGAGTGAATCAAGACTACATTGCCAAAAATCTTTGCGAGAATCGGGACAAGCCGATGTTGAATTGTAATGGTCATTGTTACTTAGCAAAACAATTAAAGGCAGCAGAAGAAAAAGAGCAAAAATCAAATTCGGAGCGTTTGGAGAAAATGCCAGAAGTGGTTTTGTCATTTCAAGCGATTAGTCCTGTTTTTTCTTGCGCTTATTTCCAAATTCCAACGATAGAGCAGCATTTTGGCTCAGCATCTTTTGTTCTTTCGAACGATTCCAAGGCTTATTTCCATCCTCCACAAGCTTAATTAATTTGACTTTTTTCCTGTAGGATATTCCTATCAGGCAATATTCATTTTAATTAAGATTTCATGAAAAAGTTCCTATTATTCATGGGAATGCTGTGTGCGTTTGCAGCTAATTCCCAACAATCTACCGTGAAGGTATTAAATGCGATTACCAATGAACCCATCGTTGGCGCATCCTTAAAACAAGGCTCAAAAATTATTTCCATTTCCAATGAGCGAGGAGAATTTAAGATTCAATCCCCGAGTGGAGAATTTGAGGTTTCAAGTATGGGATTTGTTTCCCAAAAGCTAAATCCGTTGACATCCCCTATTTTTTTAGAAGAGTCCTTTCAGAATTTGGAGACGGTAGTGGTGACAGCTTCCCGACAAGCAGCTATCCGATCTGAAGCGCCTGTTGCTATCCATAAAATTAGTTCGGCATTGATTCAAGACACGAAAGCAATTCAATTAACCGAGATTATCAATAAAGTTCCAGGTGTGGTGATGTTGAATTATAATAATGAGCAACATGGGATGGGGATACGCCAACCATTTGGTACATCTGCTTATTTCCTCTATTTGGAAGATGGCTTAGCCTTGCGTCCTTTGGGCGTTTTTAATCACAATGCGCTGATTGAGACGAACCTGCAAGGCTTAAATTCTGTCGAAATCATCAAGGGCCCAGCCTCCTCTTTATATGGTCCAGAAGCGGTGGGGGGAGCAATAAACCTCATAACGAAAACGGCTCCAGGAATTCCGACGGCCCAAATCGGATATCAAATGGATCATTCGGGATATGGCCGTGTACAATTTTCGGCTGGGGCGCAATTAGGGAAAAAATGGTCGGTGATGACGGGTGGGTATGTAGCCCGACAAAAAGGTGCATGGGCATCGAATTCGGATTTTGATAAATCTTCGATTAACCTTCGTTTGGATTATCAATTCACGCCCAAAACAAAATTATGGAGTTCTTTCGCCTACAATAATTACTATTCACAAACGGGAGGGAATATTGATAGTACGGGTTTTTATTCGCGAAGCTATCAAAGCCCTGCGGATTTTACCTACCGCGCCTCTTTTTCGTCTCGCGCTCGTTTGACTTTGGAACATCAATGGACTATGCATGCAAATTCGAGTCTTACAGCATTCTATCGCGACAATGTCTTAGGCCAAAATCCAGCTTATTCTATTTCTTGGTCGGCTCCTTCGTTGACGGCTTCAGGCCAGGTTAATCAAAATAGTTTCAAGAGTTTTGGGGTAATGGGTCAACATAATCATTCATTCGAATTCCTGAATTCCAAGTTGGTCGCTGGTTTCCTATTAGATCGCTCTCCAAATGATTATTGGGCTTACAAAATCAATTTATCGGCCACTTTGCGCCCAGATAAAAAATCAGTTGAGAAATTCACGATTTCACAGGTAATGCCTTCGGTATTTTTGGGAAATTATTCGGCGATTATTTGGAATAAAGCCGCTTATGCTCAAGTGGATGTGCATCCATTTGAAAAATTGCGCGTATCCTTCGGTGGTCGATTTGATCAAATGTCCTTTGATTATTCGAACTTAATAGACAAATCTACAGGTTCAAAAAGCTATGCGCAATTTTCACCCAAATTTGGGATAACCTATGCGGCAAGTTCGAATGTAGGCTTCTATGGAAATTATTCCAAAGGCTTTTCTCCTCCAGCTTTATCTGCCGTATTTCGTGCGCGTCCCGCAACGCAAGCCGTAGCAACTGGTGAGCATTTTTATTTAAGCATTGATCCTGCTGTTTTTTCAAATTATGAACTGGGAGGATGGGCCTCCATTTTGAATAACAAACTTTATTTTGACTATACAATTTATCGTTTGGAAGGTAATAATGAATTGTTAGGAATTCGCCAACCAGATAATACGACGGATTACCAATCGGCGGGAAAAACCTTGCATGAGGGTATCGAATATCAAATCACTTACCGTCCGAATGATGCTTGGAATTTCCGTTTTGGAGGAACAAACGCCAAACATACGTTTGTAAATTTTGTATTGAGTACCAAAACTTCGGACGATCTTAAAAATGTCAATGGAAAGGAAATGCCTCAAGCGCCTAATTTTATCGCGAATTCTGAAGTGTCGTATAAATACAGAGGTGCACGTATAGCCTTAGAATGGCAAAAAATAGGTCCTTGGTTCCAAGACCAGGTAAATAAAGTGACCTATGCGGGTGCGTCTGTATTTAATTTGCGCATGGGCTATCAGTATAAAGCTTATCAAGTCTTCACAAATGTGTTAAATGTGGGAGATGCGTTGTATGCAAGTGCGGCGACGCGTGGAAATAAGACCACTGATAAGAGTACATATACCCCGGCGGCACCTCGTACTTTTGTTTTGGGGCTTCAAATTGATGTATGTCAACTTTTCAAAAAATGAAAAAACTAATCCTTTTGTTCGTATTAATTGCGCAGATTGCCAAGGCGCAAATCGTTTCTAATCCTGCGAATCAGGCATTGGATCCTTCTTTTTCTTTAAAGTCAACTGGCGATCTTGTTTTATCCTGGGTAGAGAAATCAGCTGATGGTATTTTATACTTCCGAAAGGTTAATCAGGGGGCTGTGGAACAGGTTCCAATTGATAAAAAAGCATCCACACATGCAGAAGGTATGCCAAAGCTCGCCTACAAAGCAGATGGAACATGCATCCTTTTATATGAGATGAATCGACCTACAGTGGCATCTCGCTTTAATGGCGATTTATTATATGCAATGGAAGTAAATGGGGTGTGGCAAAAGCCACAATACATACATAAAGATACGTCAGCTGGCTTAAGTCATTCATTTGGTAAGATTATCTCTTTGCCGAATGGGGAAGTGGGGGCATATTGGTTGGATGTCAAATTGGGTCCGAAAGGGCGTACCTTAGTTACAGCTAGTACTGCTTTAAATGCTGGTTTTGGTCAGATGAAAATTTTGGACAAACAGGCTTGTGAATGTTGTCGGATCGATGCATTGGCAGATACCAAGGGAAATGTGGATGTGATTTACAGGGATTTGAATGATGCAGGAGAGCGCGATATGGGCTATGTACATTCAGCAGATTTTGGAAAAACGTATTCGGAACCTGTTACCTTATATGAAGACCATTGGAAGGTTAATGCCTGTCCGCATGCAGGACCATCGTTGGTTCGTGGTTTGAATGGATTGGAAGCGGCATGGTACACAGGCGCTACGGGCTCCTCTGGAGTAAAGTGGGCCTATCAGGTTAATAAAAAAATAATTCAGCATTTACCTGGGGACAAGATTCGGATGCCGCAATTAGCATCGAATCCGAATGGAGAAACAGCAATGGTTTTTGCGGAAATTAAGCAAGAAGGCGAGCGATATTTTAAGCAAATAGGCCTTGTCGAGAAAGATAAAAAGGGGATATTGAGGAAGTCCTACGTATCTGATCCAAGCTTTGATTGCGCATATCCTGTTATCCAATGGACTGGGAAATCGTGGATCATTGCTTATGAGGCGGTGAAGGATTCGCAACAATTAATTCAGGTAGTTGAGAAATAAACATGAGTAAATAATTGCCAAACATGGCTTTTGACAAATATGAATACTATGCAGCAAACATTTGATTTAAGCGGAAAGGTCGCACTCGTTACGGGTTGTAAAAAGGGTATCGGAATGGCGATGGCTATCGGGTTGGCGGAGGCCGGTGCGGATATCATTGGCGTTTCTGCTACTTTGGAATTGCAGGGTTCTGACATTGAAAAGGCGGTTAAGGTCTTGGGGCGTAATTTTAAGGCGTATCAGGCGGATTTTTCCGACCGCGAGTCATTGTATGAATTTATCAAAGCTGTTTTGCGGGATTTCCCGCGGATTGATATATTAGTGAATAATGCGGGGACGATTTTGAGAGATCCAGCTGCTGAACATTCCGATGAATATTGGGATGAGGTCTTGGAAGTGAATTTGTCGTCTCAATTTATCTTGAGCCGCGAAATTGGTCGTTCGATGATCACACATGGTGCTGGAAAAATTATCTTTACGGCGTCCTTATTAAGTTTTCAGGGTGGGATCAATGTGCCAGGTTATGCGGCAAGTAAGGGGGGTATTGCCCGTTTGACGATGGCTTTGGCTAATGAATGGGCGAGTAAAGGCATCAATGTGAATGCCATTGCGCCGGGATATATTTCAACGGATAATACAACTGCTTTACGGGAAGATAAGGTGCGAAGTGCCTCGATTTTGGGCCGCATTCCAGCAGGTCGTTGGGGTGAACCCAATGATTTCAAAGGCCCGATCGTTTTCTTAGCTTCGGATGCCTCTAGATATGTGCATGGGACGATTTTGACCGTGGATGGCGGTTGGATGGGGCGATAGACCTTGGAATTAAGAGTTAAGAGTTAAGAGTTAAGAATTAAATCTTTAACTACCGACTAGTGACTAGCGACTGACGACTAGTGACTACGACTAACAACAAACTAAAAAATAAATCTATGAAGAAAACAATCCTATTCGCCCTCCTGCTGCCACTTTCGGTTTTTGCACAGAAAATTGATGTGAACAAGCAATTTAAATTGGCAGAACAACAGTACCAACGTATGTTGGCTGATCATCCAGATACCTCGGTAACCGTTCACTCGGCGAAGCCAGATGGAACATATCGTAATTTGCCTTCAAGTTGGTGGTGTTCGGGATTTTTCCCAGGTGGGCTTTGGCAATTGTATGAACGTTCACATGATGTTCAATGGGAAAAGGCGGCACGTTTGTGGACAGCTGCAGTGGAGAAGGAGCAATTCAACAAGGGGACGCATGATTTGGGTTTCATGATGTATGATTCTTTTGGGCAAGAATTAAGGCTGACCAAGGATCCGCATGCCAAAAAAGTTCTCATTCAATCGGCAAATTCTTTGGCATCGCGATTTGATCCAAACGTAGGCCTAATTAAATCATGGAATAGCTTTAAGGGGGGTTACACTTACCCCGTGATTATTGACAACATGATGAATTTGGAGTTGCTTTTCTGGGCGTCACGTGAGACGGGGGATGCAAGGTTCAGGCAAATTGCCATTACGCATGCGGATAATACGATGAAAAATCATTTCCGACCAGATAATTCGAGCTACCATGTGATATTATATGATGTGGATGGAAAGGTTTTGGCCAAAAAGCAACATCAAGGTTACCAAGATGAATCATGCTGGTCCCGTGGTCATGCCTGGGCGATGTATGGCTTCGTGGAAATGTACCGAAACACGAAGGATAAAAAGTATTTAGATTTTGCGCAAAAAATTTCCGACTACTATTTAAATCACCCGAATTTGCCTGCCGACAAAATTCCTTATTGGGACTTTTTTGCACCGAATATTCCAAACGAAGAGCGAGATGCATCTGCGGGAGCAGTTGCGGCATCAGCCTTATTGGAGTTGAGTACTTATTCGGGGGAGAAAGGAAAGCGTTATTACGCGGATGCTGTGAAGATGTTGGAGTCATTATCAAGTCCTGCCTATCGTGCAGCTTTGGGAGAGAATAACAACTTCTTGATTAAACATTGTGTAGGGGCCAAATCCTTGAATTCGGAGATTGATGTTCCCTTGATCTATGCGGATTATTACTATTTGGAGGGCTTGTTGCGTTACGAACGTTATAATAAAAAATAGTCTATCCCGTTAAGCTTTGGCAAACCTCCAAGGTTTGCCAAAGCTAAGCAAAATGCGTACATTTGTGGCTTCATTTTTTATTAAGCCCCATGTCAGTAAAAAAAATCCAATCAGCCTTAATTTCGGTTTATTACAAAGACGGTTTAGCACCGATCATCCAAGAACTTCACAAAAATGGCGTTACGCTATATTCTACAGGAGGGACTCAGTCTTTCATTGAAGAATTAGGTATTCCTGTTATTGCCGTGGAAGATTTAACGGGTTATCCTTCGATCTTTGGTGGGCGCGTAAAAACCTTACATCCGAAGATTTTTGGTGGAATTTTACATCGTCGTGATTTGAAAGAAGATGTGGAAGTTGCGAAGCAATACGAAATTCCAGCATTGGATTTAGTGATGGTGGATTTATATCCATTTGAGGAGACAGTGGCATCTGGAGCATCGGATGAAGATATTATCGAGAAAATCGATATTGGTGGTATTTCACTTATTCGTGGAGGTGCCAAAAATTTTAATGATGTATTAATCGTTTCCTCTCGTGATCAGTATGCAGAGGTTTCAGCAATATTTGCGGGTCATGGTTCCGCGTCAACGACCTTAGCGGAGCGTAGAAGCTTTGCGCAAAAGGCCTTTGCTGTTTCATCGCATTACGATGGAGCGATCCAACGTTATTTTGCAGGTGAATCTGCAGATTTAGCTAATTATACAAGTTTGCCAGCTAATAGCTTGCGGTATGGGGAAAACCCTCACCAACAAGGCACTTTTTACGGAGATTTGTCGGCCTTGTTTGATAAGTTGCACGGGAAGGAGTTGTCTTACAATAACTTAGTTGACGTAGACGCATGCATTACCTTGTTGGATGAATTTGACGAGACGGCATTTGTGATCATCAAGCACATGAATGCCTGTGGTGTTGCAACAGGCCAGACTGTGAAAGAGGCCTACGACAAGGCTTTGTCTTGTGATCCTGTTTCTGCATTTGGTGGCGTTTTGGCAACAAATAACGAAGTAGATAAGGCGGCTGCAGAGTCGATTAATCCATTATTTTGTGAGATTTTGATCGCACCTTCGTTTACAAAGGAGGCATTGGAGGTTTTGAAAACGAAAAAGAACCGCATCTTGTTGAAGCGTAATGCCGTTGAGTTCCCAAAGAAAATGTTCAAAACATTGTTGAACGGAGTGCTTGAGCAAGATAAAGATTTAGCGATGGAGGGTGTGGAAGATTTCAAAACAGTCACGAAGCGCGTTCCATCGGACGAGCAGAAGCGTGCTTTGGCATTTGCCTTGAAGATTTGTAAGCATACAAAATCGAACACGATTGTCTTGGCAAATGATGGACAGTTATTGGCATCAGGAGTGGGTCAAACATCTCGCGTAGATGCTTTGAAGCAAGCCATTGATAAAGCAAAGGAATTTGGCTTTGATTTGAACGGTGCTGTGATGGCCTCTGATGCATTTTTCCCATTCCCAGATTGTGTTGAAATTGCAGGAAATGCAGGAATTGTAGCGGTAACACAACCAGGTGGCTCAATCAAGGATCAAGATTCGATTGCTTACTGCGATGCACACGATATCGCGATGGTGATGACGGGGATTCGCCACTTTAAGCATTAGGATTATTCGGTAAAAATTTATATTTTTAAGGCTAAGATTCAACATTAAAAAACGAGTAAAGCAATGCGCTCGTTCCACTCATTTAAATTACATTATGTCAGAAGCACAAGATACATCAGCTCAAGATCGGGCAAATTATGGTGCAGATAATATTCAGGTTTTAGAGGGATTAGAGGCAGTTCGTAAGCGTCCTTCCATGTACATAGGTGATACAGGCTTCAAGGGTCTTCATCACTTGATTTGGGAGGTTGTCGATAACTCAATCGATGAGGCGCTTGCTGGGCATTGTGATATGATTAAGGTGACAATCAATACGGATAATTCGATATTGGTTGAAGATAACGGTCGGGGTATTCCTACGGGCATGCACACGAAAGAGAAGCGTTCTGCTTTGGAAGTCGTTATGACGGTATTGCACGCCGGTGGTAAATTCGATAAGGATACGTATAAGGTTTCAGGAGGTCTTCACGGTGTGGGGGTTTCTTGTGTGAATGCCTTGTCGACGGATTTGAAAGTGACGGTTTATAGCCGGGATGGTAAAATTTACCAACAAGAATACAAGATTGGTGTTCCTCAATACCCAGTAAAAGAGGTGGGGGTAACTGATCGTACGGGTACATCGGTATTGTTTAAGCCTGATGAGACTATTTTTACGGTTACCGAATACAAATACGAGACCGTTGCTGGTCGTTTGCGTGAATTGTCTTTCTTGAATGCGGGAATTCGTATCCAATTAACTGATTTACGTGAATTAGATGAAAATGGAGTTGCGAAAACGGAAGAATTTTTCTCCGAAGGAGGACTACGCGAGTTCGTCATGTTCTTGGATTCTACGCGCGAGCCTTTATTGAGCGAGCCGATCTACATGGAAGGGGACAAGAATGGTGTTCCTGTTCAAGTAGCCATGATGTACAATACGTCGTACACGGAGAATGTTGTATCCTATGTAAACAACATTAATACGATTGAAGGTGGAACGCACGTTGCGGGATTCCGCGGTGCCTTAACGCGTACGCTGAAAAACTATGCGGATAAGTCGGGTGCATTAGAGAAATTGAAGATTGATATTGCGGGGGATGACTTCCGTGAGGGTTTGACTGCTGTCATTTCAGTGAAAGTTGCAGAACCTCAATTCGAGGGTCAAACCAAAACTAAATTAGGTAATGGTGAGGTTTCTGGTGCCGTCTCCGCAGCGATGTCGGATATGTTGGAATCTTGGTTAGAAGAGCATCCCAAAGAAGCACGTCAAATCGTAGCGAAAGTTATTTTAGCTGCACAAGCACGTCACGCCGCTCGTAAGGCGCGTGAGATGGTTCAGCGTAAAACGGTTTTGGGTTCAAACTCATTGCCGGGTAAGCTTGCCGATTGCTCGGATTCTGATCCAGAAACTTGTGAGATTTACCTTGTCGAGGGAGACTCTGCGGGTGGAACGGCCAAACAAGGTCGTAACCGTGCATTTCAAGCAATTTTGCCATTACGTGGTAAGATTTTGAACGTAGAGAAAGCGCAGGAATATCGCATTTACGAAAACGAAGAGATTAAAAACATGATCACGGCTTTGGGCGTTTCCTTCGGAAAAGATGGAGATGAGCGCGCTTTGAACATGGATAAACTGCGTTACCACAAGGTGATCATCATGACCGATGCGGACGTTGACGGTAGTCACATTCGTACCTTGATTTTAACCTTCTTCTTCCGCTACATGCGGGAGTTAGTGGATCGTGGTTGTATTTACATCGCTCAGCCTCCTTTGTATCAGGTGAAAAAAGGCCAACAGGTTCGTTACGTATGGACGGAAGATCAACGTGCACAAGCGATTCAAGAATTAGCTGGCGGAGGAAAAGAGGATAGTGTAGGTGTACAGCGTTATAAGGGTCTTGGAGAGATGAATGCGGAGCAATTGTGGGAAACAACTATGAATCCAGAATCGCGTACCTTGAAACAAGTAACCGTTGATTCGGCTATTGATGCCGACTTGTTGTTCTCAATGTTGATGGGAGACGAAGTTGCGCCTCGTCGTGATTTCATTGAAAAGAATGCAAAATACGCGAAAGTAGACGTTTAGTTCCATGGGGGTTGATTTTAAAGCTTATCATTTGCGTGGTATTCACGCAAGCACTGCAGAGGAAAAGCAACAGATTAATCAAGAATTGAAAGATCTTTACGATTCCTTAACAGACGCAGATAAACGTATATTTAACTTGGAACTTCAGAAATTCTTGGCCACCGAAATGGGTCGTCTAGGTTCTGATTATGATGCGATCAAAAATCAAATTCCACAAGCCTAGCCATGAGCGATTCCCAATTAGATCAAATAATTAACGATGCAGAAGATTCCTCTCAGGGGAATCTTTTGTCGTTCCTACAGCCTAAAAACTGGAAGATTAATTTGATGGCTCCTCGGGAAGCCAAACGCAAGGTGGAAAAGTCCATGCAAAAGGCGCAGGACACCATTTCAAAAGCGCGATTTATTTCTCGCGATTTATCTTGGTTGAAATTTGATGAACGCGTGCTGGATCAGGCACGCGATACGGAAAAAAGTTTATTCGACCGACTGAAATTTTTAGCGATTACGGCCTCGAACCTGGATGAGTTTTTTACCATTCGGATTGGATCCCTTTATAATTACATCGATTTTGGCAAGGAACGCACGGACTATTCGGGTTTAAGGGAAGTCCCCTTTAAGCAAACGCTTATTGCATCTGCACAGGAATTTAGCCAAGAAAAGCATCGTTTATTCTTAGAAGAAATTTTGCCATTGTTTCCGGAGAATGGACTGATGCTAGCCACTTTGGATGATTTAACACCAGATGAGTTAGCGGATGCGGAGACATATTTCCATCGGACAATCTATCCCATGCTCACACCGATGGTCTTTGACCATACGCATACGTTTCCAAGTTTATTGGCAAAAACCTTAATCTTTGGAGTCGTGACGGTGGGGTTTGCCGACAAGAAAAATGCCAAAGGGAAATACGAAAAAGATCGAAAGATTTCCTTCGTACAAATACCTTTAAACTTAACGCGTTTATATGTGATAGAGCGCGATGATAAAATCTTATTCTTACCCATCGAGCAGATAATTCAGCATTACTTGCAAGTATTATACCGCAATGTAGAAATTGAATCAACGACCTTGTTCCGAATCACACGAAATGGTGATTTTGATGTAGTGGAACATGAGGATACGGAAACGGATTTCGTTGATGAGGTGAAGAAAAAAATCAAAGATCGCCGCTTGGGACGTGTTACACGTGTAGAGGTTGAAGAAAATCATTCGGATTTCTTGTTAAGTGAAATGTTGAAGCGATGGACACTCGAGAAATCGGATATTTTTATCAAAAAATCGATCTTGGATTTTACGGCATTTTGGCAAATTCTAAAGCATCCTGAATTTAAAACTAAATTAGCTCATAATCCAGCGGTTGTTGCACCCTTGGGACTCAAGTCGGTACACATTGGGGATATTTTTGAAACAATGAAACGGGGTGATATTTTATTGCACCACCCGTACAATAATTTTGAACCGGTTATTCAATTATTGGAGCAAGCAGCTGAAGATTCTCAAGTTCTAGCTATTAAAATCACACTTTATCGCATTTCGAAAAATTCGCGAATCGCTAGTGCTTTGTTGCGTGCAGCGGAAAATGGCAAACACGTTTCTGTCTTGTTTGAAGTGAAGGCACGTTTTGATGAAGAAAATAATATTCGAGAGGCGACCCGTTTACAGAAAGCGGGTTGTTTCGTGATTTATGGGATACCTGGATTAAAAACACATACCAAATTATTGCAAGTCATCCGGAATGAGGGGAAACATGTGATGAGTTATGCCCATTTATCTTCGGGTAATTACAATGAGGATACCGCCAAACTCTATACTGATTTAGGCTTATTAACAACAGATTCACGTATCACGCAAGATATCTCCGAATTTTTCAATGTAATTACAGGCCATTCAATGCCTACGCATTACGAGCATTTGATTACGGCTCCGCGGGATATGCGTAATCGCATCATTGAGATGATTGAAGAGGAAATCGAAAATCATCAGCAGGGAAAACCCGCAGGAATTTGTTGGAAAATTAATTCTCTACAGGATTTGGAAACCATGGAGGCATTATATAAAGCCTCAAAAGCGGGTGTCCCTGTTTTGTTAATAATTCGTGGAATTTGCTGTATTCGGCCTCAGCGGCCAGGTTTATCGGATAATATTTTCATAAAGTCTATTGTTGGAAATTATTTAGAACATACGCGTCTATATTATTTCCATCGTGGAGGTGAGCCAAAAGTTTATGGAGGATCTGCGGATGTGATGGTACGTAGTTTTGACCGACGAATAGAATCGCTTTTTGAATTGGTAAATCCACGTGCCAAAAACATGGCCATAACTATTTTAGATTGGAATTTACGTGATACTGTGAATTCTTATGAAATGCAAGAAGATGGAAATTATTGGAAGGTTGAAAGTAGTGAGCCTTTTAATATCCATGAAGCTTTTTATCAAATTGCTGAGGAAGATTTACTAGAACAACTTACCTTTGAAAAATATACCGTCAATTTGACGCAAACGGAGAATTAATTTACACCAACAACATACAAATGGAAAGATTTACAGGCTTATTGGGGATTGTCTTAATTTTAGGTGTTTCCTTTTTAATGTCCAATAACCGTAAGGCAATTAATTATCGCACAGTTGGCGTAGGCCTCTTGCTTCAGGTGGGATTAGCGGTATTTATTTTAAAAACGGAAACAGGGCAAGCTACCTTTCAATGGTTAGGGGATTCCATTAATACTTTGTTGGGCCAAGCAGATAAAGGTGCACAATTCGTTTTTGGTTCTTTAGTCGATCGTAAATTGATGTCACAAGCTTTTGGCTCAGGGAATGATTATATTTTCTTTTTCAAAGTAGTTCCTACCATCATTTTTGTGGCAGTTTTGGTAAATATGTTTTATCATTTGGGCGTTTTGCAGCGTGTCGTTTCAACCATGGGCAAAGGTGTTCACTGGTTGATGGGCGTGAGTGGGGCGGAGGCCTTGTCCAACGTTGCATCGACATTTGTAGGTCAAGTGGAGGCTCAAATCATGATAAAGCCCTATCTGAAAAATATGACGAATTCGGAATTGATGGCCTCTATGACGGGATCTTTTGCTTGTATTGCGGGTGGCGTTATGGCCGTTTATATTTCCTTAGGTGTACCAGCGGCTTATTTATTAGCCGCTAGTTTAATGGCTGCTCCTGGTGCTTTGGTGATTTCTAAAATCATGTTCCCTGAAACAGAGAAGTCGGAGACCCAAGGAATGGTCAAAATGGATATAATCAAGACACATGCAAACCTTGTGGATGCGATTGCAGCTGGGGCGAGTGAAGGATTGAAAGTGGGGATGAATGTGATTGCGATGTTGATAGGATTCATTGCCTTAATTGCATTAGTCGATTTGGGTTTAGGGCACATCGGTTCATGGATTAATTTGCCTGAGCTTTCTATGAACTTGATTCTCGGAAAAGTATTCTCTGTATTTGCCTTTGCGATGGGAGTTCCCGCACAAGATGTGGAAGTGGCAGGTGCATTAATGGGTAAAAAGATGGTTGTGAATGAGTTTGTTGCCTATTTGGATATGGTTCATTTGAAAGAAACCTTGGATCCTAAAACCATTGCGATTACAAGTTTTGCTTTGTGTGGGTTTGCCAATTTTTCTTCAGTTGCCATTCAAATCGGTGGTATTGGTGAATTAGCGCCATCTCGTCGTTCTGATTTGGCAAAACTGGGTTTCAAAGCATTGATTGCGGGAACCTTAGCCTCTTATTTGTCAGCAACCTTGGCCGGATTATTATTGTAATATGCGCATAGATCCCGAAACCGTCGAGCGAATAAAGCAAACGGCTGCTGTGGCAGACGTGATTGGGGAATATGTAACGATTAAAAAGAAGGGGGCCAACTACTGGGCTTGTTGTCCGTTTCATGGAGAGAAGACCCCCTCATTTTCCATTTCGCCGAGCAAGGGAATTTATAAGTGTTTTGGTTGTGGTAAAGCGGGTGATTCGGTCCGATTTATCATGGATATTGAGGGCCTTGGCTATGGCGAAGCTTTAAGGCATTTGGCAAAAAAATACGGCATTGATATTCAGGAGGAGGAGATGACGGATGACCAACTCTTGCGCCAAAATGAGCGGGAGAGTTTATTGATTATTTTAGAATATGCCAAAGAGTTTTTTAAGAAACAATTAACGGAAACCGACGAAGGGCGATCGATTGCCTTGCCTTATTTTAAGGAACGTGGATTTTCGGACGCCACCATTCACGCATTTGATTTAGGCTATAGTCCGGAAGGCTGGGACATCTTTTTGAAGACAGCTATTAAGCATGGTTTTAGTCAAGAAATAATTGAAAAGGCGGGTTTAGTGACGAATAAAAACGATGATGGAAAGGTCTATGATCGTTTTCGGAATCGGGTGATTTTTCCTATTCATAGCGTTGCTGGGAAAGTAATTGCCTTTGGTGCACGGATTCTAAAATCTGATGCAAAGAACCAAGCCAAATACCTCAATTCCCCAGAAACTGTCGTTTACCACAAGTCGGCAACGCTTTATGGTATTGCTCAGGCGAAAAATGAAATCCGACAAAAAGATGTCTGTTACCTAGTAGAAGGCTATACAGATGTGATATCCTTGCATCAGGCGGGAATTAAAAATGTCGTGGCATCCTCAGGAACCTCCTTGACGATCGAACAGATTAAATTGATTGGTCGCTTTACGAATCATGTCACGGTACTTTATGATGGAGATTCTGCAGGAATCAAGGCCGCCTTGCGTGGGATGGATTTGATTCTAGAAGAAGGTTTACAAGTTAATCTGGTTGTTTTCCCAGCGGGACAGGATCCGGATTCCTATGTTCGTTCCATTGGCTCCGAGGCATTTGTTGACTATATTCAAAAAGAAGCACGGGATATTATCTCCTTTCAGGCGAATCTTTTCATGAAGGAGGCGGGCGACGATCCCTTTAAAAAATCGGAGTTGATCAAGGAAATGGTCCAAAGTATCTCAAAGATACCGGATGCCATCCAGCGGAGTTTGTTTATTCAAAAGACATCTCAATTGATGCGATTGGAGGAAGATGTGTTGTTGGCCGAAATGAATAAGCTGCACTTGAAGAAGGTGCATCAAAAATCTCAGCCAACTTTATCACCTCAGAATGAAGCAGAACTACAAGCATTATTTGAGCCTGGGCCGGAGGTCGATGCACCCGTGGAAGTTCAGAATTTGGCCTATTATCAGGAACTTGAGTGCATGCGCTTGTTGGTCAATTACGGTCATCTCGAAATCAGTCCTGAAAAAGCACCTGGTGTAAGTTTGTTGCAATATTTGCTTCATGAATTGGAAGAGGTGCATTTCCAAACGCCATTATTCAAAGGGATTATGGAAACTTGTCGGTCGGAATTTGCCCGCGGGATTATCCCAGAACCGGCCTATTATTTGCACCATTCGGAAGAAGAAGTTCAGCGATTCGCGATTGATGCTTCGTCGGATAAACATGTTTTATCGACGGTTTGGCGTGATCGTCATGAAATTAAGGTGAAGAAAGACGAGGAGCTGTTGGAGGATTTCGCTTACAAAAATATATTGCGTCTGCGAAAGGTTTACAATGACCAGCATATCAAAGATGTGATGGATCGGATGGATCAATATGCAGGGGATCCGAACGAAATGAATGATTTATTGCTTGAATTCATTCATTTGAAGGAAATTCAGAAAAATATATCCCAAGAGTTGGGTACAGTTATCGAAAAATAGTGTATTTTCGCCTCGTTAAAATGAAAAGAATCCTCTCCATAATGCTATTGTTTGTTCTCCTGTATCAGGCGGGTGGATTTGCATTGCGCTATATGGCCTCGGATTCAGATTCATTTGTGGCAGGCGAGACGATTGTCGTTGAATTGCCTATTTCATTGCCATATCCTACCGATTGGGATGCTCCTCAAGCAGTTTCGGGGGAAATTCGTCAAGGGGATAATTTTTACCAGATGAAAGACCAACAGGTTGTTGATGGTAAATTGGTAACGACCTTAGTTTCTGATCAAAATGCCCGGGATCGTTTTTTTGATTTAGCCGCTCAGGTAAATGAGCACATGTCGGATGAACCCGATAAGACTCCTGCTAAGTCCAAGTTAATCAATACCCTCGTAAAAGAATATTGTGCGCATGCGTCTGCATGGGTTCTTTATATTATGGAATGGCATCAGCCAACCTCTCACTCAACGGAAAATGTTTTAGCGACTTCGTCGTATTCGTTTGAGTTCTTTTCCCCTCCGCGGCAAGCTTAAATTTTCTCGATACAACATTAATTACCCTTGATTTTTCTATCCAAGGGAAAACTTACCCGTATTTAAAAATTTAAGCAAAATGAAAAAATATATCTTAGCACTCCTTTTGGTAGGAGTTGTGTCTTCTGTCGTTATTGGTCAAGGTTGTGTCGCTGTGCGTCACATGAGTTGTTCTGTAGGGACGGGTGCGAATTCAAATTCGATGATGCATCCAGGTCAATGGCAAGTTTCCATGGGTTTTCGTAGTCTTCATTCGTATAAGCATTTTGTGGGGGCTGATCATCAGCCGCAACGCGAAGCGGCGGGGACGAATGTGATTAATGACCAACAAGCATTTGATTTTGGTGTCAGTTATTCCTTTACAGATCGTTTTTCTGTAGCATTTAATTTGCCCTTGACATTTAATGATCGTACTTCATTATATGAACATTATGGGAACGCATTGGCTGGAAATCCACTTCAACAGCGATTTGAAACGAATGCGAATGGTATTGGTGATGCGCGTATTACAGCTTCATATTGGGTATTGGATCCCATGAAACATATGAAAGGGAATTTTGCTGTGGGTTTGGGAATTAAATTACCAACGGGCAATTATAACGTGCAAGATGAATTTCATCGTCGCAAGTCGGATGGAACAGATTATACGATTTCCAAAGCCGTGGATCAGTCGATTCAATTAGGGGATGGTGGCGTAGGTATTAATTTAGAGGTTCAAGGATACCAACAACTTTTCACCCGTACGTCCTTGTATTTCAATGGATTTTATATGTCCAATCCACAGAATGTGAATTCTACATCCAATGTAGCTCCTGATAAAACAGTGACGGATGAAATGGTGCATTATATGTCTGTACCTGATCAATATGCTGGTCGAGTAGGCTTGAATTACATCGTATCTGCCAAAGCAGGAATTGGAGCAACTTTAGGTGCTCGTATTGAGGGAGTTCCTGCTTATGATTTAATAGGAGGGAGTGATGGATTTCGCCGTCCTGGATTTATTTTTTCAGTAGAACCAGGGTTGAGTTATTCTACTGCGAAAAATACTTTTTTCGTTTCGGTTCCGGTAGCGACCCAACGTAATCGTATTAAAAGTGCGAATGACTGGTTAAGAGGGAAGCATGGGGATGCAGCCTTTGCTGATTATTTTATCTCGGCTACTGTGACACATCGTTTTTAATAACGAATGTACATCAGTTGCCAAATTGTTGTTTATTTTATACTAGTTAAATTGTCTTATTATGGTAACGATAAGTAAAAATAGAATGCATGCACTTGTTTCAGCAGCATGGATGAATCGCGCGATGATTGCGATTGTATATGTATGGTTTGGATCCTTGAAGATCATTGGCGTCTCCCCGGCAGAGGGTCTTGTGACGAAGCTGTTTGATCTAACATTATCACCATTTATGAGCATCCAGCAATTTTTGATTTTGTTGGGTGGCGCCGAGTGTCTGATTGGTTTGTTGTGGTTATTCCCACGCATAAGCAAATGGGCGTTCTGGATCATGGTTGGGCATTTGTTCACAACATTTTTACCTGTTTTATTATTGCCAAATGAGACCTGGCAATCGTTTTTTGCCTTGACTTTAACCGGCCAATACATTATCAAGAATGTGGTATTGTTATCAGCGGCTTGGTTTATTTATGTTTTTTCAGAAAATTAGTGGTGGGGGTAAACGCTGCCGGGGTCAACGACCCCGGCAGCGTTACTCTTTTTTCCCTTCAAGCTCAAATAAAAACCCCTTATCCACGCGAATAAGGGGTTTTTATTATTAATTCGAATAATTCGATTTATGACTATAGGCCTAAAATCTTCTTATTGAGCTCCTCATCTGCTCCCGTTCCAGCGAAATCATCGAACACTTTTTCGGTCGCCTTGATGATATGGCTTGAAATAAATGGTGCTCCTTCTGTAGCTCCTTGAACCGGATCCTTGATGCAACATTCCCATTCTAAAACAGCCCAGCCGTCATAGCCGTATTGCGTTAATTTAGAGAAAATGCTTTTGAAATCGACCTGGCCATCGCCCAATGAACGGAAACGTCCCGCGCGGTTGATCCAAGATTGATATCCTCCATAGACACCTTGTTTGCCCGTTGGGTTAAACTCCGCATCCTTCACATGGAACATTTTGATGCGCTCATGGTAGAAGTCTATATATTGCTTGTAATCCAATGCTTGTAAGACAAAGTGAGATGGGTCATACAATAAATTCGCACGTTTGTGGCCCTTAACCTCATCTAAAAACATTTCGAATGTTACACCATCATGCAAATCTTCGCCTGGGTGAATCTCATAGCATAAATCCACACCACATTCGTCGAAAGTATTCAAAATTGGCAACCAACGGCGCCCTAATTCCTTGAATCCTTGCTCAACCAATCCTGCGGGACGTTGGGGCCACGGATAAACCGTGTGCCACATTAACGCGCCTGAAAACGTTGCATGAGCATTCAATCCTAAGTTTTGAGACGCTTTTGCCGCATATTTTAATTGCTGAATTGCCCATTCCGTCCGCGCCTTTGGATTTCCTTTGACAGAATCTGGTGCAAAACCGTCAAATCCCAAGTCGTATGCTGGATTAACAGCCACTAATTGTCCTTGTAAGTGGGTCGATAATTCGGTGATTTGTAGGCCTTTGGCGGCCAACATTCCCACGATTTCATCGCAATATGTTTTTGATTCCGCGGCTTTTTGCAAATCGATGCAACGAGAATCCCAAGAAGGTATTTGAACGCCCTTATATCCCAAGGATGCCACCCATGTCGTGATGCTATCCAAGGTATTGAAGGGAGCTTCATCTCCCATAAATTGTGCCAAAAATATCGCTGGCCCTTTAATCGTATTCATAGTTTGATCAGGTTTAAATTTTCACCCACTTTTGTGAACGTGTACTATCTAAAATACGCTCGCAAATTAATAACTCGCGGTATCCGTCGGCAAAAGTTGGGTATTTGGGATTTTCTGGTTGCTTGCCAGCCTCAACAGCCGCGTAAACTTCCTTGAATAATTGCTTCGATGTATCAGAGAATCCCTCGTTGTGACCTCCAGGGAATGTCATTAACGCAGATGCTTCTGGATATGCCAAAGATGGATCGCGCATCAATACTTGATTCGCTTGATCACGGTTACCAATCCAGATTTCGTTCGGTGATTCGGAATTAAACGCAAAGGTTTTGTTTGATCCAGAAATCTCCAATTTCAATTGGTTCTTACGTCCCGCAGAAACTTGAGAAACGGTTACACAACCGCGGTTTCCATTGTCAAAACGCAAAAGTACATTGGCATGATCTTCCGTATTAATATGTACATCCGCATAATCTTCCGGCTGCAACATTTTACCCGAATAGGTTTCGACGGGCTTCAAAGGCTTCTTACGCACCTTGTGGACTGTATTGAAATCGGCCATCACCTCGACCGTTTTCAAGCCTGTGATGTATTCAATAACGTCTAATAAGTGTGAACCGATATCCGCA
>ERZ1292640.1432-Hain-H43-02um-R1-1432-length-19706-cov-6_pt1 | contig 19706 bp, 18 predicted proteins | sample MGYA00564404_ERZ1292640 | MGnify/ENA primary metagenome ERZ1292640 (study PRJEB36523, sample SAMEA6512636) | groundwater metagenome | collected 2019-01-08 | study: AquaDiva: Metagenomics assemblies of 32 groundwater samples
TTGCAATATTTAGAATAGAAGCAAAGCGGAGTTTTTTTTGAAAATTGTTCCTGTTCAACGCAGATAATATCAATACCGCGGCTTCCCAATGACCTGGCCACTGCCAGGGCAATCCTATTATTAGCATCAGTTACTATTGCTTTCAATTATTTATCCTATTTTTTTATAACGTAATAAAGCCGCTTCATCATTCCATGTTCAGAAATTTCACTGTTATGTTTTAACAGAAACACATCTACCGCTTTTTTTGCCCCTAGGTATATTCCGGAAGCATAATCATCAAATACTACACAACCGCCGCTATTCAGTTTGCTCCATAGGGACTCTGCACAATATGCCATACTTTCTTCTAAATCACAGTCAATAAGAGCAAGCGATAATTTTGATTCTAAAAAAGGCAAAGTCTCCTTAAAGTAGCCTTTTACGGGCTTTATCCGGTGTTCAAAACCCAGCTTTTTAATTTTATTTTTTACATAATCATACGTAACATCCTTAAAAGTCGTCTCTGCCACTTTAGTAAAACCTTTTTTGTGCTCGTCAGCTAATTCATCAGGGTCAAATCCTTCAAAAGAATCATAGGCGTAAATAGATTTTTCGCATTTATTTTGAAGCAAAAACCTTGCCATTATTATACTTGTCCCGCAACGGGCACTGCCGCATTCAATAATATCCCCCTTAACCCCTAAAACCCGGTTAAGTTGTAAAATTAAATCGTCAATGCCCCCTCCTACTCTAAGCACTGTTTCATAGTCAACCAATTTAGTACTATAAAATAACGGCATGGCTAATAAAACTGAATTCCTAAAATTATTAGGGATTATCTTTTTTACTGCTTTTTTCCAATTCATTTATAGGAGCCTCCTACTCTCTTAAGTAAGGTAGCGGCTGTTTTAATAACAACCTGTGATTTTATATCCGCTAAACATTTCAATGAAGAACAATCGACTTTTTGACAAGGAGCACACTCCAAGCCGCTAGCAGCTAATACCTCATAACGATCCTTTGCCATAAACGGACGATTCCTTTCTAAATGCCCTGGACGAAAAATTGCTACCGTAGGCACATTCATACTTGCGGCAATATGCATCGCTCCGGTATCATTGGTAATAAAAAGATTAAACCTCTTCAGCAGCGCTGCCAGTTGTTTCAAAGTAGTTTTACCGCTTGAAATAATCAATTCTGTTTGAGTTAAACGCTGTAATTCCTGCGCTAAAACCACCTCTTCTTGGCTGCCAGTAATAACGATCTTTACTCTTTCTTCTTTTTGCAACTCCTTGATCACCTGTGAAAAATATTCCAATGGCCAGCGTTTAGCAGGCCAAGGCGCACCCGGATTAATCCCGATTACCAGGTCATCCGGTAAAAGCTTATTTTCTTCAAGAAATTTACGGGCGAATTCTTCATCTTGTGGGCTAAGCTTAATTTTAATCTCCCAATCATCAACAGTAGCCCCAAGCATTTCTATTACTTTTGCCTGATGGCATACTTCATGGGTACTGCTTATATAACTTTCTTTATATTTATAGTTAAAATAGCTTCCTCTTTTCTCTGTATCTCTTCCTGCGGTTTGCTTTGCCCTGATAAATAGGAGCATAAACCACATTTTAATTGCACTTGAGCCTGATATAAGCGGCCGCAGGTTTATGGCTAAATCAAAATTCTTACCTCTTAGAAAGCTCAATAAATTAACCAGCCTGCCTAAACGGCTGGGGAAGAACCAACTGCTAAATCCTCTGCGCTCTTTGACAGAGATATCAAAACTGATAAGCTCGTCAAAATAATCTAATCCTTCTAAAATTTCTTTTGCCCTTGGCACAACCCATACGCTAATTTGTGCTTCCGGATACAATCGGCGCAAGGCCTTAAGCGCCGGCAAAGACATAAGAATATCCCCGATACCGCCTAAATTAATTACTAAAATTTTTTTCATTTTTTAAGGTTTATTTAAAATTATATAAAATCCGTTGCTACGGCCTTTCATGGTCCAAGGTAGATCTGCTATTTCAAAAATCGGGAGCAATTTGCTGGCAATTGCCGCACATATACGCACTCCTAATGGAGCTGACGATTCTTTTCCGCTTTCTGGTAAAGACAGAGAAAGATTTTTCTTCTTCGCTATTTTCCGGAATACATAATTAATGAATTTTGGCCAAAGTTCATCAAAAGCAAGGGTAAAAAAAGCATGAAAATATACCGGAGGCTTAGCTTGAAACCCCAATTCTTTAGCATGCTCTATAATATCTAGGGCAGCCAAAAAATTATCTTCATCGTGATCTTCAAATTCACCCTTATCAACACCCAAACGCCCAAAAGAAATTTTTTGTAAAAACCAGTGCCAGCAAAAACGATTTTTACGGCTGATAGTATAAATAACGGCAACTCCTCCGGGCTTAATGATACGATAGACCTCTTTAAGGCTCCCGCGCCATTCAGAAAGATGTTCAAATACATCAAAACAAAACGCACGATCAAAAATCGATTCTCTAAAAGGAAGGTTCTGGGCATCGGCACAACAAAAACGCGTTCCTCCTACATTGTGCTCTTTGTCAGCCTTAAGCTGATTAAAAGCAATATCCATCCCTATACCGCGGACTCCGTATTGAAAATACATCCGCTCAAGAAATCTCGCATCCCGACAGCCGATATCCAAAACTTTCTGTTCGGGCAGAATTTTTAAGTTTTTTAAAATCCGGCGCAATAGTTGCTCTTTTAGGCGAATACCAAAAACAAACCCAAATTTATCTAAAGAGCGTTTGTATTCAGAACTTTCAGCTAAATGCGTTTCATAAAGTTCTTTCTGACGCAAAGAGAATGGCTGCATATTCAAACAATCTCCTCTATCGCATGAACTATTAGATCTGTAGTTTTTTCCAAACTAAATAGTTTTGCCTGCAAAATGCCTTTTGCCTTAAAAGACTGGCGCTTGATCGGATCTTCTAAAAGCGCTCTTATTGCTTGGCTAAGCTCTTCAGGATATTGCGGATTAACTGACCATGCTGCCTCCGAAGTTACTTCGGGCAGAGATGCCGCGAATGAACTGACGGTTGCCGTGCCACATGCCATAGCTTCAAGTACCGGCAAACCAAATCCTTCGTAAAATGAAGGAAAAACAAAAAGCGTTGCCGCGCTATAAAGCGCCGGAAGTTCCTTGTCATCTGCTATATCATGAAAAATTACCTGTCCATCAATTCCTAATTTAAGACAAAGGGTTTCTAAACCGGGTAAATTTTTATCATGCTTACCAATTATCACTAGCCGATACTGCTTTCTTAGCTGCCCTGGCAAAATTGCATAAGCCTTAAGCAACCCCAAAACATTCTTATGCGGTAATAAATTCCCTATATAAAGTAAATACTCGCTTCCAGACGAATATTTCTCTTTGATCTTCTGGAGCTGTACATTATCGTTAACCGGGCCAAAATCCTTGGCCAGGCCATTATACACCACGCGGATTTTTTCAACAGGTAACTTAAATACCTGAATTAAATCCTTTAAAGAATGCTGGGAAACAGTAAGCACTAAATCTGCGCGCTTTGCGATGAACATGTTTATCTGCTTCTTTACTGCTTCAAGCAGCCAAGAATCTTTTTTACGAGGGAAACCGGGCAAAAATGGGGTAAGATCATGTATCGTCACGATGATTTTGCATGGTTTAAATATCGGCGCCTTAGGATATGGAGAAAAAAATATTTTTACATTCTCCTTACGTAAAGCCTCTACAAGCGCTACTTGATCCCACCAAAGAGTAGATTTTTCTTTGATCATTACCTGGCGGAGATTAGGCGCCTCTTGAGGAAACCGCGTATACTGATTGCCAAAAAGCACAAATTCCCACTCCGGCTTTTTTTCAGGCGCAATAGCCAAAAAATTAGAAACAAACCTTCCGGTTCCGGTTTTAACGGTTTCCTGAAGCTCTCTGACATCAACACCAACAATTACCTTATCGCTCATGGCCAGGCTTTTCTAATAATTCAGCATAAACTTCTTCTACGCGGCTAGTATTAGCTTTTACAGTAAAGTAATCTTCAATTCTCTTATGGCCGGAATCTGCTAGTTTTCTAGCTTTTGCTTTATCCTGTAAAAACTCAGATATTGCTGCGGAAAGCTTTCCTGGATCATTGACATCTACCAAAATACCGTTTACCCCATCTTCTATCAATTCCGGCACACCACCGACTCTTGTGGCTATTACTGGCTTAGCAGCTGCCATAGCTTCAAGCACCACTAAAGGAAAATGATCAATACGCGAAGGCAGGATAAATATATCCATTGCTGCCAGAACTTCGGGGATATTTTTCCGCCATCCACAAAAAATAACTTTATCAGTGATTCCAAGCTCTTTGCTTAAATCCTCAAGTTTTATCCGGTATTCTTTTCTAGGAGTATCGTCATCACCAACTATTAAGAATTTTGTTTCAGGAAATAAGCTCAATACTTGTTTTGCCGCATTTAAAAAAATATCCTGCCCTTTTATCGGATGTAACAATCCGATCGAGCCAACAACAGAAGTATCCCGGCTAATAGAAAATTCGGTACGCAAAGAACCATCATTTTTTGCCTGTTCAAACTTATGAAGATCTACCCCGTTATGATTAACTATCAGCTTTCTGGAATCTCCAAGCCAAAAAAATCTTTTTTTACAGATGCGCGCAATTACTATGATTTTATCACAAAGAAAACTTAAAATAATATCGGAAAACCTTGCTGAATAAAACACATGAATATGCCAGATAAACGGTATGCGATTGATTTTTGCTGCTATTACTCCGAACACGCTACCTCTTAATGCAGCATTTGAATGCACTAACTTTATTTTTTCCTGCTTTATAACCTTTGATAATTGCAGGATGGTTCTAATCCATAAGGAGACATTTAAAGGATTACTTAACCGCGGCATATCGATAAAATAGACTTTGGCCCCGAATTTTCTCGCTGCTTCCGCCATTTCATCGTCATTAGGGCAGATAAAAACCGGAAGGAATTTATTCTTATTAAGATTTGCCATAAGATTTAATAAATAAATCTGTCCGCCGCCGTGAATTTTTCCCCTTTCCTCTATATAAAGCACTGATAAAGGCAAAACAGTTCCTTGGTTTTGATTTTTAAAAAGTGAGAATATCTCTTGGTCTTTGCGTAAAATATATTTTTTTTCCTGTTTTCTTCTTTCTAAAACTTGCGGTAATTTTTTAAGGGCGGCAAAAAATGACCGGACCAGCATCAGTTTACCACGAAAAAGCTGCACTAGCAGGCGTGCCGGCACCCAACATAAGTGTTTTAATAAAAATAAGGGATCGGTGATATTTTTCCATATTACCAAGTAGCGGTTACGCTCACCGACAAATGCTACATAAGACGAAGAAAACAAACGTAAAATGGTAGAGCGATGATAATGGTAGAGTATGCTTTGCGGCTCATAGGCTACCTTCCAGCCCCGCTTCCAGGCACGATAACAAAGATCCATATCTTCCCAGTAAAACGGATAGAAAAGGCAGTCAAATCCACCTAGCTCCCAAAATTTTTCTTTGTCTATTGCCATTGCTCCGCCTCCGGCAGTAAAAGATAACCTATCAGGACGGAGGCATTCTTTTTCGTTTAAGCCGTGAATAAAACCATATTTAAACTCGGCACCCACCCAAGACTCAACTTGATCTTTTATGCTATCTTCCATAATTATGGATTTGATGCGCACAGCAAAAAGATCCGGATCGTTAAAATGCTCCATAAGCGGTGTTAAAAAATCTGGCTGCGGCTTGACATCGTTATTAAGCAAAACTACGATCGGGTATGTTGCAGCCCTTACACCGGCATTAACCGCAGCACCAAATCCGCCATTAGAAATGAGACGCACAAGCTTTATTAATGGATAATTTTTAAGTAAAAAATCAACACTGCCGTCACTTGAGGCATCATCTACCACTATCACCTCTGAAGCAACGGAAGTAACTGCCGCTGCTTGCATTACCGCAGGCAGAAAACGCTCAAGCAGCTGCCTGCCGTTTGCGTTAGGAATAACAATACTAAAACCGGGATTTTTCATTTTTTTGTTTTTTCTGCGCTTATACACATATCATCCCCGCAATGCAATAACCCAAGTATATATGAAATTACCCAACAAAAACTGTTGAATACGCTGCGGCCAATCCGCCAAAACAAACTTCTGTGTAAACCATTATCTGTATGACGAAGATCAGCGATATTTTCAATAGGCTTTTTTGCACCGAAAGCACGCAACAAGCTGATTTTAAACCAGATTAATCCATGCAAAGGAAACGCAAGATATTCTACCTTTTTTACCCTAAATCCTTTTGACTCCATCATCCTGGTTAAAACTTTCCTGCGGTATTGATAAAGATGGCGGGGGATATCAAGCTGATACCAGTTCTCTCTGAAAATTCTACGTAATGCCCCGTCAAAATTAGGGCAATTAATAATTAATACGCCGTCATCTTTTAAAAGCGAATGGATTTTTTCAAGTGTCTCAAGCGGCTGATAAACATGCTCTAATACATGCCAGAGAGTAATCACATCAAATGATTTTTCAGGCAGATTCGACACTAAAAGATCCTGGTTAATAACCTGCTTTAATCCAAGCGTATCCCGGGCATATAGACAGGCATCAGGAGAAATCTCTATTCCCCAACAATCCCAGCCTCGAATCCCCATTTGATGTAAAAAATCTCCTCTGCCGCATCCAACATCAAGAATACGGCCAGCATTTTTATACTTATCAACTACCATGATCTTTCTTAATTGAATTTCCGCAGATTCATTTTTAATCTCTTCATAGCAGTAAAAATATTCTTTCGGATAAAAAGCACCAATTTCTGATACTTGCGGCCGGGGGTTGATAAAAACTAAACCACAGCGGTTGCAACTTACTAAATTAAATTTTTCTTTAGGATGAAACGACCTATCTGTTGAACTATAAAGCAGCCTATGAGAGTTGCTGCCGCAAAAATTACAAACGATCTGCTCCATTATTTTCTCCTTAGGGTTATCTCCCATGCCTTGGCATAATCCACAAAAATATTCATACTGTTTAATACTGCTAAAATAAAACCCTGCGCACCATCCCTATAACCTTGATGTTTAATATACATAGTAAAAAAATTCTTTAAGGGGAGAAGAACAAGCTTGCATCGGCGGAATTTTTTGCGCGCATCTTCAAGCTTAAGTAATTGCGTATCTTTATCAGTATAACTATTCATTTTTTTAAGAAACGAGGAAACCGTGTAGTTGTAAGGCTCATGATCAAACCAATTCTTAAAGTAACCCCATCTTCCTTTAATCCTTGGCATTTCATGTATCCGTTTACAGGCGTATTTAAGATATCCCTTACGGAAAAGAAAATAACGCTGCGGCCGGTGTTTTTGTCCTTGCACATAATAAAGCCATCTGCCGAATATAAACTCTCTGCCGGATGCAAGATAACCGGCCTTAGTTTGTTTATGACAAAACACTATCTTTTTTATCTCATCAGCAAGTGCAAGAGGAACGATTTCATCAGAATCAAGCGCGATAATCCAACCACCTTGTGCTTCTTCGTAGCCCTGATTACGTTTCACATTTGGATAAACAGAGGCATTTTGAATGACTCTGACATTAGGATAGCGGCTGCATATTTCTAGCGTTCCATCATTACTCTGCGAGTCAATTACTAAAATCTCATCCACCCATTTTAACGCATCAAGGCATTTACCAATAGAATGAACGGAATTATAAGTCGTAATTACAGCTGAAATTCTACCCATGGTTTAATATTCCCGCATTTCTAACATATATAAACTCCCATAGCTTTGCTTGCTCAACAAAAATATTAAAACTAGTCAAAACGCTGATAATCAAACCGGCCATGCCGTCACGAAATCCCTGGTGTTTTATATACATAATAATAAATTGTTTATAGGAAGCAGTGTCATTCGATGCCACTTAAACCTGCAGCGCGCCTCATCTAACGTCATTTTTCCCATATCCACTTCAGTATAATTATCTATTTTTCTTATAAAGGCAGTTACGCTAAAATTAGGCGGCTCATGGTCAAATAAATTTTTCAAACGCCCCCACCTGCCTTTTATCTGCGGCATTTCATGTGTGCGTTTTCCCGGCCAGATCAAATACCCTTTCTTAAACAAAAAATACCGCTGTGGACGATGTTTTTGGCCGTTAACATAATAAATCCATTTCCCAAAGAGAAACTCCCGATTAGAAGAAAAATATCCGTCATAGCCAGGGCCTGATAAAGATATTATTTCTTCTATCTCTTTAGCTAATGCCTGCGGAATCATCTCATCGGCATCTAGATTCAATACCCAATCACCAATAGCTAATTCATAGCCTTTATTGCGTTTAAGATTAATATCATTACAAGGGTCATCAATAACTTTACAGTTTTGATACTGGCTGCAGATTGCTTTAGTGCCGTCGGTGCTTGAGGTATCCATTACAATAATCTCATCTGCCCACTTAAGTGCATCTAAACACTTATTTATAGTAGAGGCGGCATTATAAACAGCCATTACCACTGAGATTCTACCCATTAGTTCGTGCCTTTCTTAAATCGCGAGAGGAACCCTAAGCGAGGATAAAGTTTTTCTAAAATCTTCTGATCTTCGGGTTCAATTGCTTTTAAAAAATAAAGCAGTACGATAACAGCAACCGCATAAACAATGGCTAAGCCAGGTAGATAAACAAACGGCAGCCTGATCCATAGTAAAAACGGAACAAGGCAGATCCCCGCAGATAAAATTACTTTTAAGGAAAACCGTAAAGGATACGCTTTTGGAAGGTATTTTATTACATACCAAAGCTCAAGAAAACTAAAAAGCGATGTTGAAATCCCAGTGGCAATTATTGCTCCCAAAGCCTTATATGGAGGAATAAGTAACAAATCGAGAACGATATTTAATGCGCCGGCAAAAATACAAAGTTTTAAAACTAACCTCTCTTTTCCAAGGATATACAAAGGAAACAGGGTAAGCCCCCCCATAAATAAAATAATTAGTATATCTAGCATAACATAAGTTCCTAATAACCGCGCACTAGGAGCGTAGGCATTACCAAATAACCCTACGATAATCGGATGAGCCGCATAACCTAAAAAAAATACTGCCGGAAGCATTACAACAACCAATAATTTAAAATAAACCCTTATCGCCTCTACCATTCCTTCTTTGCCATGCTTTGCATAAGCCTCTGAAAGCACAGGAAGCACAGTTAAACCCCATCCAGCAGTAAGCACAGCATGAAGGCTTGTCAGAAGCATAGCTGCTATACTATAGTGGCCGACTGCTGCTGTATCTTTAAGCAGGGTCCCGATAAGAATTTTATCAATATGGTTGGCGAGGGCAAAATTAGCAAGATTGGTAAGCCAAACCACCATGCCAAAGCGGTAAGCACCAGGCACAAAATAACTTCCGGCGCAGGATTTTCCAAAGAATCTTCCTGCGATTATATAATAAAAAATTATTCCTACAAATGTAGCGCTAGCAGTAAATAAAAGTACTGTCGTTACAGATACGCCGTATAAATAAAAAAACAAAAGCGTTAAAGTTAAAACCAAAAATTGCACCAGTAACTTTACATAAGTAACTACTTTTAATTTGAGTAATGCTGTAAAGAGCGAAATATAAAGCTCGCTTACCCCCTGTAGAACCACTAATGCCGCGATAAAAAATAAATACCGCGCATAATTCCGGCTTTGAGAAAAGAGAGGAAAATTTTTACCTATTAATAATACTATCCCGGCAATAATTAAAACTAATACCAGGCGTTTTTTCAATAACCCTTTAAAAAATACCCGTAGCTTCTCTACCCCTGCTGTTTCAATAATCTGCGGCGCAAACTTTCCTAGTATCTCTGCAAAACCTAAAGAAGCAACGAGCATAAAAAATCCTACCACGCTAATTACCAAAGAATATACCCCGTAACCAGCCGGCTCCATGGCCCTGCCTACAGCTACGGTAAAAATTAAACCTAAAACAATTTCTATAATTTTACCGATCTGGCCCCAGATTATTCCCAGGCGCGCCCGTTCAAATAACTTCATTCATTTTCTCCTGATATTACAATTCCAGATAAGCCCGGTCCTGGGGCCTCGGAAAACCTAGGCAACATCATCACTACTGCCGTAAGGAGCCAAAACGGCTCCATAATACGAATAATAATAAAAGTGTTTGCACTGATAGAATGCGTCAATAACCCTGCCAAGCCTGCTAAATACCCTACCACCAAACCCTTACCCCAATCCGCCGTTAATTGTTTGAGCATCTTAAAGCCAAGCTTAAAAATTGTAAATATAGTCCAAATAAACAAAAAGAAACCTACAATTCCTGCTTCACCCAAAACCAAAGCATAATGCATATCCGTAAAACCTACCCCGGTAGCTCCATAACCTAATAACGGCTGCTTTTTCCACATCTCAAAAACCCTCTGAAACCCTATAAGCCTAGCAGCAGCAGAATCATCTATAGGAAGCTGGGTTTGTCCTCTTTCATACCCTCTCCCCGGAATAAAAGTACTTTGAATACGCATAATAACTTTTTGCGGCAGAATCAAAGGAACAGCGACTAAAGAAATTAAAAGCACCCCCATAAGAAATAACTTCTTTTTTTTGCTAAAGATAATAAAAACTAAAAACATCATGATAAAACCCAAGAAGCTGCCCCTTGAAAGGGTATTTAACAATGTAAAAACTATAAGTGCAGCTAAAATACCTAAAAAAAACTTATTCCTAGAAACACCTTTATGAATTAAGCTGCCCAAAACTAGCGCAAACATTAATACCAGGTATCCGCCCAGGGTATTAGCTTCCCCTCCTCTCTCAAAAGGAGCAGTTGCTCTCCCATACTTAGCAAGGGTAAAATTTGCATAAACACAGGTGATAAAACAAACTACCAACATTGCAATTATCAGCCTTTTGGCCTGTTTGTGAGTATGTACAGAATTTGCGGTCATAAAATAAATCATATAATACTCAATATATTTTAAGAGATAGAAAATACCAGAAAATAATGAAACTTTTTTCCCCACTATCCCCCATATTGTAGAAATCGCATAAACTATGATATAAGTTATAATTAAAGAATTTAAGGGGGTTTTCCTTAATAGCCCCATCTCCTTATTTATAGCTATTTTAGCTAACCAGAAAAAAAACATCGTAAGAAGCAGCAAATCATCTACCCGCACTACTACAGCCCTTTCTGATAAATTCCCTAAGGGGATCTCAGGAGAAAGCATCATCGAGAAAATCAGGATAATTAAAGCTAAATCAACATTAACAAGGGTGATTAAACCGATAAGCACCCCACAGATTAAAGTAAATACTATGAGGGGTGATTTTATTACAAAAATGAAGATAAAAAATAGGAAGGAAAAAAATATAAGGAAAAGCCCCACTCCTAATGGTTCAATCTGTCCCAGATTTTTCCGCATAAAATGCCTTGTTTTTGTTTGGTAAAACAAGTTGGAGTGCAAAATCCCGCTATTATGTATATTATAGTGGTTGCTTGAGTTTTTAAAAGATTTATTTTAACTTTAAGGAGGGCAAGGAGTTGCTAACCAAATGAAAACGGGGTCGACGAGATTTGGACTCGCGATCTTCGCCGTGACAGGGCGACGTGTTAAACCAGGCTACACTACGACCCCAAGAGTAGGATGATAATTTTAATGCAAAAAGTGTTAGAATGCAACTAAATTCTACTCCTTGCCTAAGCACTCGCAGCACCCAGCTTTATAGGAATGCGCTGGTATGCGCCTCTGCGCTAGCTGCGGAGTGGATTTCCGATAGAAAAACAGGGAAATCCTATGGGCGGTACAGGAGTTGAACCTGTAACCTCTTGAATGTAAATCAAGCGCGCTAACCAGTTGCGCCAACCGCCCTAATGCTTGACCACCCTGTTAAACCTTTAATCCAACCTTTAATCCTGGACTGTAAACGAACATCGCTTATAACTATTTTAAAAGTTCCTAAAGGTAGTGTGTCCCTTTTTTGTTTACTAGCACTACTAATAACAACCTGTGTTTTATGAAATTGTTTAATTGGGATACCGCTAATTTTAGACCAAAAATTAACGGCTTTTCCCACGCCTAAATGTGGATGGATATTAATTATTCCTCTAAATTTTTCTTCCGGAACATTACAAATGGTTCTAAAGAATCTCATCATTAACGCAATCATACCCGGATCTGAATTACTAAAACTTACCGTATTAACTGATGCATTAAAACCTTCGGCCCAATACAATGCACTACCAACTACTCTTAAAACATCCTTTGAACAAACGCAAGGAATTTCTTTAATTGCGGCATCAGAAATATCTTGGCGTATTTTAGACCAAACTTGTTTTGGGCTATTAGGATGATTGGCAGCTTTTGCCCGGCCTTTATCCTGATTTAATTTAAGCCTGGCTATTTGCTCAGGATTAAGGGGGATATCCCGCACCCAACCACTGACTGAACCCTTAGAGCATTTAATTTCACGTGCAATTTCTCTAATTGACAACCCTTGCATACGAAGTTGTCTTGCTTTTAATCTTTCTTTGGCACGCATATTTGAACCTCAGTATTATTACTAGAGTAATATACTACAAAGGTTCATAATTGTCAATATTGTAATATTTCAAAGAGCTAGTCGCCCTATAAACTAAAAACTATATTAAACCTGCTAAAACTTCCCTAACAACCCCAGAGTAAAAGCCATTACAAAAAGCGCTACGGTCTCGGTAATACCCAAAATGACAATGTAATTTCCAAAACCCTTACCGGTCTCACCCATGGCATCGCAAGCAGCTGCCGCGCATTTGCCCTGCCAAAGAGCAGAAACTCCGATAGCTAAGCCTGAAAACGCGCCGATACCCCAAAGATATTGCCCTTTAGAAGCAATTTCAAACATTTTGTTCATTACAATCATTCCGTAAACTGTCTGGGTAAGCGGAGCGCCGACAAATGCCACTAACATGAAAGAAGCTGACTTATTCTGGGAAAAATTCTTTTTCCATGCACCGATTGCGCTCATCCCGGCAATACCTGCGCCCCATCCCGAGCCCAACGCGGAAAGAGCCATTGCCATAATCGCACCCAAATCCTTAAACTGTGATAAAATCCCTGTTTCCATTTTAAATCCCCCTATTCCTTAAAAGGTTTATAACTAAACCCGCTCCAGGTCACACTTGCATGCCCGGAAAATTCTAAAACATTAAGCCTGACCCCGTGCACTAAAACCGACATTGGCCCAAGTATTAAATTTAAACTATGTCCGGCGACAATAATAAAGCCGGCCGCAATGATGGAAATTATATTACTCGTTCCTAACCCCGTTGCCATATTATTAAAAGTATCAGCGATGGCTACGCCTGCCAAACCCACGGCAAAAAGGCGCACATAAGAAACTACATCCGTAAAATTATTCATCAGGCCAAGCGCCAACGTCCCCAGCCCCTCACCTATCGCCTTTAAAATATTCTTTTGTGGATTGGTAAAGAGCACGACCAATATTACACCGGCAAAAAGAAGCCAGGTGGCGTAAACCGGCAGGCCTTCAGATAAAATAAGCAACTTTGCAAAAAAGAACGCTGCCCAAAGAACACTTACCCATCCGATATCTGCCAGCGCTGCAAGCGACGGTAATTTTAATATCGCTCTCCATGAATGCGCCAATGTCAGATGCAGCGCGCCAATAAAAAAACAAAGTGCCTGAATATTTTTGGTATTATTTAACGCAGGTAGCAGCGGTTTAAATCCTGCTTTCAAGAACCACTCCTGCCCAAAAAAAGTTCCGGTTAACAACCCCCATATAATAGCGCAAAAGCTCAATACGTAAAAGAGAAAAAAATCTTTACTGCTTTGGTGTTTCTTACCGAACTTTTTGTGCAACCAGAACGTAAGTACCAAATAAATCAAACCGTATCCGGCATCCCCAATAAGAATACCGAAGAAGAGGCTAAAAAAAATAAGAAACAGAAGGCTTATGTCCAATTCATGATAACCAGGGACAATCTCCAAAAGTTTAAAAACCGGATTAATTAAAGAAACCCATTTGGGGTTGCGGATAAGTGTAGGAACATTATCTTCTTCTGCCGGGTCATTTACAACTATTGCCCAATGGCTATTTTTAGCGGTATTTGAAAGGCTATTAACTCTATCTACCGGAACATAACCATGCACATAAGAAATCACTGAATCTTGCCCAGAACCTTTGGCTGCCTCTAAAAATTCCAATCCTTTACTTAAATCTTTTCTTATTTTAATTAACGGTTCAAGATATACGTATCTATCTAAAATTTCGCTTTTAAGTTTTTTTATCACAAAAACATCTTCTTCAAGACGCTGGCGCATTTTAGAAAGGCTGTTTTTAGGTAAAGGTACCTCTTTATAATCTAACTCTATTTTCTTGCGTGCAATAACTAAACAATTTGCAATCCCGGAAAATACAGAAATTTCTTTTAAAAGATACTTTTGCCTTAACTTCTCTGTCTCTTTAACCGGAATTTCATAAAGGCTGACGAAAATACTTTTCTCTGCCAAATCTTGCACTTCTTTGGGCTCAAAATCTCCCCATCTTTCCCATTCACTAATATTTTTTTTCAGGGTGTGCGAATATTCTTCAAGTTGCAAAATACGATTACGCGCGTCTACCAAATGTTGAGCCAAAACTTTCCAATCTTTAAGGACAGGTAACGCCTCATAGTAGGAGACATTTAAATGCCCCCTACTACTGTTTAATATGCCAACCGCAGAATCAACAAGATTAAGTTCATCATGCAAATCAACTAATTCTTTTCCTTGCGGAGGATTAAGATGTTCTATGTGCATAGCAGCAGTCTGGCGTAAAACATTGAGCGCCTGCGTTAATTCCTGCGCATAAAAAAGTAGGGTTATTTTTTTCATCCTCACGATCATGCCAAGGCCTCAACATATAATGATTCTTCGATCTTGCGTTTTGCGATTTTACATCTACCAACAGCATTTGCCATCTGATCACCAATATAAATTTTAATCAGCCGGATCGCTTCTTCAGCTTCGGGGATTTTGACTTTTTCAAAAAGATTTACCCTCTGGGAAGTTAAGCGCAATTCAGCGCGTAAACGCTTAGCCCCTTCTTCAATTACGGATATTTCCGCTGCTAAAGATAGGAGCGCACATAAAGCTTCAACTCCCACATCTACCCACAAAGGCGTAAGAAAAAGATCGTATTCTACCGGATCAAATTCTGCGCGTAAAAAAACCCGGATATCTACTCCGGCAATATTTCTTGATTCGGTAAAAACTTCTTTTATCTTAATCCAGGATTTTAATTCTTCAGGCGCCTCAGCTAATAAACCTGCCCAGGATAATACCGCATGCCTCTTAAGCTCTTCTTGTTTAATCTTCTGTTCGAGTAAATTTTCCTGATGCAAAATCTCAAGCTGCAACTGCTGTTTTTTTAGCTGCAACGTCGGCAAATACCTTTGGAACTGCTTAAGCGCATCGCGCTGTTGTTTTAATTCGCCTTTTGTAAGTTTTATTTTTGCCATAACTCTATTTTGGCCAATATTGTTCAATCAAAGATTTCTTTATCCCTGTTTCTTCAGGAGAAAAACAAGCAGCCATAATCTCCCAGCCTTTATCAAGCGCCTGTTCAAGAGGAATATTGACTTTAAGTGACATCATCTCGGCTTCAAAACTTTTACCGTAACGCAATAATTTTCTATCCCAAGCGCTCATCTGAAAACCCATTGCCTGTTTCTCAATAGTTTCTCTATAACTGGCAAAAAGCTGGATCATCGTATCCATAATCGCGCGATGATCGGATCTGGTTTTTCCGTTTACCTGCTGTTTGAGGCGTGAAAGCGAACCAAAAGGCTCAATCACTGCATTTTTTAAATAAAATTGTCCCTCGGTAATATAACCGGTATTATCCGGAACCGGATGTGTCACGTCATCACCGGGCATAGTGGTAGCAGCTAAAATCGTCAACGACCCTGCGCCCTCAAAATCTACAGCTTTCTCATAACGGGATGCTAACTGACTGTAAATATCCCCCGGATACCCGCGGTTTGATGGAACCTGCTCCATGGTAATAGAGATCTCTTTTAGCGCGTCGCAAAAATTAGTCATATCCGTAAGCAAAGTCAGTACACGCTTACCCTGTAAAGCAAAATGTTCCGCTACTGCGAGGCTAATGTCAGGCACAAGCAAACATTCAACTGTCGGATCTGCGGCAGTATGCACAAAAAATATGCAACGGGTAAGCGCTCCCTGAGCCTCTAGCGTATCGCGGAAAAAAAGATAATCATCATATTTAAGCCCCATGCCGCCTAAAATAATAATATCTACCTGCGCCTGAATTGCTATGCGTGCAAGCAGTTCGTTATAAGGCTCACCGGCAATAGAAAATATCGGCAGTTTCTGCGACTCAACCAACGAATTAAAAACATCGATCATCGGGATCCCGGTACGGATCATATTACGCGGAATTATGCGTTTTACCGGATTTACCGGAGGCCCTGCGATTTCAATAAGATTATCCTCTAATGACGGGCCACGGTCTAAAGGCTTTCCGCTTCCGTTAAAAATTCTTCCTAAAAGCGCATCAGTACAAGATATGCGCATCGAATGCCCCAGGAACCTAACTTTATCCCCGGTAGAAACTCCGCGGCTCCCGGCAAAAATCTGCAGAGATACTCTCTTGTTATTTAACCGGATTACCTGGGCAAGCGAAGCCCCGCGGCTAGAAGTTACCTGGGCAATCTCGTTATAACCGATACCCTCTGCCTCGACGGTAATCACATCTCCTGCAATCTGTAAAATATTCGTATAAACTTTGTGCATACCTATCTCCTGTAAAACTTCGGTTCAACCGCGTAGGTTGATTTCAACCTACGCGGTTACGAGGCTAATTTTTTTGTTTATTAATTAATACTTTTATCTCTTCTTCAATTTCATTAAATTCCTTACTCTTAAACGCTGCTGAATTTAGGCCGCGGAATAGCTGACGTAACTGCTGAAAAATATTTAAAGCAGTATCTTTTGATTCAGATGAAAATTTTGTTTTTAAAATCTCTTCGATCAAAGAAAAAATATACTGCTGACGCTCAAGCGGCGTGGCCTCATCAACCGGATCAAAGGCATTTTGCTGTAAGTAAACAAAATCAAAAAATTCACCCTTTAAATAATCAAAATAATCCGGCAGAGACACCCCTTCTTCCCCTATAACTTTCATCATTTGGGAGACATCATTACTCCTACGCATAATTTGACGGCCATGCTCAACCATGTCTTCAGAAATAAAACTTTTATATTTACTCCAGCTAATTAACGGGTCAATTGCCGGATAACGCCGGGCATCAGAGCGGCTTCTTGAAAGCCCATGAAATGCGCCCACAACTTTTAACGTTGCCTGGGTCACTGGTTCCTCGAAGTTCCCTCCTGCAGGGCTGACTGTCCCACCAATAGTAACCGATCCGGTATTCCCGTCATAAAGACGCACAAGCCCTGCGCGCTCATAAAAAGAAGCAATACGCGATTCAAGATAAGCAGGAAATGCCTCTTCACCGGGAATTTCTTCAAGCCGTCCTGACATCTCTCGCATTGCCTGCGCCCAACGCGAAGTAGAATCTGCAAGCAGCAAGACATTCAATCCCATCTGACGGTAATATTCCGCAATCGTTACTGCGGTATAAACACTTGATTCCCTTGCTGCAACCGGCATAGAACTGGTATTACAAATAATTACCGTGCGATCCATAAGCGGTTTTCCTGTTCTTGGATCACTTAATTCAGGGAAGGTTTTTAAAGTCTCTACTACTTCACCTGCACGCTCGCCGCAAGCAGCTACGATTACCACATCAACCTCCGCATGACGAGACGTTAGCTGCTGCAAAACAGTTTTACCAGCGCCAAAAGGCCCTGGGATACAATAAGTTCCTCCGCGGGCAACCGGGAAAAGCGAATCAATGATCCGCATTTTAGTCACGAGGGGATCTCTTGGTTTTAACTTTTCAGCATAAGCTCGAATAGGAATTTTAACCGGCCAAAGCTGCTGCATATATAGTTCATGAATTTTGCCTTCACTATCACGCAGTTTGCCGATTACCTGCTTTAAAGTATATTTTCCGGCAGGAACTATTTCTACAATTTCCTGTGCGCCGGTTAAATTAAATGGCGCCATAATAAAATGCTTAAAAATTTTCTCAGGGACATAACCCAAAGCCTCGCCAGGCATTATTTTATCTCCCGATTTTTTAATGGGAGTAAAATCCCATTGAGTATTATCAGGAAGTGCTTCTAAATATAGGCCTCTTTTTAAAAAGAATCCGCATTCTTTAGCCAGTTGAGGTAAAGGATTTTGTAAACCATCAAATATCTGGCCTAACAACCCCGGGCCTAACTCAACAGAAAGCAGCTCTCCGCTAAATTCCACTTCATCGCCTACTTTAAGGCCGGAAGTATTTTCAAAAACCTGCATCTCTGCTGTTTGTCCTTTAATCCGGATAACCTCAGCTTTAAGTTTTTCTTTTCCATGCCCGACAAATGCCACTTCATTCTGCACAACCACTCCCTGGACAGTAGCTGTTACCATGTTTGAATTTACCCTGACGATATTACCTTTTCTTAATGTAGTCATAGTTTTTCCAATAGTTTTTCCTTTTCACTTAAACGTATTTTTTCCCAACGTTCTAATATTGTAAGCTTTAAACCATAAGCCAAAAGAACTTCCAAATCAAAATAATGCCCAAGCGTTAACTCCTCGATAAACTGCCAGCGGGTCAGATCAAGTAACTGCTCGGCTTCCTGTGGAGAAGGCAAACGGTAAGCGTGCGCCGCTATTTGCGTAAACTCATAAGATTGCGAAGTTTCTCTGCGCAAATATTGTGTGGTTTCAACTTTTCTTCTATTAGCGCGGATTTTTACTAATTCGTTGCGTAGCGATATCTCAAAATCCTGCCATTTTCTAAGCCATGGATTTAAAAATTCTTTTTTCCACCAATCCTCTCCTAGTGATTCTGTTAATAAAGAAAAATCTTGTTCGGATATTAAAAGACGCGATAGTTCTGATAGATGCTGCTTATTAAACGGAGGCCTAGTTTGCCATTGCAGCATCGGAAGACTTGAGATCAAATAATAATAATTAGACATTTAACCAAGAATTTGCGCAAGCGATGGTTTAAGTTGCGTTCCTATATATTCTGCCAAGGCTTTATCGGAAAAATCAAAATGCGATTTTCCCGCGTCATAACTAATAATAAAACCGCCGGAGACCCCTTCACTAGATTTAAGGATAACCTGTTTTTTCAACTCATGCTTTAGCTGTTTAAAAAGAGCTTCCTGAATTTCAGAAAGCTGGTCTTTGGCAAGGTAAACCACTGTTTCTTCTTTTCCATTAGCAGAACATTGCACGATTAAATTATTCAGAATCTGCGCAGTTGCTCCAGGAGTTAGCGTTTCGCGGATTTGCACTGATAAAGTCCGTTCAAGCATTGTTAAAATTTCTTTCTTGAGCGCAAGGACTAGGTCTCTTCCTGCCTGTTTTAACAAACTTTCGCTATTTGCCTGCATCCTGCCAATCTTTTCTTGCGCCTGAGAAAGCAATACCCCTGCTTCCTTTTTTGCTCTAGTTACAATTTCATCGGCATTTTTATGCGCTTCCTGTTCAATAGTCGCAGCATTTTCCTCGGCAACTTTTACGCCTTCTTCTTTGATCTTTTCAAGTAATTCTTTAATTTCTTGTG